>Ga0310811_10000407_pt1 | contig 58742 bp, 46 predicted proteins | sample YCmetagenome_FD_207642 | JGI IMG/M metagenome (GOLD analysis project Ga0310811, IMG submission 207642) | Soil microbial communities from experimental microcosm in Duke University, North Carolina, United States - YC | ecosystem: Engineered > Artificial ecosystem > Soil microcosm > Unclassified ... | reverse complement strand
GTTCTCGATCTCGGCCTTGATCTGCTTGACCCGGTCCGCCACGGCCGCCGCGTCGCCCGCGCCGTCCACGATGGTGGTGTCGTCCTTGGTGATGGTCACCCGGCGGGCGGTGCCGAGCACCTCGAGGCCGACCTGGTCCAGCTTCAGGCCCACCTCGGGGGAGACGACCTGGCCGCCGGTGAGGGTGGCGATGTCCTGCAGGGTGGCCTTGCGGCGGTCGCCGAAGCCCGGCGCCTTGACGGCGACCGAGTTGAAGGTGCCGCGGATCTTGTTGACCACCAGGGTGGACAGCGCCTCGCCGTCCACGTCCTCGGCGATGATCAGCAGCGGCTTGCGGGCCTGCGCCACCTTCTCCAGGATCGGCAGCAGGTCGGAGATCGCGGAGATCTTGCCCTGGTTGATCAGGATGTAGGCGTCCTCGAGGACGGCCTCCATGCGCTCCTGGTCGGTGGTCATGTACGGCGACAGGTAGCCCTTGTCGAACTGCATGCCCTCGGTGAACTCCAGGTCGAGGCCCATGGTGTTGGACTCCTCGACGGTGATCACGCCGTCCTTGCCGACCTTGTCCATGGCCTCGGCGATCAGGTCGCCGATCGCCTTCTCCTGCGCGGACAGGGCGCCGACCTGGGCGATGGCCTCCTTGGTCTCCACCGGCTTGGCGGAGGCCAGCAGCGCCTCGGAGACGGACTTGACGGCCGCGTCGATGCCGCGCTTGAGCGCGACCGGCTGGGCGCCGGCGGCGACGTTGCGCAGGCCCTCGCGGACCATGGCCTGGGCCAGCACGGTCGCGGTGGTGGTGCCGTCGCCCGCGATGTCGTTGGTCTTGGTCGCCACCTCCTTCGCCAGCTGGGCGCCGAGGTTCTCGTACGGGTCCTCGAGCTCGACCTCGCGGGCGATGGTCACACCGTCGTTCGTGATGGTCGGCGCGCCGAACTTCTTGTCGATGACGACGTTGCGGCCCTTGGGGCCGATGGTCACCTTGACCGCGTCGGCGAGGGCGTTGACACCGCGCTCGAGCTTGCGGCGGGCGTCCTCGTCGAACTGCAGCTGCTTGGCCATGAGCCAAGTCCCTTCTGGTCCTGGATGTGCGAAGGCTGGGGGCCGCGGCGACGAGGGCCGCGTCCCGCCGCTCTCGGATCGAGGCGGGACGGAACACGGCCCAGGTCGTGCGTCTTACTTGCTGACGACGGCGAGCAGGTCGCGCGCCGACAGGACGAGGTACTCCTCGCCGTTGTACTTGACCTCGGTGCCGCCGTACTTCGAGTACAGGACGACGTCGCCTTCCTTGACGTCCAGGGGCAGGCGGTTGCCGTTCTCGAACCGGCCCGGGCCGACGGCCAGGACGGTGCCCTCCTGGGGCTTCTCCTTGGCGGTGTCCGGGATCACCAGGCCGGAGGCGGTGGTCTGCTCGGCGTCCAGCGGCTTGACGACCACGCGGTCCTCGAGCGGCTTGATGGCAACGGTAGCCACGGTCGTGACCTCTCCTTCGGAGACGTTCGGTGTCTAGGGCGAACAGGCCGGATCCTGTCGTCGCGGGTGCCAGGAGGACGGGTTCGCGTTGGCACTCTCGGGTCGAGGGTGCCAGTCGGCAGATTATGCCGCTTCCTGGCACTCGGTCAACCCGAGTGCCAGCGTCCGGGACCAGGCCCGCAACGGTCGGCGCGGCACGCCGGGACTGGCCTAGACCGGTCGGTAGCGGTCATGATAGGCGGCGGTGCCCTACTCGTCCGACGACTGGACCAGACCCGAAGGGAGCGACGTGCTCGGCATCCTCGGCCTCGACGAATCCACCGAGCGCGTCTACCGCGAACTGGTGCAGGCCGGACCGTGCAGCGTGGACGCCCTCGCGGTGCGGCTCGGCCAGCCCCGCGACGCGGTGGCCGGCTCCGTCGCGACGCTCGAGGAGAAGTCGCTGGCCACGCGCGACGCCGTCGGCCTGGTGCAGACCGCTCCCCCGCAGCTGGCGCTCGGCGCCCTGCTCACCGCGCAGCGGCACGCGCTGGGCCAGGCCGAGCTGACCGCGGCGGCCCTGGACGAGGCGTACCACGCGGCCTCCGCGCAGAACGCGCACGAACTCGTCCAGGTGGTCGTCGGCGCCGAGCAGGTGCTGCAGCGGCTCGAGTACCTCCAGCTCAACGCGGAGAGCGAACTGCTGGCACTGGTCCAGGCGCAGGTGGAGATCCCGGCCACCTGCGAGGGCGAGGCCGAGTCGGCGGCCGTGCGGCGCGGCGTGCGCTACCGGGTCGTCATGGAGCGCGCGGGGCTTGACGGGCCGCAGTCCGGGCAGAGCCTGTCCGCCGACGTGCCGATGAGCGAGCAACTGCGCGTCGTGGAGACCGTGCCGACGAAGCTGGTCATCGCCGACCGGAACACCGTGATGCTGCCGCTGAGCCTGCCCGGCAGCGCCGAGAAGTCCGCCGACGAGGGGCCGATGGCGCTCATCTCGCGGGCCCCCGGCCTGGTCAACGCGATGCTCGGGCTGTTCGAGTCGGTCTGGCAGCGGGCCCTTCCGGTGCACAAGAACGGCGACGAGTCGATCGCCGTGGACGAGCCGCGGCACGCGCTGCCCACCCCGCTCGACCTGCGCATCCTCTCGCTGCTGCTGGTCGGCGCCACCGACGCGGCGATCGCCAAGCAGCTCGGCCTCGGCCTGCGCACCGTGCAGCGGCGGGTCGCGCACATGATGGAACTGGCCGAGGTGAGCACCCGGCTGCAACTCGGCTGGCAGGCGCACGAACGCGGCTGGCTCAAGTAACCGGCTCCGGTGACCGACTCCGGCAACTGACTCCGCGCCGGATGCGACAATGGGCGGGTAGGCCGGTGGAGTGACGGTGGAGCGGAAGGACGCGCGTGGTCGCGATCTCGAAGTCGGACGAGGCGGACAAGTCGCTGTTCGAGCGGATCGGCGAGGAGCCGTTCCGCCGGATCGTGCACGCCTTCTACGAGGGCGTCGCCGAGGATCCGGAACTGCGCGCGCTGTATCCGGAGGAGGACCTCGGCCCGGCCGAGGAGCGCCTGGCACTGTTCCTGATCCAGTACTGGGGCGGCCCGAACACGTACTCGCAGGAGCGCGGCCACCCGAGGCTGCGGATGCGGCACGCAGGCTTCCACATCGACGCCGCCGCCCGCGACCGCTGGCTCAAGCACATGCGCGTCGCCGTCGAGGGCGCGGATTTGCGCGAGGCGGATCGCGCGGAGCTGTGGGCGTATCTCGAGTACGCCGCGGGCTTCATGGTCAACGCCGCGTGACGATTGCCTTACCCGGCGAACCCTGATACCTATTGATCCATGACCATTCGCGGCGTGGGAGACGTAGCGTTGGTCACGCGCGACCACATCGACTTCGGTCGCGTGTGGTCCTCCTCGTGTCGCTGCCACCTCTGACAGCCCACGCAGGTTTCTTCTTCCTTTCCCTCAGAGGTGAATACCGACATGAGCACGATGACCGTGCCCGCAGCCGCCCTGATAGCCACCGCCGACCTCGTCCATCTCGAGGCGGGCGACCCCCTCGCGGTGGAACTGGCGGCGTCCTTCCTGGCCGAGGAGTCCGCCCGCGGCGGCGCCGCGGCCGCCAAGTACCTGGAGTCCGACCCGCGCGAGTACGAGACCTGGCTCGGCGGCGCGTGGATCGGCCTGAGACAGCCGGACGGCACCCCCGCGGCCGGCGGCGCGTACCGCAGATACGACTCCACCACCGCGGAACTCGCGCAACTGTGGACCCGCCCCGAACTGCGCCGCAACGGCCTGGCCCACCGCGTCCTGGGCCAACTCGAGTTCCTCGCCGAGCGGTCGGGTTACGCCCGCCTCTACGCCGTGGCCGAGCCCGGCCAGCAGACCCTCCGGAAGCTGCTGACCGCCGCCGGATATCGCGCGCTGGGCAAGCAGTCCCTGGAGTTCCTCGGCTACGTCAAGCCCCTGCCGAGCAGCGACTACCTCCCGGACCCGCTCAGCTGAGGGAGTCTCTGGAGAAAGACTGAGGTGCGGACGCCGGACGGGGCGCCCGCACCTCGGTATCAGGTCTCCGGTCTCAGGTCTCAGGTCTCAGAGAGCGGATTCAGTCGGTTCAGGTGGTTCAGTCGCCGCCGCCACCGTCACCACCACCATCGCCGCCGCCGTCACCGCCATCCCCGCCGCCGTAGCCACCATCGCCGCCGTCGCTCCCGTCGTCACCGCTGCCGTCGCCGTTGTCACCGGAGGCGGAGGTGCCGTCGTCGCTGGAAGTCGCCGAGGTGCCGTCGTCATCGCTCGACGTGGCCGAGGGATCGGTGGACGTGCTCGTATCCGGCGTGCTCGTGCTCGTATCCGGCGTGCTCGTGCTCGTATCCGGCGTGCTCGTGCTCGTATCCGGCGTGCTCGTGCTCGTATCCGGCGTGCTCGTGCTCGTATCCGGCGTGCTCGTGCTCGTATCCGGCGTGGTCGAGGTGGACGTGTCCGGAGTCGTGGACGTCGTCGAACCCTCAGGCGCCGTGCTCGTACTTGTACTCGTGCTGTTGTCGGTGTCGCTCATGCTGTAGCCCGTCGGGTCACCCATGGCGTCCACGGCGGGCATGCTCGAGTCCTGGTCCGGCGCCGGGGTGTCGTTGGTCACCGAGGTGCTGGTGCTGGTGTAGCCCCAGCTGCCGACGTGGCCGCCCCACGTGGTGGATGTGGCCGTCTGACCCGGGCCGGCCGTCGCGCTGCTGCCGGTGCTGCTGTCCCCCGCTGACATGCCGGACGACGCGGTGCCGCCGCTCGAACTCGAGGAGGACACGCCGAATCCGGCCAGGCCGTCGCCGACGTCCACGCCGCCCGACGCCGCGCTCGACGTGCCGGTCTGGCTGCTGCTGGAGGCCGCGTTGTTCATGCCGCCGTTGCCGCTGCTCGCGTTCGCGGTGCCGCTGCCGACGGCCGTGGACGCGGAGGCGTCGCCGCTGACCGAGCCCCAGCCGTCGTTCGTGGAGATGCCGGACAGCGACGCGCTGCCGGACACCGAGCCGGTCTGGCCGGTGGCGGCGGCGGTGCCGGAACTGTTGGTGGACGAGGAGATCGCGGACGAACTCGGGTCCGAACCGGCCGCGCCCGAGACCGCCACGCTGCCCGAGGCGACGCTGCCGAGCCCGAGCGGAGCGGCGCCGTTCGCACCGACCGACACCGAACCGGCGGTCCCGGACGTGGTGCTCGACCCCGTGTCGCTTCCCGACGGACCGGATCTGGTGCTCGACCCGGCCGAGGCGCCGTCGCCGACACCGAGCGAGCCCTCCGCCGTGCCGCTGACGCCGGTCTTCCCGGCCTTGCCCGAGGCGGACGCGCCGATCGAACCGGCACCTTCCGACCCCGCGGCGTCGGTGGAGCCCGAACTCGAGCCCGCGGACGTGTTCGAGGACGACGTCGAGTCCGCTCCGGTGCCCACAGACCCGGATACGGTGCCGCCGACGCCCTTTCCGACCGTGCCACTCACGGCGGCGCTGCCGTTGACGCCCGCACTGCCCGCACTCGACCCGGCGCCCTTGACCCCGGCCGAGGACGAACCGTCGTCGCCGACGCCGAGGGATCCCTGCGTCCCGTCGACGCCGACCGAGATGGACCCGACGTTGCCCGAGGATCTCAGCCCCTCCGCACTCGACTTCGCCGCGAGCGAGGAGTTCGCGAGGCTCGTCCCCGTCAGGTGGATGACCCCGAGCGCGCCGATCGCCGCGACCAGCAACGCCTTCCGCGCCGCCCGAGCGTACACCGAGCTACGCCGATGCCGCCCGCCCGGCGAGTATGAATGAGGTGAATAATCGTTTCTGGACATCAGGATTGAAGCCTTCCGTCATACGCTGTCAGCGGTGGGTCGCATAATCCAGCGCCAAGGACGGTAACCACCGACGTGCGCAGACGCTTTGGCGCACAGTGCCCAATCGGCCGCGCCGATTCGTGAATCGGCGACAAGTTCTATGAGCAGGAATGCGAATTCCTGCCGATGTCTCGGATATTCACCGAGTGTTCACGGGGGTGAGCGAGAGGAATGCGCGCGTGCGAGAAGCGCCGCAGGCTCGCGGACGTAGCGACCGAGGAGCGCCAGCGACGAGGGAGTGTAGGTAGCGGGCCGAAGGCTTGGGGCGGGTGGGCGGGGTAAGTAATCGGCCCGGACGTAGCCGCCGACGCGGAGCGAGGAACGAGCGCAGTGACGGCGGCGAAGGTAGGGGCGAACACGGAACCGCAGGATGACGGCGCGACCTGCACGGCGACACCTACAGCCACGTATTCGACGACGTAGGTAGGGCCGACGATGTAACGCTCAGCCCGCGGCGATGCTCGGCACCAGGTGCTCGGCGAGCATGAGGGTGGGGAGGTGGATGTTGCCGCTGGGGATGACCGGCATGATGGAGGCGTCGGCGATCCAGAGGTTGGGGACGCCGTAGACCTGGCCTTGGGCGCTCACGACGGCGCCCTGGTCGGGGTCGGGGCCCATGGCGCAGGTGCCGCAGGCGTGGTGGTAGGTCCAGACGGAGCGGCGGACGGCGTCTACCAGGTCGGCGCCCTCGTCGAGGTCGGCGCCGAGCCAGTGTTCGGGGCCGGCGGCGAGTTCGCGCAGGGGGCTGAGGGCGGCGATCTGGCGGGCGGAGCGTACGCCGCGGATCATGGCGGCCAGGTCGGCGGGGTCCTGGAGGAGGTTGATCCTGATTCTGGGCGCGGCTTCCGGATCGAGGGACGCCAGGCGCAGTCTGCCTCGGGAGCGGGGCCGCATCACGGTGGCGGAGATCCAGAAGAGGTTCGGGGTGGCGGCGGGCACGTGCTGCAGCCAGGGGGCGTCGTCGGTGCCGTCGGAGTCGGTGCGGGTGGCGACGACCTGGAACCTGGGGCCGTCCGGGAACTCCGTGGCGGCGGGCCAGATCACCGAGATGCCGGGGTGCTCCTGCAGGTTCGCGCCGACGCCGGGCAGGTGCGAGCGGCAGGGCAGGCCGAGTACGGCGAGGTCGTGGGCCGGGCCGATGCCGGAGCGCAGGAGGATGGCGGGTGAGCCGTACGTGCCCGCCGCGAGGACGACTCGGCCGGCGCGGATCACGCGGGAGTCGGCCAGCTTCACGCCTACCGCCCGGCCTTGTTCGATGAGGATCCTGTCGACGAGGGCGTCGGGCAGGACGGTGAGGTTCTCGCGGTCGCGGGCGGCGGCGAGGTAGGTGGCCGCGGCGCTCATGCGTACGCCGCCGATCGTGTTCACCGGGGCCGCGCCCACGCCGACGGCGCCCGGCCGGTTGTGGTCGACGACCTCGGGGAATCCGGCCTCGAGCATGGCCTCGTACGCGGCGGCGTTGACCGGGGTCAGTTCCTTGGGCTCGTAGCGGCGGATCGGGATCGGGCCGTGCTGCCCGTGCCAGTCGTCGGCGAAGTCGAGGTCGTTCTCCAGCCTGCGGAAGTCCGGCAGCACGTCGGCGAAGGACCAGCCGGGATTGCCGAGCCGCGCCCAGCCGTCGTAGTCGGCCGGGGCGCCGCGCAGCGCGATCGTGCCGTTGGTGGCGCTGCAGCCGCCGACGACCTTCGCGCGGGCCACGACGCCGCCGGTCGCCTCGTCCGTGTAGCCCCAGTCGTGGGTGCCCGCCGAACGCCAGCCGGTGCGCAGTTCCGGGGGCAGCGCCTCGGGATTCGGGTAGTCGGGCCCGGCCTCGATCAGCAGGACGCGCGTCCCCGGCCGCTCGGACAGCCGCGCGGCCAGCACGCAGCCGGCCGCCCCGCCCCCGACCACCGCTATGTCCGTCTCGATCCGGTCGGCATCGGGCAGCAGGGACATGAACGCACCGCCTTGCGAAGATCGGGGAGCCGTCCCTCAACACCCTGTACGGGCCGCGGCGGCGCGCACAAGGGCGTATCGGAGCACTGATGCCCCGACACGCCCCTGTTCGCTCGTGTGGCCGCGTTCGGCGGTTGTCGACCTCAGCGGTTGTTGTTGACCTTCATGTCGAGCAGGCCGCGCTCGCGCAGGTAGTCGCGCAGCGGGAACTTGTCGCCGATGCCCCAGTAGGACAGCGCGTCCTTGCCGCCGCCGAGCAGCTGCTGCTGGATCGGGGTGAGGTCGTTCCACCACGGGTGCTCCGGCGTGATCACGCGGTCCTCGTGCGGGGCGATCCAGCGGTACGTCCAGCCGATGAACAGGCAGCGCCGGTCGATGTCGGAGTAGTTGTCCGAGCGGCCGTGGTAGAGGCGGCGGTCGAACAGCACCACGTCGCCCTGGTTCGCGCAGACCTCGACGGCGCCCTCGGGCTGCTCGAAGTCGAGGCTCAGGTCCTCGGGCCGGTGCAGCCGGCTGGTCTTGTGCGAGCCGGGGATCGTCATGAAGTTGCCGCGGCCCGGCTCCGAGAGGTCGGAGAGGTAGAACGCCGTGCGGATGGACAGCAGCGGGCGGACCGGCTCCGTCTCGATCTCCAGGTTCTGCCGGCCGCCGTCCTGGTGCCAGCGCCACGTCTTGCGGGTGTCCGCGGGCACGCCCGGGTGGATGTCGATGTGGTGGTGGTACGCGTGGATGTTCCAGCCGAGGATGCCCCACACCAGCGGGAAGACCGTGGGCAGCTCCAGCAGCTCCAGGAAGACCTTGTCCCGGTGCAGGAAGCCCATCAGGTGCATACTCTGGTCCTTCGGGTGCAGCAGGCCCTCGGCCTTCTGCTGCGCGTACACCCGGTCCTGGGCCTCGATGAGCCGCTCGAGCAGCTCGGCCGGGATCGCGTCCCGGATGATGAAGTAGCCGTCGCGGTCGAAGTCCGCGCGCTGCTCGTCGGTGATCTGGATGCCGTCGTACGGCACCAGCGCACGCTCGTCGGCCGCGGCCGGTGCGGCTATGGACTCGCCCATCATGGACATGGGATTCGCGACCCCCTTGTGTCGAGGAACTGGACGACCACGCCGCGCGGCCCACGAAACGCGGTCGTATTGGAGACGCCGTGCCCACCTGTACGGTTGCGGCGCCCCTGGCACGCTAGGAGGCCATTCTTAACGACTTCCGAGCAACAATTCAACGGTCGGTGACCTGGAGGCCCGCCGTCCACTTCTCCTCGATGCGGCCGAAGCGCCAGATCGCCATCGCGGCGAGCCAGGTCAGCACGAACAGCCCCACGATGAAGAATCCGGCCTTGTTGATGTCGAAGGCCGACATCGCGTCCCAGAAGCCGCCGGACAGGTGCAGCTCGCTGGCCAGCAGCCCGAGCACCTCGATGCCGCCGATGAACACGCAGATGCCGATGGACAGGCCGGTGATGGTGAGGTTGTAGTAGACCTTGCGCACCGGGTTCAGGAACGCCCAGCCGTACGCCAGGTTCATGAAGCAGCCGTCGATCGTGTCCAGCAGGGTCATCCCGGCGGTGAACAGGATCGGCAGCGCCACGATCGCGTACCAGGCCACGTGCTGGCTGGCCAGCAGCGCCGTCGTGGCCAGCAGCGCGACCTCGGTGGCGGTGTCGAAGCCGAGGCCGAACACGACGCCGACCGGGTAGATCTGCCAGGGCTTGCGGATCGCGCGCATCCAGCGGCCGAAGAAGCGGGACATCAGGCCGCGGTTCTGCAGCTGCTCCTCGAGCGCGGCCTCGTCGAACTCGCCGCGCCGCATCGAGCGCCAGACCTTCACGATCCCGCCGAGGATGACGAGGTTGAGCGCCGCGATCAGGAACAGGAAGCTCGCGGAGACGGTCGTGCCGAACACGCCGCCGAACTGCTCCAGCGTCGAGTTCGGGTTGGAGACCGCGCCGAACACCGCCTTCTCGGCCACCACGATCCCGGCGCCGATCGCGACGACGATCGTGGAGTGCCCGAGCGAGAAGAAGAAGCCGACGCTGAGCGGCCGCTGCCCGTCGTGCATCAGCTTGCGGGTGGTGTTGTCGATCGCGGAGATGTGGTCGGCGTCGAAGGCGTGCCGCATCCCGAGCGTGTAGGCGAGCACGGCGACGCCGATGCCGAGCCCCTTGTAGTGCTGCGGGACGACGAGGAAGACGTAGATGCCGAAGCCGACGACGTGCAGCAGCGCGATGAAGCCGAACATCAGCAGCGTGCGGCGCCACTCGGCCGGGGTGAGCAGCGCCCGGACACGGCCGAGCCGACCGGGCTCGGCGGACAGGGCGACGGGGCTCGACAGGGTCACGGCGGGTCCTCGGTCCTCGGCGGCGGGCGATCTCTTGTGCATTCTGGCCGCACTTGCAAAGAGTTCGCAAGTAGTAGGAGGCGGCAGGATGCGGCCCCGCGCGAAATATCCGCGCGGGGCCGCCGGGTGTTACCGCGGGCCGCCGACCGTGGGCGGGACCGCCTGCTCCTACCGCGTGACCGAGCCTCGCCTCGTTGCGGTGCCCTGGTCCCCGCCGTCAGGCGCGCTCGCGCCGCAGCAGGCCGGCCGCGACCAGCGCCGTGCCGAGCAGCAGGATCACCGCGTCCACCCACATGGCCAGGTGGAAGCCGCCGATCAGCGCGTCCTGGGCGGAGCGGCCGGCGTGCAGCAGGCTGTTCTGCCGGGTCGAGGCGATCGCGCTCAGGATCGGGATGCCGACGGTCAGCGCCACCTGCTGCGTGGTCGTCGCCAGGCCGGTCGCCAGGCCCTGCTCCTCGTTGGACAGCCCCGAGGTCGCGGTCACGTTGAACGCCACGATCGCGTGCAGGTTGCCGTAGACCCAGATCACGCCCGCGATCAGCAGGATCAGCACACTGTCACCGCGGGTCATCGTCGCGATCAGCACCGAGCCCGCGCCCTGCGCGAGCAGGCCCGCGACCAGCACCGGGCGGGAGCCGTAGCGGCCGATCACCCGCGGCGCCACGTTGCCGGAGATCGCCGCGACCACGCCGAGCCAGCCGAAGACCAGGCCGGCGCGCAGCGGGCTGAGGCCGTTGATCTGCTGCAGGAACAGCATGCCGATGAACACGATCGCGCTGCCGGTGGCGAACGCGAGCAGCCCGCCGATGTTGCCCAGCGCCACCGTGCGGCGGCGCAGCACCGTGAGCGAGACGAGCGGGTGCGAGCTGCGCGCCTCGACCGCGACGAAGGCCGTGAGCAGCAGCACTCCGGCGATCAGCGTGCCGAGCACGTTCGCCCGTCCCCAGCCCTCCTGCGCCGCCGTGGTCAGCGCGTAGATCAGCGCGAGCAGGCCGCCGGTGACGGTCGCCGCGCCCGGCAGGTCGAGCCGCGAATGGTGCTCGTTGCGGCTCTCCCGGACCAGCAGCGGCGTGGCAATGAGCACGAAGATGCCGAGCGCGATCGGCAGCACCATCGTGAAGCGCCAGTTCAGCATGTCGGTGAGCACGCCGCCGAGCAGCGTGCCGACGGTGAACCCGGTCGCCATCACCGAACCGGCGATGCCCAGCGCGCGGTCCCGGGCGTGGCCCTCGGGGAACGACGTGGTCAGTAGCGCCATGCCGGTGGGCACGACGCCCGCCGCGCCGACGCCCTGCAGCGCCCGGCCGACCAGCAGCGCGGCCGGGTCCCAGGCGAGCATCGTGAGCACGGACGCGAGCGTGAACAGGGCGACCCCGGCCAGGAACACCCGGCGCCGCCCGATCAGGTCGCCGGTGCGGCCGAACAGCAGCAGCAGTCCGCCGGACGGCAGCGCGAACGCGGTGGCCACCCACTGCAGGTTCGCCTCGCCGAGGTGCAGGTCGGTGCCGATGGCCGGGAGGGCGATGTTGAGGATGGAGAAGTCGATGCCGACGAGGAAGTTCGCGGCGCACAGCACGAGCAGCACGAGCTTGGCCCGGCCGTCCAGGCGCGCGGTCGGCGCGGGGCTCGGGGCGGGATCCGTGGCGGGGACGGCGGCCGCCGCCGGTGCACTGTCGAGGATTTCGGTCATGGCTCCAGCCTGCGGCCGGGGAATGCCTTGTCCCGAGAGTGCGCTTATGGTGGTGTCGGCACCACCAGCTTCGGGGGAAGGGCTCTGCCAGATGACGACGACCTTGGACGTGCAGGGCGGCCGGGAATCACGCCGCCGTGCCGAACTGCGCGACTTCCTGACCAGCCGCCGCGCCCGGATCTCGCCGGAGGACGCGGGCATGCCGCTCGGCGCCGGCCGCCGCCGCACGCCGGGCCTGCGCCGCGAGGAGGTGGCGGTGCTCGCCGGGGTGGGCGTCTCCTGGTACCAGTGGCTCGAACAGGGCCGCGACATCACCGTCTCCGGCCAGGTGCTCGACGCGATCGGCAAGGTGCTCCGGCTGACCGAGCCCGAGCGGCAGCACCTCTACGCGCTCGCCGGCCTCACCCCGCCGCCGCTGCGCACCAGCCCGAACCTCGGCCGGGACGAATGCTGCCTGGCGCTCAAGCGGATGATCGACGCGTGGCTGCCCAACCCCGGCCACATCGTGGACCGCTACTGGAACATCACCGCGATGAACACCTCGGCGCAGCTCGTCTTCGGCTTCGACATGGTCGGGATGAACTGCCTGGTCGACTTCTTCGAGAACCGGCAATACACCGCGTATCCAGACGCGGACGAGATCACCCGGCGCGTCGTGGCCCAGTACCGCGCCGAGATGACCAACCATCCCGGCGACCCCGGCTTCGCGGAGATCGTGCACCGGCTGCTGGAGTCCAGCGAGCGTTTCGCGGAGGTCTGGAACCTGCACGAGGTGCAGGCCGCGGGCACGAACCTGAAGTTCTACACGCACCCGCAGGCCGGCGAGCTGCACTTCGAGTCCACCCAGCTGCGCGTGCCGGAGTGGCCGGACCTGACGATCGTGATGCACACCCCGCTCGCCGAGACCGACACGCGGCAGCGGCTGGAGGCGCTGGTCTCCGAGCACGAGCGCAGGCACGGTCTGCGCGTCGTGGCGTAGCGGGTCCTGCCGCGGCCTAGAATCCGGAGCCGCTGCCGGAGTCGGTCGAGTCCCCCGCGTCCGGCAAGCCGCAGAGCGAGTCCAGCGCCGAGGTGTCCGTCGTGATCGCCTCGTCGATCGTGACGAACTCGGCGGGCGGCGTGCTGGTGGACGTGTCGAGGTTCGGGTTCGCCTGCAGGTAGGTGTAGAGCTCGCTGAAGTCGCCGACGACCTTAGACATGTCCGTCTTGAACGAACCCGCCGCGGCCTTCGTCGATATCGCCTGCATCGCCGGCACGTCCTGCGCGAGCAGCGCGACCATGTCCGACTCGGTGTTCGGGTTCTGATTGTTCATCGTGTCCTGCTCGGTCTTCCACGAGGCGCACGACTGCGTCTGCGTCTGCGAACCCGCGTTCGTGACCGTCCCGGTGCCGCCGGCGCCGCCTCCGCCGCCGGAGTTCGAGCCGTTCCCCTTCAGGGCGAAGAACGCCACCGCCGCGATGACCAGCACGCCGACCACCGCGCCGCTGATGATCATGTTCTGCTTCTTCTTCGGGTCGGCCGGCGCGCCCGGCTGCTGCGGGAAGCCGTAGCCCGGCTGCTGTTGCCCGTACGGGTCGTACGGATTCTGCGGCTGCTGCGGGAACGGCGGCTGCTGCATCGGCTGGGTCGGCGGCAGGCCGTAGGGGCTCTGCGGCTGCGCGGGACCGTAGGGTCCCGGCTGCGGCTGCTGGCCGTACGGCCCCTGCGGCTGCTGCACCGGCTGGCCGTAGTACGGGCCCTGCGGCTGCTGCGGCTGGCCGTACGGCCCCTGCGGTCCGCCGCCATAAGGATTCTGCGGTTGTCCCCACTGATCGGACACGGGCCCCTCCCCAGTCTCACCCCCGGCCGGCGCTCCACCCGCGCCGGCCCAACGCGTCCGTACAGTTTACCGCCACCGTGACGGGACGTCAGCGTCACCCGCTCGCCGTCGCGGAGGCGGTGGTGTTGCCGGCCAGATCCCGGGCGACGACGTAGTAGGCGTGCGCGGTGCCGCCCCGCGCGGTGTCGACGTAACCGAGCGAGGCGGGCGGGACGGTGGCCAGGTAGGCGCCGTCCCGATAGACGTCGTACGCGCCCAGTTGCACGTTGTCGGTGGCCGCGGTCCAGGTCAGCGTGGCCTTGGAGCTCGTCGCGGCGATCGTCGGGGTGCCGGGCGCGGTCGGCGCGGTCGAGTCCGCCGACAGGTTGTAGCTGTACTGGTCGAACACCGCTCCGGTCGAGTCGATCGGCGTGACGGTCACGACGCTGCCGCTGACCGAGACCTTCAGGAAGTGGTAGACGTGCGAGTCGGCGCTCACCGCCGTCGCGGCTCCGCAGGCGTCGCCCTTGGCCTTGCTGTAGGACCAGCCGATCGCGTAGGCGTCGGTGGAGGCGCAGCCGTGCCCGCCGATCGCGCTGGCCGAACCGCCGCCACCGCCGGACGTGTAGCTGACCACCCCGTAAGGCGGCGCGACGTTGCGCTGATAGTCGTGCGCGTGCCCGTTGAAGACGAGCTGGACGCCGCCGTCCTTCAGGAGCTGCTCGAGCGATCCGCTGGTGCCCGGACCCGCGTCCAGGTACGCGTCGTTCGGCTCGGTGGCGTCGTCGGAGCGCAGCGGGAAGTGGAAGACCGCGATCTTCACGCCGCCGGGATGCGCGGCCAGATCGGCGGCCAGCCACTGGTACTCGGTGGAGGACGTGGTCCAGTGCGCGTCGTGGTCCACCTGGTAGATCGCGCAGTGCGAGCCGCAGGCTCCGCCGTCCGCGGTGCCCACGTTGGAGTTGCCCCACGCCGCGTCGAGGACGTAGAAGCGCACTGATCCGGTGGTGAAGGCGTAGTAGCTGGTCGGGTAGCTGATCGGATTCGAGCCGTCGATCGACGGATAGGCCGTCACCGCGTACATCCCGTTCGCGGCGATGTTGGCCTGGGGCCAGTAGAACAGGTCGGTCGTGTTCAGTCCGTGGTTGCCCAGGGCGGTGTACACCGGGACGCTCATGCCGGGCGTCGCCCAGTACGACGGGCCGAACACGGCGCTGACGTCCACCCCGGTCTGGTACAGGTCGCCGTAGTTCGTCGCGGTGCCGCCCTGATACGCCACGTCGCCGGCCGAGAGCAGGAACCGCACCCCGCTCTGCGCGATCTGCGCGTCCACTCCGGCCTGGTTGCCGTTGAGCGAGCCGTCGTCGACGCCGCTGTCCGTGGTGTCGCCCCAGTCGCCCATCACGCCGAAGGTGAACGACTGGCCGTCGCCCGCCGCCAGCAGCGTCGTGAACTGCGGCGAGGGGATCGTGCCGAGCAGGTCGACCGGGCTCGTGCCGCCGGTGAAGATCCGGTAGCAGTAGGCCGTGTTCGCCGAGAGACCGGGGATCGTGGTCGAGTTCTGATACTCGGTCACGCCGTTGACCGTGATCGGCGAACCCAGCTTGGCGGACACGACGGAGTTCGCCGTGCAGTTCCCCGGCGGACCGTACTTCACGGTGCCCCGGCTCTGCGCGGTGGTACCCCAGCTGACCGTGACCGAGTCCGTGTTCAGGTCGGAGAGGTACGGCGCCCGGGTCAGCTGGCTCGACTCCCCGGCCAGGGCTGCGTGCGCGGCGGCGGGAAACCCGAGCGCCACGCCCTGCGCCACTGCCGACGCGAACACCGCCGCGCCGATCCGGCGCCGGACGGATCTCCTGTGACTCGCCGTCGAACCCATGGTCCTCTCCTTCCCGAGGTCTGCCGGCCGGTCAGTCCGTCCGGGTCCTGCTGCCCGCCGCGCCCGCCAGGCTGCCGCCGGCCCTGGGCGGCCGTTCCTCCGGATCCTCGCGGCGGCGCGGTGCGCGCACCGCGGCCAGCAGGCCGAGTCCGCCGCACAGGGTGAGGCCGAACCCGCCGAGGCGCAGCAGGTTGGGCCAGTAGCCGGCCGCGGCGGCGCCGGTCGAGCTGGAGTCCTGGGTCGCGGCGTTGTCCGGCAGCGTCGCGCCGCGCAGCTCGCGCACCGTGTTGAGGTATAAGGACCCGTATTTCTTTGAGGGCTCGATGTACGAGTTCTCGCTGAATTCGTTCCAGCTGATCAGGCCGAGGACGTCGGGGGACGAGGAGAGCGCGGCCGAGTACTCGGCGCGCAGCGTCTGGCCGTCCGCGCGGCTGATCGACTTGGTGCCGCCGACGAGGCGCGCGTCGAAGCCCGGGGCGAAGGGGGCGATCCAGTACTTGCCGTCCTTGTGCACGGCCGCGGCCATCGCCTTGAGCTTCGTCGAGTAGTTGGTGTTGGTCTGCGGATCGACCGAGGACCAGTAGTACGCGTCCCCGTCGGTGTAGGCGCTGATCCGGTGGTAGCCCTGCACGCTCTTCTCGGTGGAGAGCACCAGCAGACCGCCGCGGACCGGCGCGGTCACGGCGGCGACCTGGTTCCTGGTGAAGGCCCAGGTCCCGCTCCAGATCGTCAGCGCCTTGCCGCCGATCCGGTAGAACACCGGATCGCCCGCGTACTGGTCCCGGAAGGTGCGCAGGTCGGCGGCGACCCGGGACGGCGGCAGCGGCTTGCGGTGGAAGTCGAGACCCTGGTAGATCATCGCCAGCTTGAAGTCCTCCTGCTTGGCGATCTGCATCAGCAGCCTGAGCCTCCGGTCGTTGGTCGCGGTGTCCTTCCAGCTGACGATGAAGCCCTGGATCCCGGCCGACTTCGCCCACTCGATGTGCTGGCGCAGCACGTTCGGGTCGTCGCTGGAGTAGTCGCCGAGCTGCGGCGTGTCGATCTTCGCGCGCTGCCAGGAGGACGGCGAGAACCAGATGTAGTAGTACGCGAACAGCGGCAGGGCGGTGGACGGCCCGGCTGAGCCCCCCGCGGCCGTGGCGGCGCCGGCGTTCGGGGCGTCGGCGGTGCTCGTCGCCGTGCGGTTCGCGCCGTCGTCCTGGGCGGCGAACCCGGCGGCCACGCCGCAGACGCCGAGCAGGGTGAGGGCGCCGAGCAGCATGATCAGGATTCTGGAACGGCGTGCGGGCTTCATGTGGGTTCCACCTTTCCGCGGCGCAGCACGCGGCGGAGCCGGTCGCGTCGATGACGGGCCAGCAGCGGCAGGGTCAGGGCCGCCGCGGCCCCGCCGCCCGCTCCGGTTCCGACGTCCCCGGCGCTGACCACCTGAAGGTCGGTGCCGGTGTCGCGGGAGAGTCGCACGGTCTTGGACAGGCCGATGCCGCCGCCGGCCACGCTCACGGTGTAGTCGCCGCGCGGCAGGTGGCGGAAGACCGCGGTGTGCGAGTCGTCGAAGCCCAGCCGGTAGCGGACTCCGCTCGCGCCGACCACCGTGACCGTGCCGCCCGAGCTTCCGCCGAACAGGGCGTCGTGCGCGGTGACGGTCAGGTCGTAGAAGTAGCCGACGAAGATCGGCTTCGGGACGGTGGCCGGGTTGAACGCCTGGCGCCCGGAGTCGACGATGTTCGTGGCCGAGGTCAGCAGCGTCTGCAGCCGGTAGACGACCGGCCGCGTGGTCAGCGCGCCGTTGCCGTAGACCGCGACCGTGCAGGTGAGCCACGCGGTGCCGCGCACCGGCAGGGCGCTGACCTGGCCGGTGTCGCTCTTCACGGTGGCCGAGGCCAGCAGCGCCGGGTCGATCGGCCTGCCGTGCTGGTCGGTGAAGGAGGGGGTGACCGGGCACTGCTCGGTGAACGCGGCGGTGATCACGTAGCCCGCCCGCCACGGCAGCCCGGTGACCACCGTCCGGTAGGTCTGGTCGGGATCGCGCTGACCGGACCAGCGGGCGAAGGCGTAGTGCCGCGTGCTGAGCGCGAACTGCGGGGTGAGCAGGGCGAGGGTGTGCGGGGTGAAGTCGTGTTCCCTGGTCACGGCGACCGTGCCGTCCGAGCCGGTGGTGAAGATCGCGCCGTCCACCGAGAAGCGGACTCCGGCGAGCGGGGGCACCGTGCGCAGCACCACGCTGACCGGCCACGGCTTGCGCTTCGGATGCGGCCGACGGGGCGCGGTCGCGTGATGGACGTGCACGGATGCCTTGTGCGTGGTCGCGCTCGAGGTCGGCTTCGCCGTGCTGCTCGCGGCGGTCGCGGGCGAGGCGGCGAGCGCGAGCAGCAGCGCGCCGAGCACCGCGGCGGCCGGCACGAGAGCGAGCGCGAGGAACCGCGCCCGGCGCGGTTGACGGGCCGTCATGGTCCCACCGCTCGTTCGGTCGGCCGCGACTCGGCATCATCGGCATCATCGGCGGCGTCGGCCGACTGCTCGTGCGACGACTTGTCCGCACGCCGCGTTCGCCACCAGGTCGAGAGCGCGACGCCGAGCACGAGCGCGAGGCAGAGCGCCAGCGTCACGCCGTAGAGCCGGCTCGCCACGTGCGTCCGGGCCGGTGCGCCCGCCGCGGTCGAGGCGGACAGGGCCGCGTAACCCGGCAGCAGTCTCGCCTTGCGCGGCGCGGCGGTGAAGTCGAACGCCTTCGTCAGGTCGCCGGCTCCGGCGTCCCGCGCGGTCAGCGAAGGCAGCCGCCAGTTGGTCTCGATGAACCGCAGCGCGCTGGTCGGATCGGTCTGCGCGTGGTCCACCATCCCCCGCCGCGCGTACGGGCTCACCAGCAGCGCGGGGACCCGCAGCCCCAGCGTGCCGGTCGGCGTCCGCGGCGGCACGACCTGGTCGTACCAGCCGCCGGACTGCTCGTAGGACCAGAAGAAGGCGCTGGACGACCACGAACTGCTCACCATCAACTGGTTGATCATGGTCTGGATCAGCCGCTGGCCGGCCGGGATCGAGCGGGCCGAGCGTTCGTCCGCGCCGGAGGTCGCCACGTAGGCCACGGCCGGCAGCGTTCCGGCCGCCAGGTCCCGGTAGTACTGGCTCAGGTCGACGATGCGGCCGCGCAGCCGGGGATCGTCGAGGAAGCGGGCATAGTCCAGCACGGGCACCCGGGTCGCCTGGTCGTCCAGACGGCCGGCCGCCGGGGCGCGGAAGGTGTGCGCGGGATTGTAGCCCTGGACGTAGAACTTCCAGCTCACGCCGGCCGCCTGCAGCCGGTCGAAGATCGTGGGCTGATTCCCGAGGCCCGCGGCCGGGATCCGGTTCCCGCCGTCCGCCGCGGGCGCTCCGGAGATCCAGTAGGAGCGGTTGGCGACCGTGCCGAAGGCGGCGTCCGAGAAGAACCGGTCGAACAGCACGTACTGGTCGGCCGCGGCCCACGAGGTCGGCAGGTCGGTCCGGTCGTAGTAGCCCATCGCGCTGGTGCCGTCCCGGCCCTGGCGTTCGTAGGCCGAGACGAAGGCGTCCATCTTCCCGCCGTCGAGCTGATTGGCGATCAGCCGGCTGCCCGCGGCCAGGGTCGGCGCCGCCTGGCCGTGCAGCGGATACGGCTTGACGCACGCCGCGCGCTGCGCCGAGGTCCCGAGGGACTGGCACGCGCCCGCCGGGAAGCCGTCCGCGCCCGGATAGGTGCCGAAGTAGTCGTCGAAGGTCCGGCCGCCCTGCATCAGATAGATGAAATGCCTGATCGGCGTCGTAGTGGCCGGTCCGGCCGCGTGCGCCGCCGCCGGGGTGCCCAGCCAACCGGCCGCGCACGCGGCGGCCACCGCCGCGAGTCTCCCCCACCTGCTCATGGATGCACCTCGTACACGATGATGACCGGGACGGCGGACGCGCCCGCCGGGGTCTGGACGGGCACGGTCGCGGTGAACACGGCGACCCCGTGGTACCTGCCGATCAGCTTCCTGAGTTCCGCCGCGTAGTACGGGCTGCGCGCCGCGGTGTACGAATCCCAGACCAGGTACTGGTATTCGCCGGTCCGCACGGCGCGGTCCGGATTGGCGACCGGCGTGTAGACCGGGTTCCGGTTGCGCGGGTCGGTCGAGACCGAGAGCGCGCCCACCGGATGGCGGCCGTAGAACTCGAGCACGTTGGCGATCGACGGGCCCGCGCCGAGCAGCCGGGCGCCGTCGGGCACGTTCGCCGCGATCCACTGCCCGGCGGCCCGGCCGCCCGGCAGCCCTCCGGTGCCGGCCAGGAAGGCCGTGGACGAGGACGGGGTGATCCGCTGCCACGTCGGCACCGCCAGCGTCGCCACCCCGGCGGCGGCGCACACCCCGGCCGCCGCCGCGAAGCCCATCCGGCGGCGGCCCGCGCTCAGCACGGACGGCCACGCCCCGTCGCGCGCGGCCCACAGTTCGCCGATCGTGCGTCCGGCGAGCACGGCGAGCGCGGGCACCACCGGCAGCAGGTACTGGAATCCCTTGACCGGCCAGATGGTGAAGAACGCCAGCGGCACCAGGATCCACGCCAGCAGCAGCCGTTCGCGCCAGCCGAAATCGCGCCGGCGCCAGACCAGTCCGGCCGCCGCCAGCAGCAGCACCGCGGGACCGATGACGGAGGGCAGGTCGGTGAGATAGAACCAGAGCGGATGGTTGGCCCGGCGCAGCATCTGCCAGAGCACGAAGTTCTGCCCGGTCCTGGTGACCGCGGAAAGCCGCAGGGCCACCGGATAGACCGCGAACACCGCCGTGAACACGCCGAGCCCGATCGCGTGGTGCCGGAACCTCAGCCTCCCCGCGGAGCCGAGGGCGCCGAACGCGTAGAGCCCCGCGAGCAGCACGACCGCGGTCTCCTTGGACAGCGCGGCCAGGCCCAGCGCCGCGCCGGCCGCCGCGATCCACCGCCGGGGCGCCGACTCGGCCGCGCGCACCACGCAGTACAGGGCGAGCGTCGCGAAGCAGGTCATCGGACCGTCCAGCAGCACCTCGCGGCTGACCATCACGTGGTACGGCATCACGGCGAGCAGCGCTGCGGCGGCCAGCCCGGCCGGAGCGCCGTAGAGCCGCCGCCCGAGCAGATAGGTCAGGCCCACGGTCACGACGCCGAGCGCGGCCGGGACCGCGCGCGCCGTCCAGTCGGTGTCGCTGACCCGCAGGGCCTGGCCGATCAGCAGCTGCACCAGCACCGGGTGCGCGCGGAACACCGGGAACATCGACTCGAGCCCGTGGTGCCCGGCGAGCGCCTCCGCGCTGCCGGTGTAGACCGCCTCGTCGCTGTTCAGGCCAACCGCCGCGAGCTGCCGGTAGCGCACGAACGCGGCCAGCGCGAGGATCGCGCCGAGCGGCAGGACCCTGAATCCCAGCCGGTACGCCACCGCCGAATCCCGCACCCGGCGCCGGATCCGGTCCGCCCGGCGCTCGCCGCCGGACGGACCGGGGGCCCCGGACGGCCCGGGGGGTAGGCCGTCCGGGTGCTCGGGGGGCTCCTGCGTGAGGACCGGCGCCTCCGGCAGCTCGCGCCGGTCGAGCAGGGCCGACTCCCCCGGCGGGTCGAGCGCCCGGACCTGCCGGGGCGCCAGACCCGCCGCGTACGCGGCGCGCTTCCAGATCACGCCGCGCTCCGCCCCGGACCGGCGTCGGCGCTCCAGCACGGCCACGCCGCGGACAGCGGCCGGCCGCCGCGGACAGCGACCGCCTCGCGCTGCGGCGCCGCGGCCACGAGCTCGCCGCCGATGAGCCCGGGGATCTGATCGGACCAGCCGAAGCTGTCAGAGGCCAGCACCCGGCAGCGCACGTTCCCGAGGAAGGCCTCGAGGATCTCGCGCTCCCTGGCCCGCAGCTCCTGGTAGCCCTGCCCGCCGATGACGATGCTCGGCGCCAGGTACTTGAACGGCGGGAATCCGTACGCGTCGTCGGTGTTGGTGAGCATCTGCTCCACGGCCGAGGCGTGATCGAGATCGGCCAGCCGCGGCGTGCCGCGCTCGATGACGAACAGCTCGGAGACCTGCACCGTCGGGGCGAACTCGCAGCGCACCAGGCGGTCCGCGGTGTACTTCGGCGGCGGCACGAGGTACTGCGTGATCGCGTTGATTCCCATGATGGGCAGGTTGAACCGGCTCAGCGCGACGGCCAGCGAACGGCCCGACTTCGAGTGCAGCCGGCTCTGCAGCTGCAGGTGGCGCCACTCCTTGCGGGTCAGGTCGTCCGCGTTGACCGCTCGCAGCGTATGGGAGCTGATGGTGAGCGGCTTCGGGAAGCAGTGCGCGGTGCCGTCCGGGTCGACGACGGTCATGTCGTCGGACAGGAACCTGCCGCCGTGCTCGCGCAGTAGGCGCAGCACGGTTCCGGTCTTGCCGGTGTCGGTGAGCGCGGAGAGCATCACCCCGACCCCGTCGAGCTCGACGCAGGCCGAGTGCAGCAGCATCTTGCCGCGGGAGACCATGACGAAGCGCAGCAGGGCCTCGAGCACGTTCGTGTAGACGACGTGCGGCGAACGCGCCAGCAGCGGGCCGACCTCGATGTCCGTGTGCTCGCCCAGGGTGATCCGGAAGTTGGCCCCGGCCCGCCCGAGATGCTCCTCGTAGTACACGACGCTCTCCTGGTCGGCGAGCGCGGACTCCGGCCGCTCGGTCATCGCGGCGCGGCGGCGCGGCGAGCGTCCGCCTATGTCGCCGACCCGCACGGTGATGTCCAAGTCGTCGTCACCGGTCCACTGGGCGCGGAAGAACTCGAGCTCGGGCAACAGGATCTGCGAACCGATCCGCACCACGCCGGCCACGTCGTACCGGTAGGCCAGGTAGCGCGAACGCTTGCGGGCCAGGCGCCCGGACTGCGCGGCGCCGGTCGTGGCGGCGGGCACGGACGGCGGGGCGGCGAGATCGACGAGCAGCCGCACCGGGTCGCGGCCCTTCTCCGACGCCTTGCCGTAGATGACCCGGTCGCTGATCACGAAGCGCAGCAGGAACAGGGCGACCAGCGTCACCGCGTTCGCCGTGAGCACTCCCATCCCCCAGACCACGAGCAGCTGAAGCACCGGAAGCCGTCCGAGCAGGAGCAGGTTGTTGAGCAGGAAGAAGCGGGTCGCCCTGGCCGGCATGCGCCCCTGGCCACGGCCTCGGTAGACCAGGGCGTCGATCAGCAGGAAGTTCCACGTCGTCGAGCACTCGGTTGCCAGGGCGGCGGCTACCAGGTGGTTGATTCCGAGCGAGTGGTACCCGAACCACAGCGCCAGGGTGTTCACCACGATGCCGGTGGCCCCGACCGCGCCGAATCCGACCATCCGCAGCAGCGCCGCCCAGCGGGCCTGCGCGGAGAGCGACTCCGGGCGCAACTGCCCGACCAGCCGCGCCCTGCGCAGCCTGGCCAGGTGGCGCAGGTAGGTCAGCCCCTGCCGCAGACCGGCCTTCGAGTCGCCCGCGTGCCGGGGCTCGAACCGGTAGGTGGCCTCGGCGACCCGCGCCGCGGGATGCCGGACCAGGATCTCCACCAGGATCTTGAAACCGAGCGGGTTGAGCCGGTCGAGGTCGATCGCGTCGCGGCGGAAGGCGAACAGGCCGGAGAGCGGGTCGGTGACCATGGCCAGCCGACGCGGGAACAGCAGCTTGGCCAGCCGGGTCGCCCAGCTGGAGACCGCGCTGCGCACCGGACCCGACAGCCCGTCACCGGCCGAGCCCGCACCCGCGTACCTGGTGCCGATGACGATGTCGGAGTCGTGCCGCAACGCCGCGGCGGCCAGTCCGGCGGCCGCTTCCGGCGGATGCTGCAAGTCGCCGTCCATCACCATGACCCAGTCGCCGCGCGCGTGCCGGGCCGCCGCGATGACCGCGCCGGACAGCCCGCCGTGCCGCTGGTCGGGCGCGCGTTCCAGCACCCTGACCGGCAGCGCACAACCGGCCGCGGCCTCCTCGATCGCGGCCACGGTGGCGTCGTCGCTGTCGTCGGTGATCAGCAGTTCGGCGTCGACGCCCGCCAGCGCCGCATCGAGCCGGGAGAGCAGCGGCGCCATGTTGTGCGCCTCGTTGCGGACCGGGACGACGACGGAAAGCCGCGGACGCCGCGGTTCCTGCGGTTGCAGCGCATGCCGCGGTTCCCCGGCGGAGCGCACCGCGGCCGGGTTGACCAGGCGCGGAATAGCGACACCGTCGTCCGACGCGTCGGCCTCGGACGGGGCGTAAGGCAGAGTGGAAGTCATCAGACTGATCCCCCTCGATGCAAGGTGGCTGATTGCGTTGCCATTGCAGATTTGCAGGGAGACCAGCGTCAGGTTCCCGAGAGAACACCTGGACGGTCATGCCAGGATATACACGCTGTACGAGGATCCCCGTCGATCACGGCGGGGGGCGCGGCCCGTCATGGGCGCCCCGGCCGACGATCGCGAGCTTCCGGATCCAAGGGGGCCAACGGTACCAGACGTGACCGCAGGATGAACAGGGAGTGAACGACCCGACCGGCATCCGGTGCTTCGCGCCCCCGTTAGGCCTCTTGACGCACGCTTTACTCACGGACACGATGTACGGGTCAAGCAGCAGAAAGACGTCTCGCGAGAGGATCAACGACCGGCAACTCGCAGGGCTCTGTCTCATTCGGCGTCAGTGGGGGACGCAATGAACGGATCGCTAGAACAGCTGGAACGACAACTGGATCGAGATTCCCAGGTATCGGGCCCGGTGGAGTCGATAGCGGCGGCAGCGCGAGCCGCCGCGGCGGCACTGGAACACCTGGCAGTACAGTTACATTCACAGGCGGAGATAACGCCACGATCATCATGGTCGTCATCGCCACCCCCGTCACCACCCGACCCGGCCGCGCCCGAAGGAACGAAGCCCGGAGGGGCAATGTCCGCAGGGGCAGCATCCGGAGGCGCGACATCCGGAGGCGCAACGTCCGAAGGCGCAATGTCCGACCAAACGGCGTCAACCGCAGCGGTGTCGAGCACCGTGGCACCCGACACCGGGCCCCCTGGCACCGGCGCGGTGATGTCGAGCGCCGTGGCTTCCACCGACGGCCGCTGGGATCTCGTCGAGGAGAACCGCCAACTGCGCGAGGCACTCGAAAGCCGCGCCACGATCGAACGCGCCAAGGGGGTGCTGATGGCCCTGCACGACTGCTCGGAGCAGGAAGCCTTCAAGATCCTCGCCGACACGGCCCGCCGCCGCCACCGCAAGGTCCGCCGCGTAGCCGAGGAGTTCCTCCTGACCCTGGCCGCCGAAGCCGCAACCCGGCCCCGCGACCCCCAGCCCGCCGCCGTCCAGCGGTAACACACACGCCTGCTGCGCCCCGGCCACCGGCCCCAGCCCCGGCCGCGACGCAGCAGGCGCGACCGAAACGCCTCCGCATCACGACGAGCGGACGTCGCCAGACGGCACAACGGCATGAGATAAAGCAGGTGGCCAAAGAACTGCATTTTTCGCATCCAGCTACGCAAGGGTCGCGAAGCCGCCCGAGATCTTCGAGCCAGCGACGAACGCGATTCCGTGCCCGCCGCATGCCCGTACGAAGCGGTAGCGGCGGTCAATCACGGTCAGTTGTGCAGTTGTGGCGAACGGGCCATGGGGCCGCAGGTCAGAGCGCCCCCGCTTCGGTTGCTTCGTGAGATGGAAGCCGCCAGTATGTAGCCGCCACAGCGTAGGGAGGGGTTTCATGTTCATCCACGTTGATTACAGGCTCGAAGCTGACGAGTTCGCTCGGGGCGTACTCGCGGCCTTCCGACGAGGGCAGAGGATATTCCAGGCCATGGGCGTGATCACCGGGCTCTTACTGGTGGCGGCCTACGCCATCAGCTTTGCGAAGCACTTGGCACCACCTTCCTTGTGGACAACGGCTGTGCCCATGCTTCTGGGAACGCTCTACTTGACCCTCATGTCCTGGGTGCGCGGAGTTGTACTAAGGCGACAGCACCGGCAGCGGAAGATTACGAGCCTGAGCGTCACGTTCACCGAGGACGGCATGACCTGGGATGTTCAGACGGAGGGCGGAAGACACCGCAGCACCATGGGCTGGGCGAGCCTTGTCAGGATCCGGGAGACACCTGAGTTCTTCCTGCTCTATCCGACACGGAAGCGGGCAACCGTAGTTCCCAAGCGAGCCTTTGCTCCGGACCAGGCGGAGTTGTTCTCCCGGTTCGTGGAGTACGCATTCGCCGAGGCGCGCCAGACCCAGCCCGACGTGCAGGCCGCGCAAGCCTGAGCCGAACCGACTCGTCCGCAGCTGGTCAGGGGCTTCAATATGCTCCGAAGGACAGGCTCTTCCAAGGCCTCGTATCAATGGCCGAAGTCAGCCGAAAGCGCGACAGCGTCAGCCGCCGATTGAGCACGCGAGTCGGCGAACTCGATGCGTGATGAGTCGTCGTGCGAACTGCCACCGTCTCGGTCGTTGCAGACGTGGCTACCGTCGCCGATGGCGATTGCGAGGGGAACGGCGACAGGGACGGAGACGCTGATGGCAGAGCAGCGCTCTTGGTCGGGCTCGCAGTTGAGGTAACCGAACGGGACGACGCGGCGGTTAGGTGCGTGGCGCTGCCGTGGCTGCGTGTGACGACGTGAGGACTGCGGCCAGTGCTGTCCCACCACCGATGACACACAAGCATCCCGCAAAGCCCACGTACGCCATCCAGCTCGGCGGAAACGAGACGTCGTGGTGGCTGCCGCGCAGACGCGTTGAAGACCGCTAACACTTCAGGCTGCCCTCCGCCGTCCCATAGGGCTTGATCGAACCTGGGTGCCGTTGCAAGAGGATGAGATAAAGCAGTCGGCCCCCGGGCTGCGTTTCCGCAGTTCCGGGGGCCGTACTGGCTGGTGTGGCAGATCCAGGATTCGAACCTGGGTAGCTTGCGCGACGGATTTACAGTCCGCTCCCATTGGCCGCTCGGGCAATCTGCCTGGGATGATCGCCCCTCGCGGGGTGACCTCGGAAAGATTACCTCATGGCGGGGGGTGCTTCGCAACCGGCTTTGAACGGGCTGGCCAGGGGGGTGGTGGGCGGGTGAGTGGACGTGTCGCTCGTTCGTGGGCGGGTCTGTTCGGGGTGGTGGGGGGCGGGGAGGTGATCAGCGCCGCAGCTCACAGAATGAATGAGAGGGATGGCGTGCCGAAGAGGGATCGACTCCGGATGGCGCATCGGGGGACGGGGATCTGGGTGGGGGTGGTGGCCGTGGGGACGGTCGCGGGGCTGGTCGGGGGGCTTACGGTGGGGGCGGGGGGTGCGCAGGCGGATCCGGCGCCCGGCGTGGTGGCGGTGGCCGGGGCGCGGCCTGGGTGGGCTACGGCGGGGAATGTGGTGGGGACGCCCGCGGCTTCGGCGGGGATGACTACGCGGGTGTTTCTGGCGGGGGCGGATCCGGAGGGGTTGGCGGCGTACGCGCAGGCGGTGTCGACGCCGGGGAACGCGGATTATCGGCACTACCTCACGGCCCAGGAGGCGGCGGGGCGGTTCGGGCCTTCGGCTGGGGAGGCGGCGGCGGTTTCGGGGTGGCTGGCGCGGGCCGGGCTGCGGGTGTCGGTGGTGGACGGGGAGTATGTGCAGGCCACGGGGACGGTGGCGGAGAGTGAGGCGGCGTATGGGGTCGCGTTGAGGACGTATCGGGTGGAGGGCGGAGAAAGTAGCGCTGGCGGGAACGGGGTCGCACCTGCGGGGGATCCGGTGGTGCCGGCTGCGGTGGCGCGGGATGTCGCGGCGATCACGGGGCTCAGTTCGGTGTCGCAGCGGATGTATGCGGAGCATGTGACGGCTGCCAGTGCGGAGGGGGATCTGCGGGACGGCGGCGGGACGGGGACGGGGGCGGGGTCGGGGGCAGGGTCAGGGATGGGGTCGGGGTCAGGGTCAGGGTCAGGGGCGGGGTCGGCGGGGGCTCCTTCGGGGCCGTTGATTCCTAGTCCTTGTTCGGACTACTACGGGCAGGTCACCGATACCACTGATCCGGCGTTTTCGGGGGTGCGGGAGCCGTACACGGTGTGCGGGTATTCGGCCTCGCAGCTGCGGTCGGCTTATGGGGCTACCGGGCACACGGGTGTGGGGGCGACGGTGGCGATCGTGGATGCTTACGGGACGTCGACGATGCTGCGGGATGCGAACGAGTGGTCGGCGCAGAATGGGCTGCCTGCGTTCGCGTCGGGGCAGTACACGGAGCATGTGACGCCGTCGGCTTGGAACTCGGAGACGGCTTGCGGTGGGGCTTCGGGGTGGGCTTCGGAGGAGGCGTTGGATGTCGAGGCGGTGCATGCGATGGCTCCGGGGGCGAGCGTGTTGTATTACGGGGCTAACTCTTGTCAGGACTCGGATCTGTTGGCGGCGTTGTCGGATCTGATCACGAATCATCTGGCGCAGGTGATCTCGGATTCTTGGGGCGGGCCGCTGCACAGCACTTCCGGGGACGAGGCGGCGGCGACCATCGCGGAGTACGACCGTCTGTTCCAGCTCGCGGCGGTGGAGGGGATCACGGTGAACTTCTCGTCCGGGGACTGCGGGGATAATTCGCCGAGTACGGCGTGCGGCGGGGCGGATGGGTTGCAGTCGAGTTCGGCGCAGACGACGTTTCCGGCGAGTGATTCGTGGGTGACGGCGGTGGGCGGGACCTCGGCGGCGATCGGTGCGGGCGGACAGGTGGAGTGGGACACGTCGTGGGGGACGAAGGCGTGGGTGCTGAACTCGGCGGGGACGGGGTGGACGTCGGCCGGGTGGATCTTCGGCGGGGGCGGCGGGACTTCGGCGGACTTCGCGCAGCCCTGGTATCAGGCGCGCGTGGTGCCGGCGGCGTTGTCGGGGACGTTGCTGACCGGGGCTAAGGCGGCCAGCGCGCGGCGCGTGGTGCCGGACATCTCGTTGGACGCGGATCCGTTCACGGGGCTGCTGGTCGGGTCGACGCAGCCGCTGCCGAACGGGAAGACGGGGTACGCGGAGGCGGCGATCGGTGGGACGAGCCTGGCCAGTCCGCTGCTGTCGGGGCTCGAGGCGGACGCGATCGCGGTGCGGGACGGGCTGCCGCTCGGGTTCGTGAATCCGGTGCTGTACCTGGACGACCTGGTCGGGCTGCCGGACACGATCCGGGATGTGACGGACGCGCCGTCCAACGCTCGGCAGCCGATCGCCGAGGTGTTCCCGCCGTTCGAGGGGCAGGGGCCGGCGGTCGCGGGGCTCGGCGCGGACGGGGATCTGCACGCGACGGCCGGGTACGACGACGCCACCGGGCTCGGCACGCCGGGGCGGTGGTTCATCGAGAGTCTCGCCGCGCAGTAGGGAGTTGAAGGACGGCGGTGGGGACCGCGTGCCGGTGGGACGGTTCTCGTCGGGCGGAGTCGATAGAGTTCGGTGGATAACGGACGTGGCTTCGAACGACGAGGAGGGTCGAGATGGCGAGCGAGTCGAGTTTCGACGTGGTCAGCAAGGTGGACCGGCAGGAAGTGGACAACGCGCTGGGCCAGACCGGCCGTGAGCTGGCGCAGCGCTTCGACTTCAAGAACACCGGGGCGACGATCGCCTGGAGCGGCGAGAAGATCGAGATGCGCGCGGGCACCGAGGAGCGGGTCAACGCCGTGCTCGACGTCTTCAAGGACAAGCTGATCAAGCGCGGGATCTCGCTCAAGACGCTGGAGGCCTCGGAGCCCGCGGCCTCCGGCAAGGAGTTCAAGATCAGCGCGGAGGTGACCGAGGGCATCTCGCAGGACAACGCCAAGAAGGTCGCCAAGCTGATCCGGGACGAGGGTCCGAAGGGGATCAAGGCGCAGATCCAGGGCGACGAGCTGCGGGTCTCCTCGAAGTCGCGCGACGACCTGCAGGCGGTCATCGCGCTGCTCAAGGGGCAGGACTTCGACTTCGCGGTGCAGTTCACCAACTACCGGTGACACCCGGTTGACCGGTGGCGCGGCGGCCCGTTCTTCTCAGAGTGCTGAGGGGGACGGGCCGTCGAGGTAGTAGCAGCAGAGGACCGAGGCCAGGGCGATGGCGGCCACGATCGCCTGTTGGATGCGGGGGCGGTCGTTGAGTTTCTCCAGCCAGATCGCCGGGGGGACGCAGAGGGCCAGGCAGGGGATCAGGAAGCGCGGCTTGCTGCCCCAGGGGCCGGAGTTCGTCAGGATCACGGCGAAGGTGACGAGGGCGAAGAGGGTCAGCTCCCAGGGGACGGGCGGGCGTTGCGCCGGTTGGGACGGCGTGCGGCGCCAGCGCTTGGGCCACCAGCCCTGGTCGCGCAGCAGCCAGAGCATGATGCCGAGGCCGGGCACGATCCACAGGCTGGCCACGAGGTGGGGCACGCCGTTGGGGGCGAACCAGTCGGTGGTGTCGACCTGGCCGATCAGGGTGCGGGCGCTGTACTTGCCGAAGTCGAACTCGGAACTCCAGCCGGGAGCGGATTCGGCGAGGAACCAGGCGTCGGCGCGGTGGAAGCGCAGCGCGAGGAAGGCGATGTAGCCGAGCAGGCCTGCCGGTGCGAGGACGAACGCGGCGGCCGGGGCGAACGCGGCGCGCCACTGCTGCTTGCGGGCGGCCTCGCGGAACATCAGCGCGGAGCCGGCCATGACGACGACGATCAGGCCGAGGCCGGTCGAGTGGCTCAGGCCCGCGCCGATCGCGCAGACGGCGCCGAGCAGCGGCTTGCGGGCGCGGATGGCGATCGCGCCCCAGACGGCGAACGCGGCGATGAGCGGCTGCGCGTAGAGCATCGACTGCACGATCGCGTCCACGCCGACGGCCCAGATCGTCACCGTCCAGAGTGCCGTGCGGCGGCCGACGAGGGGTTCCAGCAGCACGCCGAGGCCGATCGCGGTGGCGACGGACGCGGCCAGGGAGAGGACGAGCCCGGCGATCTCCATGGGGAGGCGGGTGACGGCGTGCAGGGCGGCCAGCAGCATCGGGTAGAGCGGGAAGAAGGCGATGTTCATCCGTGCGGGCTTGCCGTCCGGAAGGAACGTCAGCTTGTCGACGTACCCGGTGCTCGCGATCTGCAGGTAGTGCTGGCCGTCGAAGCGGGCCAGCGCCTGACCCGGCGTCAGGCCGTACCAGGCGAGCAGGGCCAGCACGACGGCCATGTACGCGCCGTGAACCAGCAGGTAGCGTCGGATGTATGCGGGCATGTTCGCGCGAATCGTAGAGGCCTTAGATGTGCTGGGCATGAGGAAGTCCGCTGTCCGCCGTGAGGATGATGTGAAGTAGCGTCCGTGGGCGGATCCCGCGTACACCGATCGGTGGTGGAATCGGAGCTATGAACGAGCAGCCGAGCAAGACGAACAAGCCGTGGTACCGCCGGGGGACGGTGCGCGCCCTCGTGCCGCTGTCCGTGGTCGCCGTGATCGCCGGGGGCGCGGCACTCGCGCCGAGCCTGGCCTCGGCCACTCCCAGCCTGCCCGCCGTCTCCGCACAGCAGCTGTTGACGAAGGTCGCCGAGTCGAAGGTGGACGCCTTCTCGGGCACGATGAGCCTGAGCACCGACCTCGGCCTGCCGCAGCTGCCCGACCTGTCCGGCACCGCGAACCCCTTCTCTCTGCTGAGCGGCACGCACACGCTCGAGGTGGCGGCGAACGGGCCGGAGCAGCAGCGTATCGCGTTGCTGGATCAGCTTTCCGAGTACGACCTGATCCACAACGGGTCGAAGATCTGGACGTACGACAGTGAGACGAATTCGGTCGAGGAGGGGACGGCCGGGGCGCACGCCGATGCCAAGGGGAAGGCGAAGGAGAAGAACTTCCCCGAGCTGACCCCGCAGGCGGCGGCGCAGCAGCTGCTCGCCCACCTCTCGCCGACGACGCAGGTCAGCGTCGGTACGCCGCGTACGGTGGCGGGCCGCTCGGCGTACCTGCTGGTGCTGACGCCGAAGCAGTCGGGTTCGCTGATCGGGCAGGCGGAGATCTCCGTCGACTCGGCCACCGGCACGCCGCTCGGTGTCGCGCTGTACCCGGTCGGGTCCGGCACGCCGCTGTTCTCCGTCTCCTTCACCTCGGTCTCGCTGACCGCACCGGCCGCATCCCGCTTCGAGTTCACCGCGCCGAAGGGTGCGACGGTGACCCCGCTGGGCGGTAGCGAGAAGAGCGGCGGCGCGGCGCAGGGGAAGCCGACGGAGCAGAGTCTGAGCCCCGAGGTGCTGGGCACCAGCTGGCTCTCGGTCATCGAGCTGCACAACGTGGACCTGGCGCAGCTGCAGCACGCCGTGAGCAGCGCGGGTTCGTCGGCGGCGCAGGGCTCGAACAACTCGCCGAACTCGGACGGCGGCAGTTCGCAGCTGCTCAGCGGCGGGCTCGACGGGTACCTGAACAGCTTCCTCGGCGGCGGCACGTCGGTGAGCGGGAAGTTCGGCAGCGGCAAGGTCTACACGACCAACGTCGTCTCCGTGCTGATCACGAACGACGGCCGGGTGTTCCTCGGCGCCGTCACGCCGAAGGTGCTCGAGGCCGACGCGAACGCGCAGGGCAGCAAGTAGTGAGCACTGATACTCCGGCGATCGCCACCAGCGGGCTGTCCAAGCGCTTTCGCGGCGGACAGCTCGCGGTGGACGGTCTCGACCTGCGGGTGCCGCCGGGTTCGGTGTTCGGGTTCCTCGGGCCGAACGGCTCGGGCAAGACGACGACGATCCGGATGCTGCTCGGGCTGATCTCGCCGACCGCGGGCGGGGCGGAGCTGTTCGGCGCGACCGTGGACGCGGCGCACGTCGGCTCGCTCACCCGGGTCGGCGCGCTGATCGAGGGCCCGGCGCACTATCCGTACCTGAGCGGTCGGGCGAATCTGGCCCGGTACGACGCGGCCGACCGGACCGCGGATCCGGGCACCCGGGCCGCGCGGATCGAGCACGCGCTGGAGCAGGTCGGGCTGTCGAACGCGGCGGAGAAGAAGGCCAAGGCGTACTCGCTGGGCATGAAGCAGCGGCTCGGGCTGGCCTGCGCACTGCTGCAGCCGCGCGACCTGCTGATCCTGGACGAGCCGACGAACGGGCTCGACCCGCAGGGCATGCGGGAGATCCGGGCGCTGATCACCTCGCTGGCGTCGCAGGGCACGACGATCTTCCTGTCCTCGCACCTGCTGGACGAGATCGAGCAGGTGTGCACGGACGTGGCGATCATGAGCCGCGGGAAGCTGATCAGCCAGGGCACCGTGGCCGAGCTGCGCGACGGGCTCAAGGCGCGGCTCGTGGTCACGACGCCGGATCCGGCCGAGGCGGCGACCGTGCTCAAGGAACAGGGCGGGCAGGACGTGCGGGTGGACGGGCAACGGGTGGACTGCGACGTGCGCGAGGAGATGGCGCCGGATGTCGTCTGCGCCGCGCTGGTCGGCGCCGGGGTGCGGGTGCTGTCGTTCGGGATCGAGCGGTCCTCGCTGGAGGACGCGTTCGTCGCGCTGACCGGGGAGGGCTTCGATGTCGCTCAGTAGTGTCACGGCGGCGGCCCCGCTGCGCATCCGCCGCTCGGTGCGCGGTTCGCTGCTGGCCAACGAGCTGCGCACGATGTTCCGGCGCAACCGGAATCTCGCGCTGCTGGCCGCGCTGGCGCTGATCCCGGTCGCGCTCGGCGTGGCGATCAAGGTCGGCACGCACCACGGCCGGGGCGGCGACGGCGGCTTCCTGGCGCAGGTCTCCAACAACGGCCTGTTCCTGGTGTTCGCCGCGCTCTCGCTGACCCTGCCGATCTTCCTGCCGATGGCGCTCGGCGTGGTGGCCGGGGACTCGATCTCCGGCGAGGCCGCGCAGGGCACGCTGCGCTACCTGCTGGTGGCCCCGGCCGGACGGGTCCGGCTGCTGACCGTCAAGGCGACCGCGCTCGCGGTGTACTGCCTGGTGTCCACGGCCGTGGTCTCGGTCGCGGCACTGATCGCCGGGCTCGCGCTGTTCCCGAGCGGCCAGGTCACGCTGCTGTCCGGCGACACGATCGGCATGGGCGCCGCGCTGGTCAAGGCGGTCTGGGTGACGCTGCTGGTGGCGGCCTCGCTGCTCGGCCTCGCGGCGATCGGCCTGTTCGTCTCGACGCTCACCGACACGCCGATCGCGGCCATGGCGGCGGCCACCGGGCTGACCATCCTGGCCGGGATCCTGCAGGTCATCCCGCAGCTCTCGGCGATCCAGCCCTGGCTCTACACGTACCAGTGGTCCTCCTACGCGGACCTGCTGCGGGACCCGGTGTACCTGGCGAACATCGAGCACAACCTGCTGATCCAGCTCGGCTACGTGGCCGTGTTCGGCACCGCGGCCTGGGCCCGGCTGAGCACCAGGGACGTCACCAGCTGACGCGCGCTACTCGGCCCGGTCGGCGGCGGTGTCGCGGAGGCCGGCGAGGCGCTCGAGGCGGGCCACCCGCTCGTGCACCGGGGGGTGGGTGGCGCACAGGCGGCCGGCCCAGCCGGGGCGGCCGGAGTCGCCGACGAAGGGGTTGACGATCATCAGGTGGCCGATGCCGGCGAGGCCGGGGCCGCCGCGCAGCGGGTTGCGCCGGGCGCCGGCGTCGATCTTGCGCAGGGCGGTGGCCAGGGAGAGCGGGTCGCCGGTGAGCCGGGAGGCGCAGGCGTCCGCGTGGTACTCGCGGGAGCGGCTGACGGCGCTGCGGACCAGGATCGCGGCGAGCGGGCCGAGCAGCACCGCGCCGATCAGGCCGGCCAGGCCCTCGTCGTCGTCGCCGCCGTCGTCCAGGCCGGGCAGCAGCCACAGCAGGCTGGCCGACCACATCACCACCGCGGCCAGCGCGCCGGCGATCGAGGAGACCAGCACGTCGCGGTTGTAGACGTGCGCCAGCTCGTGCGCGATCACGGCGCGCAGCTCGTGCTCGTCCAGGGTGCGCAGCAGGCCGACCGTGCAGCACACGGAGGCGGTGCGCGGGTCCCGGCCGGCCGCGAAGGCGTTCGGCGACTCGGTCGGCGAGACGTAGATCCGCGGCATCGGGCGACGGGCCTCATAGGACAGCTCGCGCACGATCCGGTAGAGCACGGGGGCGCCGGCCTCGCCGATCGGCTGCGCGTTCATCGCCCGCAGCGCCAGGGTGTCCGCGCTGTAGTAGGCATACCCGAGCACGACCAGCAGCACGACCGTCGCGAGCACCAGGCCCTCGCGGCCGCCGATCAGGTCGCCCGCGACGAGCACGAGAACGCCGAACGCCGAGATCAGCATCGCGGTGCGCACCCGCGCCGACCTGAGGTTCACCGTGCGCCGCATAGTCCGACCCGCTCGCCTTTCTCACTCGCCGCCGCGATCATCCCGCCGCGGCGCCGTTCGCCCGACACTTCATCCAACGATCACATTCCCGGCCCGGTTCCCCGGAGCCCCGCCATGATCGCCGAGCGTGGTCACGACGCCACCTCAGCACCGTAGCGTCAGAACGGCAACAAAGCCGCGAGATCCGTGTCACCGGTACCGGAGGCGACGGTAGTGGCGTCCGGCGGCACCGAGGCCGTGCCGGTCGGGGTGGGGGTCGGGGAGGCCGAGGGCTCGGTGAAGCCTGACATGTCCACCTCGTAGCCCGCGAAGCTGGTGGCGGTGGCCGCGCCGTCGATCTTCACCGGCAGGCCGAACTTGTAGGTCACCCGCATCAGGTCGCCGCTGCCCATCGCGGTGTAGACGTCCACCTCGACCTTGCTGGTGCCCGCCTTCGCGAACGGCGCGGACTCCAGCAGCGTCTTCGGCATCCCCTTGACCGCGGACATGTCCACGAACGCGCTGAACTCGTCGACGGTGGCGCCGCCGAGCGAGGTCACGCCGTCCGCCTGCACCTGCTTGACCGTGTTCAGCGCCGACCACCAGCCGGACAGCCGCAGGCCGGTCGTCCAGGTGGAGCGCACGGACGCGACGTCCCAGGACTTGCCGAGCCGGGTGCCGGTCTGCAGCGCGGTCGGGATCGAGGTGTAGACCTTCTCGTCGTACTCCAGCGCGCTGGAGGCGCCCTGCGTGGTCGAGCCGGAACCGAGCGTCTCGATCGAGCCGGTCAGCGTCGCCGTGCCCAGGTCCGGGTCGAAGGGGCCGGACAGGATCGTCATCGTGTTTATCGAGCCGCCGCCGGTCACCTGGATCGTGTTGTAGGTGAGCATTCCCGGCTGCGGGTCGGCGAGCCAGCCCTGCAACTGGACGACGGCGTTCTTCTCGGACGCGACGGTGGCGGAGGTCGCCGTCGAGGTGGTGGTCGCGGAGACCTGCGGGCTGGTGAACACCTGCCGGGTGCTGCCGCACGCCGCGGTCGCGGCGAGGATCAGCGCCGCGAGCGCCGCTCCGGCCACGCGTCTGCCAGCCACCGCCATCGATCCCTCCGTGTTCGCCCGCGCCATCCTATCTCACGCCTGACCTGGGACGACGCCGGAGTCAGTTGCTGACCTCGACGGGTGTGGTGCCGCTCATCTTGAACGTGCTCCCGCAGTTCGTCGTCGAGGGCGAGTTCTGGTTCCAGACGCAGATATACATCGTGTATCCCTGGTCTGAGATGAAGTTCGTCTTCGCGGCCGCGGTCGATTGGTAGAACTTGAACTTGACCCCGTCGCTCCGGACCAGCTCGGCGCCGCAGGCCTGCTCCTGCGAGGTGTTGAGCACGCCCGCGAGATCGCCGCTTCCGTCGCTGTCCAGCCAAGCCGAGCACGCCGCGTTGTTGGCGATCCAGCCCACGTCCCCCTCGGAGCCGTTGACGTGCTCCGGGTCGCTGTTTCCGTCGACGGCGGAGATCGAGGAGGCGGTGACGACCACGGCGGCCGTCGTCGTGGAACTCGCGGTCGTGTGGTTGTTCGAGGTGGTGGTCGTGCCAGAGCCCCTCGGCGGTGTGGTGTTGTCGGTGGGGACCGTGGCCGGGGTCGTCGTGCCGGCGGACGCGGTCGCGGAGGCCGAGCGCGCGGCCGAGGCGGACGACGTGCCGAGCGATGTGGTCTTGGAGACGGAGACCCCGTTGTACGACGTCGATCCGTTCGCCCGCACGCCGGTGGTGCCCGCGGAGGACACGGACGGCACCAGGACGTAGGCGACGACCGCGCCGACGGCGACCACCGCGATGATCGGCAGCACGATGAGCTTGCGGCTGCGCCGACGCCGTTCGCCGTCCGGGGCCGTGGACATCGGCGGCACGGTCGCGGTCTCGACCTCCGGCTCGGCCTCGTCCGGCGGCGGGATCGTCTCGAGCTTGCGGACCGGCGTCGCGGCGAACTCGCGCCGCGTCTCGATCCGGTCGGCGATCACGCTCGGCCACGTCGCGTCCGGAGCCACGTGCATCCGGGCGAGCTCCTCGAGCGCGGCCGCGGTGGGACGCGCGTCGGGGTCCGCGGCGAGACAGGACTCGATGATGCCCGCGAGGTCGGCGTCCACGGCGCGCATGGCCTCGATGTCGGGGACGACGCCGGGCGTGCGGCCCGAGGCCGCGTAGATCATCAGGGCGCCGAGCGCGTACACGTCGGCGGGCGAGGCCACGTCCTCGTCCCCGGCGTCCTGCTCCGGCGCCGTGAACCCGCGCGTGCCGTAGCTTCCGCCGCTCCTGGTCAGCCGTACCTGGTCCACGGCGCGCGCGATGCCGAAGTCGATCAGCTTCACGCCGTCGCGCACGACCATCACGTTCGCGGGCTTGAGATCGCGGTGCACGATCCCCGCGTCGTGCACGGCGTGCAGCTGCGTGGCGGTCTCGGCCAGCAGCAGCCACAGCGCCTCGGCGGGCAGCGGACCGTGCAGCCGGACCGCCTCGTCCACGGTCAGGCCCGGCACGTACTCGGCGGCGAACCAGGGGCGCGACACGGTGCCGTCGGTGGCCAGCACGCGCGGGGCCACCCCGGCCGGGACGCGGTACAGGATGCCGACCTCGCGCTGGAAGCGGTCGGCCGTGACCAGCCGCGGCCGCACCCGCTTGACCGCCACGTAGCTCTCGCCGTTGGTGCCGAGGTAGACCTCGCCCATCCCGCCGGTGCCCAGCACGCCGATCACCGTGAAGGGGCCGATGTCGCGGGGATCGTCCGGTCCGAGCGGCTCGGCTATGGTGCGGGTCATCGGCACGTCGCGCGCATCCCCCGTGGCGTTCACGCGCGGCAGGCTATCAGTAGTCGATGCCCGCGAGGACCGGTCCCCGCGCGGCGTTCCTAGACTGCCCGGAAGCTGAACGGAGGTACGCCACGATGCCGTACGCAAGCTTTCCCCCGCAGATGCTGCCGCCGGGCAGCCCGTCCGACCGGGTGCCCACCGCACCGCCGGGGACGATCTTCGTGCTGGGCCCGGAGGGCGGATACGCCGTCCCGGCGAGCCGGTACACGCTGCTGTTCGGACGCGACCGGGAGGACGTGCACGTGGCCGTCGGCGTGGACGACCCGACCATCAGCCGGCGGCACGGCGTGTTCACCTGCACCGGGCCGGCGGGCGACTGGTGGCTGCGGAACACCGGCCGGCTGCCGATCGAGCTGCCGGACGGCGCGCTGATGCTGGCCGGGCACAAGCGGATCATCGAACCCGGATACACCCCGCTGGTGATCAACTCGTCCAAGCAGCGCTCGCACCTGGTGGAGGTGCGCCTGGTCGACACCGAGGACCGGCGGCCGCGCTCCGGCCCCGGGGAGCTGACCGTGGACCCGGAGACGGTCTACGAGCTCTCCCCGCACGAGCGGCTGGTGCTCACCGCGCTGGCCCGGCGCTACCTGGACGGCGACGACCACTACCCGCTCCCGCTGACCTGGGAGGACACGGCGAAGGTGGTGAACGCCTCGCCGTACGCGATGAAGCGCTGGACGCACCGGACCGTGGCGAACACCGTCGAGGACGTGCGCGAGCGGCTGCACCGGCGCGGCATCCGCGGTCTGATGCGCGACGAGGTCGGCGAGCCGGTCGGTTCGACGCTGAGCGTGAACCTGATCAGGGAACTGCTGAAGACCGCGACGCTGAGCGCGCAGGACCTGCTGCTGCTCGGCGACCAGGACTGAGGCTCTGCGACACGAGGCCGCCATCCCGGGGGGATGGCGGCCTCGTCGTGTTGCCGGTCGTCAGGGGTTCTTCGCCAGCCGGTATCGGACGACGGCCTTCCACGCGCAGACCGCGACGACGACGGCCGACGCGCCGAAACTCAGGTCGTAGCCCACCATCGGATGGATGTCGGCGACGCCGTACTCGTGCTCGAGCCGCTGGTATCCGGCGGCGAAGCAGCAGAACGAGGCGAAACCGAGCACGGCGCCGCACACGTTGCCCAGGTACTCGTCGGCGAGCAGACAGGCCAGTCCGCCGAGCGCCAGCAAGAACGCCTTCATGTACAGGTGCAGCGTGAGGTAGTCGACGTCGTGGAAGCGCAGCGCGTCGCCGTTCGGCATCGTCAGCCACGGCATGAAGTTGTACGCGCCGACGAGGGCGAGCCCGGCGATGAGCGCGAGACCGCTGCGCAGTTCGCCTTCGGGGTCGGGATTGGCCGTGGGCTTGGGTTTGGGCGTCGAAGTGGTTGCGGCCGGTGTCGTTGTAGGACTCTGCTTCGCGGGCTGCGCACCCGACGCGCTCACCACCGCCGGCTCCAGGGCCTCCGTCCATGCGACGGGGTTCGGGCGCAGTCCCGGGTCGGGGCTCAGGCTCGCCTCGGCCAGGTCGCGCAGGCGGGGGCTGACGGCGGCGAGTGCGTCAGGGTCCTGCGCCGACTGGTCGCGGGCGAAGAGGCGGATGGCGAGCAGGCCGAACTTGTACAGGTCGCTCTCGCGGGTCGCCTTCTCCTCGCCGTCCGGGACCTGCCAGTCCGGCGTCTCGGCCTGCGGGAGCACGCTCGCGCCGCGCAGCCGCATCGCGTCGCAGTCGATCAGGAAGCACTCGGGCGCGGGGCCGAGGGCGAACAGCAGGTTCTTCGGCGAGAGGTCGCCGACCGTGATGCCGAGGCGGTGCAGCCGGGTGAGGATGTCGGCCAGGTCGGCGAGCAGCAGAAGCCTGTCCCGGTCGCTGACCTTCAGGCCGATCCCGGCGACGTACGCGTCGTCGTTGAGCAGGAACTCGACCGTCGCCAGGCGTTCCCGGCCCGCGCTCTTGGCGGTGAGGCCGGGCATGTGGAAGCGGAAGCGGTCGGGCACCGCGCGCATCAGGAATCCGCGCGGCCGGCCGCCGTCCTCGACCACCGCCGCGGGCCACGCCGCCTTCTCGCACAGCCAGCGGCCCTGCGCGCCGTCGATCGTGTCCAGCAGCCCGACGAGTGCGCCGAGCGCCGTCTCGTCGAGCTGCTGGAGCATCGCGGCGTTGTACTCCTTGTAGACCACGCTCCAGGACTCGCCGGTCTCGTTGATGCGCTTGTTGGCCACGTTGTGCACGGTGCCCTGACCGCCCTGGCCGAGCCGCGCGTCGAGGTCGAGACCGGTGAGCTGGACGGCGCGGGTGCGGGTCACCGCCCCTCCCCCGCGTGGGTCGGCCACACGGCCAGCAGGGTCCGGTCGTCGTCGAAGGTCTCGCGCGAGAAGTCCAGCACGTGCGCGAACCAGAGCGGCGCGGGCGGGTGACTCAACTGGTTCGCGAACAGCGCGCCGAACTCGCCGTCGCCGTCGCCGAGCGGATCGCCGAAGCCGTCCGTGCCGACGAGCAGCGTGTCCGAAGCGTTCAGCTGCACCTGCGTGCGCTCCAGCTCCGCCGGGAGCTGCGGCAGCGCGGCGACGCGGTTGGAGACGAACCGCTTCCCGGCGCCGGTCTTTGTGGCGAACAGCGGCGTGTAGAGCTCCGCGTCGTACGGCGCGCGGGTCCGATCCAGCACCCAGGCGCCGGAATCCCCGACGCGGCAGACGTCGACCAGCACGCCGCCGTCCGCCATCGGCACCACGATCCCCGTCACCAGCGTCGTCGCGAACAGGTCCGAGACGTCCTTGATGCTCGGCGCCTCGTCGGGCCGCATGCCGAGGCGCCACTGCGTGTACTCGGTGAGCCGGGAGACCGCGTGCCGCACGACGGCGCCGAGGTCGATCTGCCCGCCGCGCACGAGCTGCTCCACGAGCGTCTCGATCGCCGCGCGGCAGGCCTCGCGCGCGCCGTACTCGGAATGGATGGCCCCTGACACGCCGTCCGCCACCGCGAACACCAGGGTCCCGGTGCGCTCGTGCACGGTGGCGCGCACGCAGTCCTGCCGCGGCTTAGCGCGCCGCGGCCAACGGTGGCTGTCCCCGCGCACGGAGGCCGCGCGCAGCGTGAACCGGTCGGTGGACCAGCCCTCGCACTCGGTGTCCGGGACGTCGAAGGCGCTCTGCCGGGGCGGGCCCGGCTCGAACGCGACCGAGGGCGGCTGCACCTCGATCCGGGGCCAGCCGCCGTGCGGCGCGGCCTGGCCCGGCGGCTGCCTGGATGCCATCTCAGACCTCGTCGATCGCCATGGTGAACTGGTCCGGCCGGTTGACCACGAGCGTCGGGTTGGCCGAGTTGAGCGCCTGGCTCGACTCCACCAGGCTCGACACCAGCGCGGCGAAGAACTCGGAGATGGCGGCGCCGATGTTCACGCCGGGCTTGGCCACGAAGGCGAACTGCTCGCTCGTCGCCACCTCGACCATCGTCCCCGGCTTCGCGTCGCCGATGCCGCACGCGATGATGTTCGGCGCCGCGGGCGTCTGCGACTTGTCGACGAGCGTGCCGTACGCGCTGCGCCAGCCGTTGCCGTCGGTCGGCTGGCCGTCGCTGAGGAAGAAGACGACCGGCCGGTGCACCTTGTAGCCCTGGCCGCGCAGCCACTGCACGTCCGCCGGGATCCGGTAGAGCAGGTCCTTGAAGACCGCGCCGTAGTTCGTCACACCCCTGATGGTCACCTGCGGCACGGTGGTCTCCGTCCGCATGTCGGCGATGGCCAGCCGCACCTGGACGTCGTCCGAGAAGCCGAGCACGGCCAGCCGCAGCTTCGCCGCGATCATCGGCTCCGCGCGCAGCGACTCGCACAGCGACAGCAGCCCGTCCGACAGTTCCCTGCGATACGGGCCCATCGAACCCGACTCGTCGGCGAGCACGTACGCGGGGAGCAGTACCCCCTTGACGTCCGGCATCGGTCCGCCTCCATTCGTGGTCTGTGGGGATCGTCGCTCGGAGGTTAGGTCGGCGCGGCCAGGACCGGTCCCCGCTCCCGCGCCCTAGCGTGCGGGCCATGAGCAAGAGACAGCTGCCCGACTTCCCGCTCTGGCACGGCGTCCCCCGCGTCGTGCCGCCCCCCTTCGGCCCGGCGCGGCTGCCCCTCGTCCCCGCCGAACCGCCGGCGGCCACGCTGACCCGGGCCCCGGTGGCGGCGCACTCCCCTGCTCCGGCCCCGCCCCGGCAGCCCTATCAGCAACGCCCGCAGCTGTACGTGGTCCCCACCCCGCCGCGCCGTGTCCCGCTGCGCTTCGTGCGCACCCTCGCGCTCGCCGCCCTGGCCGTCGTCACCGCCGCCGCCACGTACACGGTGCTGCACCGCGACGACGCCCCGCAGTCCGCACCCGTGGACCCGTTCAGCCAGGCCGTCTCAGCCCTCGCGAACACGCCGGTGATCCACTACGTGACCTCGACGGCGGACATCTACGTGACCTCCGACGGCGAGGAGATCGGCACCACGACCCGCGACGGCCAGCGCGTGGACATCCTGGTCGTCGGCAGCGCCATGTACTTCGAACCCGCCGGCTACCGCAACGACTGGACCCCGACGCCGAACGACCTCGACACCCCCACCCCCGGCGCCCTGGCCGCGCAGATCCGCAGCGCCCTGCCCGGCGCCCGCCGACAGACCACGTCCCTCAACGGCGTCCACGCGGTCGTGGCCGCCACGAAGTCCGGCGCGGTCTACGTCTCCGCGACCGCCCCCTACCGCGTCCTGCGCGTCGACTCCCTCACCCTCGAACCGATGACCGCGGCCGAGGACAAGCAGGTGTACGACCAGGTGGTCAGGGATGTCAGGGAAGTCGCTGGAGGGTAGGCAGGGCGTGCGCGAACTCGTCCTCGGTGATCTGTTCGAGCGACTTGCGGGTGGTCTCGGGACCGGTGAGGATGATGACGATCATGGCCGCCGCCATGGGGATCACGCCCGCCGCGGCCGTCAGGCGCAGCGACGGCGAGGCCACGGCGAAGGCGACCAGGGCCAGCACCAGCAGCCCGCCGACCTTCACCATGCCCGCCGACATGCCGCTGCTGCGGGCGCGGATGACCGTCGGGTAGACCTCTGCGGTGTAGGCGGCCAGGACGCTGTTGAGCAGGCCGATCCCCCAGATCGGGATGACCAGCAGGATGTGCAGCAGCAGCCTGTGGTGCACCACGTCGTCGCCCTCGATCGCGAAGCCCGCCAGCGCGGCGAGGGTGATGCCCGCCATCAGCACCATCGTCTTCTTGCTGCTCCAGAATCCGTAGAGCAGGGCGACCGGGATGCTGAACGGAAGGCCGATCATCGCCGAGTCCCGCAGGATCTCGCTGCTGCTGACCGCGTTGAAGCCGAGCCGTTGCAGGTTGCTGGGCATCCACTGCTGGAAGCCGTACTGCGTCAGGCCGATGCTGAGCGCCAGCAGCACGACCGCCGCGGACAGCCCGAGGAACGGCTTGCGGAAGATTTCGCGGAAGGCGAGCGCGCGCTCGGCGCCGACGGGCTCGGCGACCGGTTCCTCCGGGGCCTCGACGAGCACGGCGCCGTACCTGGCCAGCACCGCCTTGGCCTCCGTGTCGCGCCCGCGTTGCAGCAGGTAGCGCGGTGATTCGGGGATGAACCGGTTCAGCGCGATCAGGACCAGGCCGGTCGGCAGTCCGATGAGCCACAGCATCCGCCAGCCGAAGTGTGCGGGCGAGGCGATCGTCGAGGCGACCCAGCTGGTGATGATGTAGGCGCCCGCGATATCGCCGCCGATCAGCACCATCATCCAGCCGCGGTGCCGCGCCGGGATGGTCTCGGACATGAGCGAGAAGGCGATGGGGACCAGCCCGCCGACGCCGAGCCCCATGCACAGGCAGGTCGCCAGGTTCATCCAGTAGGCGGGCATGGTCCCGCAGGTCGAGGTGGCGACGAAGATGACCCCGGAGACCACGATCGAGCCGCGCCGGCCCACGCGGTCCCCGAACCAGCCCCAGATGAACGCGCCCAGGGCGGTCCCGGCGATTCCGGACAGCGGGTAGAACGCGATGGACAGTCCGTGCGCGTGCGGCGAGGCGGGCGACTTCAGGCCGTACTCGGCGGCGGCTCCCGAGGCGAGGAACGCGAAGGCGGTCGGCTTCATCACGTCGATCGTGATCGCGATGGACAGCGTGAGCAGCAGCCAGATGTGCGCCGGACGGATCGGGCCGTCGTCGAGGGCCGACACACGCACCCGCGCATACGTCCGCGGTCCGCGCAGGCCGGACACCGGGATCACCGAATAGACGGTCGCGGCCACGCCGATCGTCATGACGGCCATGCCGATCCACATCTCGGGTGTCACGGCCATCCCGGCCAGCATGTAGTGCATGGAGCGCGCCATGATGTACATCGGCAGCTGGAGGCCGACGCCGATGACCACGAGCAGCATTCCGAACCAGAACACGGCGGGTCTCTCGAAGGAACTGCCCGCGAAGCGCGTCGGCTTCGGGGCGGCGGCGGAACCGGTGGACGGCACTTCTGACTCCTGCGGGCTCGGCAACGGATTCTTACGCGGCGGTCTCGAGGAACGCGTACGGGTCGCGCGGATCGCCCGCGCTGCTCTCGATGGTCACGTCGTCGCCCACGCCGAGGGTCTGACTCAGCTCACTGAAGAGCTCGGCCATCGCGAGGTCCTGCAGGGCGAGTCCGGTCGAGTCGTAGACGGTCGGGACGGAGCGGAGCGGTTTCGCCCGCTCGGGCGCGAGGAGCAGGTCCGACAGACTCGGGCCGATCTCCTCGGCGGCGAGCTGTCGGCACTCGCCCTCGCGCATCGCCTGGGCCGGGTGGTCGGGACAGACCACCGACCCGCGGAGCGTGGACAGCGGCAGTTCGTACTTGCCGGGCATGTCCGAGCCGACACAGTTGATGTGGATGCCCGGCTTGAGCCGCCCGCCGTCGATGACCGGGCCCTCGCCGACACCGACCGAGGTGGCGGTGCACAGCACGTCGGCGCGCTCCTCCACCTCCTCCAGCGAGGCGACGCGCACCAGGCGGCCGGCGTCCCGCGCGCGGCGGGCGAAACTCCGTTCGGCCTCCGGGTCGATGTCGCTCACCAGGACTTCGCGCACGTCGATGGTGCGGGCGAGGGCGTGCAACTGGGTCACGGCCTGGGCGCCGCAGCCGACGAGCCCGAGCACCCGGGCGTCCGGCGACGCCAGCAGCCGGGTGGCGATCGCCGAGGCCGAGCCGGTGCGCAGCGCGGTGGCGAAGGTCCCGTCCATGACCGTGCGCAGATGCCCGGTCGCGGCGTCGAACAGCGAGATGGACGACAGGATCGTCGGGAGCGCGTACTTCGCCGGGTTGTGCGGGTTGTAGCCAACCGCCTTGAGCGACACCGAGGACCCGTGCCGGACCGCGGGCATCCACTCCAGCAGCCCCCGATGCGGCGACTCGAGGACGAACCCGTCCCGTTCCCGCAGGTCGACGGTCCCGGCCGCGTGCTCGGTCAGCACGGCGGTCAGCCGCTCGACGGCCAGCTCGTACATCCGGTCCACGCCGGTCGCGGACACGATCGCGGCGATCGCCGAGGCGTCCAGGACGCGTGTTGCTCTGCCTCGCATCGAAGTGCTCCCTCGGTGTGGTTCAGGCGATCGGTCGGTAGTCGACGTCGGGGAAGTAGTCCTCCCGCCCGCCGTCCCGGCTGACGTCCCAGGTGGCGCAGTGCAGCGACCCGCCGTACTCGAAGACGTCGCGGAAGGGCACGGTGTGCACCTCGAAGCCGAGGTCGCAGAGCAGGTCCTGCAGCGGCTTCTCCCGCTCCTCGCACACGACCTTGTCCGGCGAGATGCTCAGCACGTTCATCGAGAGCCACTTCGAGGACTGGCAGTAGGCGGGCATCTCGTCGTTGCCGGTCGTCGGCTCGGGCGCGTCCACCAGCTTCCAGCCGTTGGCGGCGAACAGCCTCGCGTCCTCGTCGCGCAGCGGCCGGTCGGGATTCGTCAGCACGAGCCCGGGCCGCAGCGGAACGAAGGTGCAGTCGATGTGGGACGGGAAGAAGTCCAGCGGGAAGTGCACCGGGTGCACCCGTAGGCCGCGCGGTTCGAGATGCCGCTTGAGCCAGGCGATGCCCATACGGTTGGTGGTCATCGACTCCTGGACGATCACGTCGCGGCCGAACCGGCTGATGTCCGCCGCGTCGAACACGACCTCGTGCTGGGTGACGCAGAACTCGAACGAGTGCATCCGCGCGTGCCGCTCGCTCAGCGGCCACTCCCAGAACTCCTCGCGGTACATGCCGTCGGCCATCGACGGCTTCGGGGCGGTCGTCCAGACCATCCCGGGGTCCGCGTTCCAGTACTCGTACACGAGGTCGCGGTACGCCTGGTACTCGAAGTACCGGGCACGGCGCGACATCGGCGCCTCGATGACCTCGTTGCCGATGGTGATCATCACGTCCCGGGGGCACACCGCGCAGTACTGGTTCGGCACCTCGAAGTCCGGCGTCCGGATCGACCCGGTGTAGTCACGCGGCGTCGGCCTGCGGACCGTGACGCCCTGCGATTCGAGCAGGGACACGAGCCCGGCGAGTTCCTCGTTCGCCCGGTCCACCGCCTCCGGGTCCTTCGCACCGCCGGGGAACGCGAGTCCCGCCGGGGCGTTGCGCACCTGCGGCCGGTTGCCGGGTTCGGTGGGCTCGAAGCACGCGTTGTCGGCCGTGCCCACGACGATCTCGCGCAGCGGATCCCATTCGTTCCATGAGTTGATACGCATGTGTCAGTACCGTTCGTCAGAACCGATTACGGTGCATGTGAAGCGTCTTGATCCCGGACGGCAGTCTGGGCTGTTCGGTGAGCCGGTTGTCGTAGACGTGCAGGATCTCGAGGTTCTCCAGCTCGGCCAGCGACTCCGGCAGCTCGTCGAGCCGGTTGTCGTGCACGTAGAGCTGCGTGAGAGCGCGCAGTCGCCCGATGCGTTCCGGCAGCCTCGTGAGCTGGTTCCCGTAGAGGCTCAGCGCGGTGAGGCCGGTCAGGTCGCACAGCGAATCGGGCAGCTCGGTCAGGCCGTTGCAGTAGAGGCTCAGCGTCGTCAGGCCGGTGAGCGAGCCGAGCCAGTCCGGCAGTTCGGCGATCCGGTTGCCGCCGAGGTAGAGCTCGGTCAGGTTCGGCAGCCCGCGAATCCACTCCGGCAGCCTGCTGAGCTGGTTGAAGCCGAGGCCGAGCGTGTCGAGCGCGCTCAACCCGCCGAGCGATTCCGGCAGCTCGGTCAGGTCGTTGCTGCCGAGTTGCAGCGTGACCAGGCCGGTGAGATCGCCGAAGTGCTCGGGCAGCGCCGTCAGCCGGTTGTGGTTCAGGTAGAGCCGGGTCAGCCGGTTCAGGCGGCCGAAGGACTCGGGCAGCGTGGCGAGCCGATTGTGGTCGAGATACAGCTCGGTCAGCCCGGCGAGATCGGTAAATGAACCCGGCAGGGTTGCCACTCGGTTGCGCTGCGCCTCGAGCTTCGTGAGCTCACGCAGCGAACCGATGGAATCCGGGAACTTGGTCAGCCCGAGGCTGACGATCCGCAGATCGCCGGCCCGGGCCTCGGCCGCGGCGCTGATGCGGGCCTCGGCCTCGACGCGCTGTTCGATCATGGCGCGACGGGGGCGGGCAGCGCGGCGTCGAGGAACGTCCGCAGCTTCTCGACGTGCCGCCGCGGATGCCGCCAGTCGTTCTCCAGGTCGCTGGGCAGGTGGAGTTCGCCGACCAGCTCACCACCGACCACGTGCCGGATCACCGGGTGGAAGTAGGCGGAGACCGGGTTCACGCCGGTGGGCTCGGGGCGGCCGTCGAAGGGCTGCTTCGGATGCCCGCCGTACTCCAGCGTCACCCGCAGGACGTGGTCCGTGGGCGCGATGCCGCGCTCGGCGACGTGCTTGACCGGCATCTCCTCGAAGTAGCGCGCGGGACCGTCCTCGGGCACGACGACGACGTCCGCGAGGGTCCCGAACTGCTGCCAGAGCCCTGAGGAGCTGTTGACCCGGTCCAGCACGCGGCGGGTCAGCTCCGCCGGATCCGCGGACACCTCGCCGCCGGGCCAGGCCGTGCCGTGGTAGCGCTCGTCGAGGACGCGGGCCAGCGCACGCGCGCCGTACCGGAAGCCGTGGATGAACCCGCTCGTCGAGTTGCGGTAGTCGAGCTGCTGGGTCAGGGTTCCGGCGAAGAACAGGCCGGGCACGTTGACGGACTCGTAGCAGCCGCGCTGCGCCGGGAACCGGTCGTTGATCGCGAGTTCGGGCGCGCAGCCCTCGGCGAAGATCGAGGCGTCGAAGCGGAAGCCGGTGCACGCGATCACCCGGTCGTAGGCGAGCGTGCGCGCGGAGCCGCTGAACTGGAACGTGACCTCGTAGCCGCCCGCCTCGCGCCTGGCGACGGACGTGACCGGGACGTCGAGCACCGCGTTCTGCAGCTTCAGCTGGTAGGTGTCGAGGAAGTTGTTGTTCACGGCCCTGAGGTGGCCCACGAAGTGCGTGTGCCAGGCGAGCCTGATCCCCTGCCGGGCGGCCACGTGGATGGTGCCCGCGTGCGCGACCAGGTTGTCGGCGGTCTCGAACGCCGAGTTGCCGGAGCCGATGATGAGCACGCGCTGGCCGGTGAAGTCCTCCGGGTCGGTGCTGACCGTCGCGTAGTGCTCGGCGTGCTCGATACCCGGGATGTCCGTCCGGTTGGGCACGAGTCCGCTGCTGACGATCAGGCGCCGGGCCCGGTGCACGTCGCCGGACGTGGTCGTCACGGTGAATCCGTCGTCGTCCTTCTCGACGCGGGCCGCCCTGCTGTCGTACGCGACGCGCAGGTCGAGCTTCGCGGCGAAGTCGCCGAGGTAGCGCACGAAGTCGTCCGCGTCCGGGAAGTACTTGTCCGTGTAGCCGGTGAACAGCAGGTCGGGATGGTCGGACAGCAGCGAGTTCCAGTCCATCTTCATGTTGAACTCGGGATCGCTGCTGCCGGTGTGCCGCTTGTTGACCGAGATCAGCTGCCGGTGCCGCGGGTACGTGGCGAAGAACGTGCCCGGCGCGGATCCGGCCTCCAGGACCAGATAGCTGCGCCCCCGCTCGGCCAGGTAGTGAGCAGTCTGCAATCCGGCCGGCCCCGCGCCGATCACCAGATAGTCCATCGTCTCGCCCGTCATGAACCCCGTCCTCCCCTAGTCCCCTGAAAGCTCTTCGTGTGTGCCGGTCAGGCCGACGCGCTGTATTCGACGGGCAGCGTCACCAGGTTGCGCAGCGTGGCGGCGCTCATGTACTCCTCGCCGCCGAGCGGGCGCAGTCCGCCCCCGACCTCGGCGAGGAACGCGATGACCTGCCCGACCCAGGCCTGCGCGAGGCGGGCGCCGAGGCAGATGTGCGGACCCCACGCGAACGCCAGGTGCGGGTTCGGCGAGCGGTCCAGCACGAGCCGGTCCGGGTCGTCGAACTGGCGCGGATCCCGGTTCGCGGAGGCGAGCATCGTGACCAGCGTGTCGCCGTTCTCGACGGCCACGCCCTGGAACTCGGTCTTGGCCAGCGCGACGCGGGACGTGGCCTGCGCGGGGCTGGTGAAGCGCAGCAGTTCGTCGGCGGCCAGGATCAGCGCGGCCGGGTCCTCGACGTCGACGCCGCCGAGCTGGTCCATGCCGCTGCGCAGCAGTTCGTCCGTCACGGCGCCGGTCGAGGTGTAGAGGGTGCTGAAGCCCGCGTTGTAGACGGCCGCGAGCGTGTTCCGGACGTACGGCCTGGTCATGCCGCCGACGTCGTCGTTGCGGGCGAGTTCGCCCAGCAGGCCCGCGTCCGAGCCCTCGTCCAGCCACGCGTCGACCTTGCCGCGCAAGGCCTTACCGGCCTCGCGGCCGGCGGGCAGCCGCGACGGATCGAGACCGCTGTCCATGGCCTGCGTCAGCCCCCGGTAGATCGGGGCATAGGTCTGCTGCGTGAAGTCGTGCAGGCCGAACAGCTGGTTGGCGACGTGGACGGCGGCCGGTCCGGCGACGTCCTTCATCAGGTCGAACGGCCCGTCCGCGGCGGCCTCGAAGAACCGCCGCTCCAGGATCTCCCGCGCCTCGGCGCAGATCCGCTCGATCGGCTGGGCGTTGAGCGCCTTGCCGGTGATCCCGCGCAGCAGCGCCTGGTCCGGCGGGTCCTGTGTCTGGATGTTGATGCGCTCGTCGGGAATGTCCTTTCCCGCCCTGCGCCGGTCCCGGGCGAAGACCACATGGTCGCGCAGCACTCTCTGGCAGTCCTCGTAACGGGTCAGAACCCACGAATTCATTCCCGCGTGCCAGTACACGGGCTCGTTTTCTCGAAGTTCGGCATAGATCGGGAACGGGTCCCGGATCGACGCGGGGTCGAGCGGATTCCACTCCAATGTCGTCGGCATGCGGAACCTGACCTTTCTCGGCCGTGGGTGAATGCGGGTTCGCGGGACGGCGGGTGGCGGCGGGAGGGCGACGCAAGCCGACACCCTCCCGCTCACCTGCTCATTTACTCGTCGACGTGGTCGTAGCTCATGGTCCCCCTCCTCTCGCGTCCTGCCTCAGGGCACGCTGACGCCAACCCCGTAGGCGTTTCACAGAGGCACACGCACAATGCACCTGGAGACGACGGATTGAGGAATCACAAAGTGAGATGCCATCGTCATGGCAACGCCCCCGCGTACCACTTCCCCGTTTGTCTCGGGGGCGCTTTTCCGCGTGAACCCCAAGCCGCTTACATCCTCCCCGTGCCCCGCATTCTTGTCAACAGTGTTCGGAGATGTGGCATCATGACGGTGTGCGCAGGGGATGCGCGCGACGGGGTACGGGAGGGCCGGGGGGCCACGGGAGGATGTTCATGCATGTAGTTCTGTTGGGGTACCGGGCGGAGGCGGTCGAGGAGCTGCGCGCCCTCGGCCATCGCATCACCCTGCTGTACGTGCCGGCGCACCGGCGCGCGGTGCGGGAGCGCGCCGGGCAGTTCGCCCATCAGGCCGTGGTTCCGTCCTACGACGTGCCCGAGCTCGCCTGGTCCGCGTTGCTGCACCTCGGGGTCTCCAGTGAGGTCGACGTGGTGATCCCCACGCACGAACTGGGCGTCGTCACCGCCTCGATCCTCAACGACCTGCTCGGCTGCCGGAACCGGATCGCGGTGCACACGGCGATGGCCGGGCGTGACAAGGCATTGCAGAAGTCGCTGTGGACGAAGCACGGCGTCCCGACAGCGCGGTTCGCCACCTTCACCGAGACTCCGTCGTCCCTCGAGGAGGTCGGGAGCGCGCTCGGCGACCTCAAGGGGCCGTTCGTCGTGAAACCCCCGTCGCTGGGCGGAAGCCGCTTCGTCACGCAGTGCGCGACGGTCGCCGACGTGTACGAGGCGGTGCTCGGCGAACCGGAGCTGCGTCGCGCCGTCGTCGAGGAGAAGCAGGTCGGCCACGAGTGGGAGCTCGACGGCGTCGTGCTCGACGGCCGGGTGGAGAACCTGCTCGCCGCCCGCTATCTCGCCCCGATGATCGAGACCCTCGGAGGTGCGGCACCCGGCGCGGTCGCCTACCCCGTCGCACGACATCGCGAGCTCTACGCCGAGGTCCGCCGGTTCGCCCAGGCCGCCGTCGACGCGCTCGGCGGCCGCTGGGGCGTCTTCCATCTGGAGGTGTTCGGCGAGCCCGGGCACTTCACCGCGGGGGAACTGGCCTGGCGTCCGCCCGGCGACTTCTGCCCGCTGCTGATGGAGCACACGGTCGGCGTCGAGACCTGGCCCTCGCACGTCCGCGTCCTGGCCGGCGCCGAGCTCGAGCCGCCGCGGCCGGTCAGCGGCCTGGCCGTGGGCCGCGTCGGCCTGCCCCTGGTGCGGGGCGCGAAGAACGGCGTCACGCTGGAGGACGTGCTGGCCATGCCAGGGGTCTGCCACGCGAAGATGTCCGTCCAGCCGGGAGAGGTCATGGGCGGGATCAACCACTCGCACTCGGCGGTCGCCTGGGCGCTCATCCAGGGCACCGACGTCGAGGACTGCGAACGCCTGCTGCACGAAGCCGTCCGCCGCACCGACGCCCTGCACGCGGCGAAGAGCATCCGCGCCTGAGTCGACGCTCTACCCACCCACACTCAGCTTGGAGTCAAGACCACCATGTCCAACCCGCAAAGCCCTCCCCCGGACGCCGACGCCGACACGAATCCGCTGCACGACAAGGTCTTCCGCTGGTTCCTCACCGCCCGCGCGGTCTCCATCCTGGGCAACGCCATGTCGCCGGTCGCGCTGGCCTTCGCCGTGCTCCAGGCCACGAACAGCCCGCGCGACCTGAGCTACGTGCTGACCGCCTCGATGATCCCGACGGTCACGCTGATCATCGTCGGCGGCGGCATCGCGGACCGGTTCCGGCGCGACATGCTGCTGCGCGTCACCAACGTGCTCTCCGGCCTTTCGCAGGCGGGCGTGGCCGCGTGCGTGCTCACCAGGCAGCCGATCGTCTTCCTCGTCCTGCTCGCGGCGTTCGGCGGGACGGTCACCGCGTTCTCCCGGCCCGCGCTCGGCGGCATCGTGCCGCAGATCGTCAAGCGGGACGGGATCCAGAAGGCGAACTCGATCCTGGCCACGACCCGCAACACCGCCACCGTGCTCGGCCCGACCGTCGCCGGCGTGCTGGTGGCGACGATCGGCGGCGGCTGGGCGATCGCGCTGGACTCGCTGTCCTTCTTCGTGGCGGCCGGCTGCATGGTGTTCGTGAACCTGCCGACCAAGCCGAAGAAGAAGCCGGGCGGGCTGCTGCGCGAACTGCGGCACGGCTGGAGCTACTTCAGCTCGACGCCGTGGATCTGGACGGGCACGGTGGTCTTCGCCGTGATCAACGCGATCCAGGTCGGCGTGTGGCAGGTGCTCGGCCCGATCATCGCCAAGGGCACGATCGGCGCCGAGGGCTGGGGTGTGGTGCTCAGCGTGAAGGCGGTCGGCCTGCTCGTGATGAGCGCGGTGATGACCCGGCTGACCGTGCGCCGGCCCTTCGTCTCCGGCATGGCGTGGCTCGCGGTGTGCGCGGCCCCGCTGATCGCGCTGGGGCTGCGGGCCGACACGATCGTGCTCGCGGTCGGCGCGCTGGTGGCCGGTTTCGGGTCCGCGTACTCGGGGGTCATCTGGGACACGATCCGGCACAAGTTCATCCCCACCGAAATGATGGGGCGCGCCACGGCCTTCGACGACTTCGGCTCGTTCGCGGGGATCCCGGTCGGGCAGCTGTCCGTGATCCCGATCGCGGCGGCGATCGGGACCCGGCACGTCGCGCTCTACGGCGGCATCGTCTACTTCATGGTGCCGCTGCTCCCGCTGGTCCTGGCCTCGGTCCGCAACCTCGGTGTCGAACTGCCCGCGAAGGAGCCCGAGGTCGCGGAGCCGGGCATCGTCATAGGGGGCTGACGAGGTCCGCGCGGCCGAGCGCGCGTCCCACCTCGACCGCGGTCGGCGCGATCAGCGCGCCGACCGGCGGTTCCGGACTGATGGTGAGCACGCGCGCGGAGCGGCCGTCCCACGCGTAGCGCACGGTCCGATCGCCGCCGATCCGCAGCTCGTGCTCGCCCGGCGCGAGCGACAAGGAGCCGCCGATCCGCAGGCCGTACCTGGAATGCGCGCGCATGGTCTCGCGGAACACGGCCTCCACGTGCGAACTCGGCAGGTCGAAGACGCCGGGCAGCGCCTCCTGAGCGGCCCGCTGGAACAGGTTCAGCGGGAATCCGGGCCACGCCCTGCGCACGCCGAGCCCCGCCGACTGACGGGGATTCAACTCCGTCGCCACGAAACCGCGCTCGCCGAGGATTCCGTCGAAGCTGAACAGGCCGCGGAAGCCGACGTGCTGCGCGAGCCAAGCCCCGATCCGCCCGGCGTGGCCCCGGATCTCCTGCGCCACGGCGGGATCGGGACGCCAGAGGTCGGAGAAGCCGCCGAACTCGAGGCGCCCGGTCGAGTCGTCCGCGAGCATGACCAGCTCGATGGGATCGAAGACCGCGACACCGTCCGCCAGCACCATGCCGAGCACGCTGCACGGCACGCCGCGGACGAACTCGGCGATGCGCACCCGCTCCGAGCGGTCCCGGGCCCAGTTGAGAACTCCCGCGAGTTCCTCAGGTCGGCGAACCCACCGCACGCTCTCCGCGCCGCCGAGGCAGAACTTCGTCGTGTCGTGCGAGACGACGACACCGTGCCCCGCGTCCAGCGCGCGGGCCTGCTTCACGGCCCGGTCGTCGTCCACGTCCAGCACGATGTGGGCGGGAGAGGGCGTCCCCGTGGCGCGGAAGAGCTCTTCTATCCGGGTCTTGTCCTCCCACTGACCCCACTCGGGGCGCCGCCGGCCGTGCACCGGTCTGCCGCACACGTCGCCCGTCTCGAGCAGGCTCCAGCCCGCGGCCGTCCAGGTCCGTTCCGGGTCGACCTCGCCCAGCCAGGCGCAGAGCACGGTCGGTGCGGTGCCCAGCCAGCCGCCGAAATCCTCCGGCGGCACAACGATTCCCCGCTCGGCGCAGCTGAAGACGTGCGGCAACTCCGGCGCGTCGGACGGCACGGCTCCCGCCGTGATCAGCCCGACCACCTCGGCGCCGCAACCGGCCAGCTCCGCCATGACCGTCCGCGTCTCACCGTTGAACGACGGCGCCAGCATCACCACGGGGCGGCCGGCCCAGTGGCGGTGCAGCACGTCGACGGCGGCGGCGATCCTCGCGGGGAGGATTCCGCCGGACATCACGGCGCCGTCGGGGTGTTGACCATGTGCCCGCCGCGGATGCTGCTCGCGGTGGGCTTGTTCGACACCGGATTCAGCGTCATGAAGGTGATGTTCCGCGAGTTGTCCGAGAGGTTCGGCAGCGATCCGTGCACCACGTTCGAGTGGAAGATGAACGCGGATCCGGCGCGGCCGGTCGCCTCGATGAACCCGTGCTCCCGCCCCAGCTTCTCGACCTCGTCCTCGGGCACGTAGTACGGGATCTGCGCGGCGGCGAAGTTCTCCAGGTCGCCGTCGGCCTCGGCCGTCGGCAGCGCCCGCGGCAGCAGCGCGTTCTCCCGCTCGCTCAACGGAATCCGGTGGCTGCCGCGCACCACGCGGGTCGGTCCGGTCTCGACGGTCACGTCGTCGAGGAAGATCGACACGTTGACGGCGCGGGCCTCCGGCATGCCGTCCAGGAACTGCCAGTACACGAAGTCCCGGTGCCACTCCCACTTCTCGCCGCCGTGCGGAGCCTTGGTGTTGATCTTCCACTGGAAGATGTAGTACGGCTCGCCGCAGATCCGCTCCACGGCCTCGGCCAACTGCGGCAGCCGCGTCAGCTCGGCCCACGCCCCGCCGCGCTCGTGCAGGCCGTAGACGGCCCGCGGCGTCGTCCCGTCGTTCTCGTGGTAGACGTGCGGCCAGTCCCCGCCGAGCATCGCGCCCAGGTCGCCGTTCATCCGGCGCACGAGGTCGGCCGAGACGAAGTCGGGCACCAGCACCGCCCCGTCCCGGTGGAACTCCTCCGCCCGCGCCGCCCAGAAATCCCCGTCGAAATGATCCGACATGTGTCCCCTCTCCCCGTGAATCCAGGATCGGCGGCCCCGGCCGCCGATCCACCCCGTATCCCCGACCCCCGTTGACGTCGGTCGCGCCCCGAGCAGGGATCGAACCTGCGACCAAGTGCTTAGAAGGCACCTGCTCTATCCGCTGAGCTATCGGGGCTTGGTCGTCTTACGCCGAATCAGGGTACCGGACCACCCCTCGAGATGGCCGGATCCGAGCGGGCCGAACCGGGCAGATCGCCGCTCAAGGGGCCGCACACGCCGGTCTGGCATCGTTCCGCAGTGAATTCGCAATGCAGAAGTTACCGAATGAAGCGGGCCGGGGTGTTCCCTTGACTGGGCCTTTAAGGCAGGGTAACGCTGTGACGATCACAGGCCCGGACGCGGACCTGCTCAGCGCCGTCGGTGCCCTGCGCGACCACGTCGCCGCACCACGTTTCCCCCTCGCCGCGGAGGGTGTCGCCGACGTGCGCGCGCTCCGGGTGGAGCTGCTGCAGCGGATCGACGACTACCTCATCCCCCGGCTGCGCGAGCCCGGCGGGCCGTTGCACCTGGTCATCGGCGGTTCCACCGGCGTCGGCAAGTCCACGCTGGTCAACTCGCTGGTGCGCTACGACCTGACCCGGGCCGGCGTGCTGCGGCCGACGACGCGCGGCGCGGTGCTGTGCGTGAACCCGGCGGACGTGGCGGCGGCGACCGGGCCGCACCGGCTGCTGCCCGCGTTCGCGCGGCACGGCGGGGACCGGCCGTCGGGGGCGGGCGGCGCGGTGGGCACCCCGGCGTTCGAGACCCGGACCGGCAGCCGTCCCGAGGGCTTCACGCTGGCCACGCATCCGGCGATCCCCTACGGCCTCGCGCTGATCGACGCGCCCGACGTGAACTCCGTGGCCCGCGGCAACCGGGAGACCGGGCGGCGGCTGCTCGGCGCTGCGGACAGCTGGCTGCTGGTCACCACGGCCGAGCGCTACGCCGACGCGGTGCCGTGGGATCTGCTGCGCGAGGCGTGGCGGCGCCGGCTGAACGTGGCCGTGGTGCTCAACCGGGTGCCGGCCGAGGCCGCGGGCGAGGTGAACCAGGCCTTCGCCGAACTGCTCGACACCTATCTGCCGCAGGCGAGCGCGGAGATACCGATATTCACGGTGCCGGAGACCTCGCTGACGGCCGGGCTGATCCCGGAGTACCTGCTGGACCAGCTGGCCACCTGGATGCGCGCGATCAGCCAGCACCCGGAGGCCCGGCTCGCGGCCGTGCACCGGACGATCCTCGGCATGCTCGACGACCTCCCGCAGCAGATCTCAGTGCTCTACGAGGCGCTGACCACGCAGGGCGAGGTGGCCAACCGGCTGCGGGTGCAGGCGGATCTGGCGTACTCGGGCGAGCGGGCGGCGCTGCACGACGCGGTGGCCGCGGGCGAGCTGATCGGCGGCGCGGCGCTGGTCGAGTGGCAGTCGCTGATCAGCCCGGCCCGGGTGGAGACGCTGCTGGACGCGGCGTCCGGGGCCGGTTCCAGCGCCCGCCGGCTGCTGCTGTCCGCCATCGCCGACCAGGTGTCGGCCGCCGTCGCGCGGGCCACCGAGCAGGTCACCGACGAGTGGCGCGGCACCATCCCGGCCGAGCAGGAGGACGAGGTCGCGGCCACCGCGTGGAAGCACGCGGGCGCGATCGCCCCGGAGCTCGAGGAGTGGGCCAACCGGCTCGGCGACCTCGTAGCGCGCACCCGGCTGCAGCCGGACGGCGCGCAGAACGAGCCGGACTACCGGATCGCCGTGCTGATCGCGACGGTACTGTGCGGACGCGAACTGCCCCGGCAGCGGCGGCGGCGCAAGGCGGAGCCGCCGACCCCGGCCGTGGCCGCGACCCGCCGGCTGGCCGACCTGGTGTTCCCCGGCGGGCTCGCGGAGCGGCTCGGCGAGCAGGCCGCGGCGGCGCTGGACGCGGCGCTCGGCGCGCTGTTCGACCGCTACGCGTTCCGGCACCAGCGGATGCTGGCCGAGCTCGGGGTGGACCCGGACGCGGCGAAGAACCTGCTGGAGGCGGGCTACGCGGTGCAGCGGGCGCGGTAACGAGAACGAGGACTAAGGAGATCAGGGCGGTGACACGGGCGGACGGGAACGGGCCGGGCGTCGGCGCGCGGCTCGACGCGCTCGGGCGCGTCGTGGAGCTGGCGAAGGGGCGGCTGGACGACGCGGAGCTCGAGCCGGCCCGGGTGGTGCTGGAGCGGGCCGCCGGGCGGTACGCGCTGTCCGCGGAGCACACCCTGGTGGTGCTCGGCGGGCCCACCGGCGTCGGCAAGTCCTCGCTGTTCAACAGCCTGGTCGGGATCGGCCTGTCCCCGGTCGCGGTGCGCCGGCCGACCACCTCGGAGCCGCTGGCCTGCGTCTGGGAGGCGGACGGGCTGGAGGAGGCGCGGCCGCTGCTGGACCGGCTCGGCGTGCAGCGGCGGCGGCAGCTGTGCCGGGAGTCGCCGCTGGGCACCGGGGAGATCCGCTTCGACCAGCCGGAGCCGGCCCGCGATCCGCTGGCCGGCCTGGTGCTGGTCGACCTGCCGGACCACGACTCGCTGCGCACCGAGCACCGCGAGGTGGTGGACCACGCCGTCGAGTACGCGGACCTGCTGATCTGGGTGACCGACCCGCAGAAGTACGCCGACGCCGACTGGCACGAGGAGTATCTCAAGCCCCTGTCGGCGCACGGCGGGGTCACGCTGATCCTGCTGAACCAGGTGGACAAGCTGCCGCCGGGCGCGCTGCCGGAGTGCATCGGCGACCTGCGCCGGCTGGTGGACGCGGACGGCCTGGAGGGCACCTCGATCCTGCCGGTCTCCGCGCGCACCGGCGAGGGCCTGGACGTGCTGCGCGACGAGCTGGCCGAACTGGTCGCGGGCCGCCGCGCGGCGAGCGACCGGCTGGGCGCCGACGTGGCCCGCGCCGCCGCCGCGCTGGCCCCGCTGGTCGGCACCGCGCCGGAGGGGGATCAGATCCCTGACGCCGACCGGGAGCGGGCGCTGGCCGGGCTGCGCGCGGCCGCCGGGGTCGCCAGCCTGGCCGACGCGGTCTCCGCCCGGGCCGTCGCGCACGCGCTGCCGCTGGTCTCCTCGCCGCTGCGCGGGCTCGGCCGGATGGGGCGCCGGGAGAACCCGACCGCCGCCCGGACCGCCGGACCCGACGTGCCCGCCGCCGTGCCGGTGGACCGCGGCAGCCTGGACCAGGTGCTCGGCCAGTTCGCGGGCGCGATCACCCAGAAGCTGCCGGACGAGTGGGGGCGGGCGATCCGCACCCGGGTCACCGGCTCCCGGCGCGAGGTGGCCGAGCAGCTCGACGCCGCGCTCAGCCAGAGCGAGATCGCCGCGATCGACGGCGCGAAGGACGGGACCGCCGGACCGCGCGTGGGCCACGTGCTGCTCCTGCTGCTCGCCGTCCTCGGCGCGGTCGGCGCGCTGGTCGGCGCCGTCGGCGTGCTGCCGCCGGGCGGCACCGAGATCGCCGCCGCCGGGATCGCCGCGCTCGTGCTCGGGCTGCTCGGCTCGCTGCTGCTGGACGTGCGCGCGCGGGCCGCGGCGCGCGCCCGGGCGATCAGATCCGGCCAGGTCGCCGCGGGTTCGCTGGCGGTGGAGCTGGCCGCCGTCGCGCAGGACGGACTGTTCACCCCGGCCGAGGCGGAACTGGACCGGCACCGGCGGGCCCGGCAGGCGTTCGGCACGGTGCACAACCCGTGAGGGGCGGCCCGCGCGGCCCGATAGACTAGGACGCATGGCTGAGTTCATCTACACCCTGCGCAAGGCCCGTAAGGCCCACGGCGACAAGGTCATCCTCGACGACGTGACGCTGAGCTTCCTGCCGGGTGCGAAGATCGGCGTGGTCGG
>Ga0310811_10000406_pt1 | contig 58746 bp, 50 predicted proteins | sample YCmetagenome_FD_207642 | JGI IMG/M metagenome (GOLD analysis project Ga0310811, IMG submission 207642) | Soil microbial communities from experimental microcosm in Duke University, North Carolina, United States - YC | ecosystem: Engineered > Artificial ecosystem > Soil microcosm > Unclassified ... | reverse complement strand
AGACGATGGTCGAATGGCCCAGCGAGAAAAAGAAGCCGACCGTGACCGGCCGCTGTCCCTGCTGCATCAGCTTGCGGGTGACATTATCGATGGCCGCGATATGGTCCGCATCCACGGCATGGCGCAGGCCGAAACCGTAAGCGAGCAGCGATGTGCCCAACAACAGGGGATGAGTGCGGAACATCGCCACGGCCGCCACCCAAAGCAGGATATTGGCAAGCCCTAAAAACACGTAAAGTCCCGCAACTCGGCGCCCGATTTCGCCGGCCCAGCTTTGTCGTAACGCCAACAGCATACGAACTCTCCCGCTCGCTGCCTATATTGTTGCACATATCAACCGGAATGTATGATGTAAATACGCTTTCATCATACTCTTGCGATGGGCAGGAATCCGCCGCAGTGTCGGCCTATGGAACGCATCACCATTACCATCGACGACGATCTTCTGGCGGAGGTTGACGCCCTGGTGGCGGCGCGCGGTTATGCCAGCCGTTCCGAGGCGATCCGCGACATGCTGCGCGAAACGGCCAAGCATGAACATCTATCCCACGGCGCGGCCCCTTGCGTGGCGACGCTCGCTTACGTCTATAACCATGGACTCCGCGACCTGCCGCAACGGCTGGTGGACACCCAGCATGAGCATCATGAACTCAACGTCGCCACCACACATGTCCATTTCGGCCAGGATGACTGCCTGGAAGTCGCCATTCTGCGAGGATCGGTGGAAGCCGTGCGGCGCCATGCCGACCAACTCACCGCGCAACGCGGTGTTAGACACGCACATCTGCACCTCATTCCGGCGCCGGGAGAAGAGCAGAAGCATGGCCATCACGAACACACGCACCGCCGTGGCGGTGCATGATGTCATCAAGCCGCCGACGATCTCGCGCATTGCCGGGCAGACGCGCGCGGAGCGCCATTCCGCATAAAAACGCGCCACGCATCCGCCCCCGGCTGGCGCAATGACCCTTGGGGATCTAAAGATATTCGGATTATGTCGGTTTCCGACATCCCATGATATCGCCGAAGGGCTTGAGGAGGCGGTGCGGCCTTGGATCTGAACCGCTTCGACACGGAAGCCTATCCGCTGGAACAGCGCAACACCGCCTGGCGTGAGGAATTGCGCCGCTGCGGCATCATCTCCTCGGGGTCTAGCGCTGCGTCGCGTGGCGACTTTTTGGCGCTCACGAGCCGCCAGGGCGGCCGCTTCCTGCAGATCAATGCCGATCCGCAAAGCCTGAGCTGGGAAGCCGCGAGCCGCGGGGTGTGGCTGAGTTTTCTCCTTGAAGGCGCGGGAGAGTCGCCGGACGGCACCATGATGCGGGCACGGGATCTGTGCCTCGGCACCATGGCAAGGCCCGGCACCGTCACCCTGACCGAACCGTTCCGCCTGCTGCTGATCTTCCTCCCCGCCGAACGGCTGGACGACCGGCTGCGGCGCATGGAATTCGACGGCGGCCGCATCACCGCGACGCATGGGATGGGTCAGGTGCTGACCGGGTTTCTGCAAACCATCGGCGAGACGATCGGCGCGCTCGACCCGACGCGGTTGCATCCGCTGGAGCTGTCATTGTCGGAACTGCTGATCGCGGCGTTCACCGGCACCGAGGCACCGCCGCTCTCCGGCGGCATCGACCGCCGCAAATCGGCGCTCCAGCGGTTGATGCAGACCATCGAGGCGCGACTGCCCGACGCCGAATTGACCCTCGCCGGGCTCGCCGAATCCGAAGGCATGTCGGTGCGCGCCGTGCAAAAACTGTTTCAGCGCGAGAATCTCAGCTTCGCCCAATATGTGCGCCGCCGCCGGCTGCAGCGCACCGCGCAGGATCTGCTCGACCCGCAGCAGAGCAAGCTTCTGGTCGCGGATATCGGTTTCCGTTGGGGATTTTCCGACCCGGCGCATTTTTCCCGGGCTTTCCGCGAACAATACGGGATGACGCCCGGCATGTTCCGTGAGCAGAATTCTGCCGCCGCTGAAACTGGGGGCGATGATGTCACGCGTGGACGGCCGAAAATTTCCGCCTCACTGCGCCGCCAGACCGCCACGCCGGCGCCCGGCAGCGACGGGGACGAGGCGCTAGGCGCGCCGAATGCGGATCAGCCCGAAGGCGCCGTTCATCACCACCTCCCTTTGAACGCGCGGACCATGCATTGGGGATATTTCAGCAAATCCCTGCCGCCGATCCTCACGGTGCGCTCGGGCGATATCGTCACCATCGAGACGCTGACCCAGCACGCCACCGACGACTGGGCGCGCATGGTCGCGGGCGATGAAGCGGCGGAACAGGCGATGGCCTGGACCCGGGAGCGCAAAACCATCGACCGCCGTGGCGCCGGGCCGATGGACGCCTCCGTGTATGGGCGCGGGGCCGGGGAAGGTTTTGGCGTGCATATCTGCACCGGGCCGATCGCGGTCGAACATGCTGTCCCCGGCGACGTGCTGGAAATCGAAATTCTCGACATCGTGCCCCGCCCCTCGCAAGCACCGGAATTCGCCGGCCGCAGCTTCGGCAGCAACGGCGCGGTCTGGTGGGGCTATCATTACAAGGACCTGCTCACCGGGCCGCGGCCACGCGAGGTCGTGACCATGTACGAGCTGGTCCGCCATGGCGAGGCCCTATACGCCCAGGCCCTGTATAATTTCCGCTGGACGCCGCAGCGCGACCCGTACGGGGTGATGCATCCGACCATCGATTATCCAGGCGTGCCCGTGGACCATGGGACCATCGAGAAAACCGACGACCCGTTAAATGGATTCCATATCCCGGTACGGCCGCATTTCGGGATCATCACCCTGGCGCCCGATTATAGCGGGCTGCTGGACTCCACACCGCCCTCGGCCTTCGGCGGCAATATCGACAATTGGCGGCTCGGCGCCGGCAGCCGGCTCTATTTGCCGGTCGCGGTGGCGGGAGCGCTCCTCTCGGTCGGCGACCCGCACGCCTCGCAAGGCGACGGCGAAGTTTCCGGCACCGCCATCGAATGCTCGCTCACCGGCACCTTCAAACTGAAACTGCACCGGCGCAGCCAGGCGCGCGGCTTGGTCAAGGACCTCACCTATCCGTTGATCGAAACCGAAGAAGCCTGGATCGTGCAGGGATTCAGCCACCCGAACTACCTGGCGGAGCTGGGCGAAGCCGCGTTGAGCGAGGTGTATAAAAAATCGTCGCTGGATGCCGCGATGCGCGATGCTTTCCGCAAGGCGCGCCGGCTGCTGATGACCGGCTGGGGTTTAAGCGAGGATGCGGCGATCTCGCTGCTTTCGGTCGGGGTCGATTTCGGCATCACCCAGGTGGTGGACGGCAATCTCGGCGTGCATGCCACGATTCCGAAAGCGTTGTTCCGCACTTAACTCTGGGCCCGTGCCGTTTCAGCGCCACAGGCCCAGCGCAAACAAAAGTTTTTTGCGCCGCTTTTTTTTCAAAAAAGCGGCCCCTCACTTCACTTTGCCTTATAAGCCGTCTTCGGCAGCATCATGTGAACGCCTTTGTTAACGTCCACCAGCTGCGTGACCTTGAGGTCACCGGCCAGGCTGCACAGCATATAGGCCTGGTTGCGCGTGAGATCGGTACGGGCACAGAGTTCGCGCACCATCTCGCGCACCGCCTGCTTCGCCGCATCGTCGAGGTCCTCATCGATGCCGATCGAGATCAGGTGTGTCGGGCTCTCCGCGAACGGCCCGGCAAGCTTCAGATCCTTGCGCACGGTCAAGCGGAACGTGCCGGTCAGGCCGGTTTCCAGCGCGGTGATGCAGACTTCGCCGTCACCCTGCACGCCATGGCCGTCGCCGGCCGAAAACAGCGCGCCCTTGTTGAACACCGGCAGATAGAGCGTGGTGCCGGCGACGAGCGCCTTGTTGTCCATGTTGCCGCCGAAGGCGCGCGGTATGATCGAAGTATGCCGCCCCCAGGCAGGCGGCGGTGCCACCGCCAGGATGCCGAAGAACGGCTCCAGCTTCAGGCTGGTGCCCCAGGGCAGATGCGCGACGTTCTGGGCGGTGTCGATGTCGACAATCACCGTCTCGTAATCGGTGAATTCGTCCGGCAAGGTGCCGAGCAGCGGCTGGATGGCGACGAACCCCCAATCCTGGTTCGGCTTGATGTCGAGAATGTCAATCTGCAGCACGTCGCCGGGCTCGGCGCCGTTCACGTAGATCGGGCCATTCACCGGGTGCGGGCCGTTGCCGCGCACGGCTTTGTCGAGCAGCAGGCGGTGGTCCGGGCGGATGCGCGACGCATCGGAAGGCAGCTCCTTCACATCGCCCGCCGGCAAGGCGTCGACGGTGACCGTATCGCCGGACTCGATGGTCAACGCCGGCGCTAATGCGGCGTCGAAAAAGCCCCAGGCGACGGTGTCGACCGTGGTCGGCAGGTAGTGGTGTTTTGGCATAAAAACTTCCCTGTTGTGTCAGATCGAGAGAAAGCGGCTGAGCTCGTTTTTGTCCATGTCCTTGCCCGCTCCGGCGGCGACGACGGACCCACGGTTGAGCACGACGTAGCGGTCCGCCAAGGTCTGCGCGAAATCGAAATATTGCTCGACGAGCAGGATCGAGATGCGGCCTTTCAGCGAAGCGATCACCGCTTCGATGGCTTTCACGATGTTGGGCTGGATGCCTTCGGTCGGCTCGTCGAGCACGAGCAAACGCGGGCGGCCCATCAGCGCGCGGCCGATGGCGAGCTGCTGCTGCTGGCCGCCGGAAAGGTCGCCGCCGCGCCGCCGCCACATCTGGCGCAGCACCGGAAACATTTCGCAGACCTCATCGAGCACGGCGGAGTCCTTGCCGCCATGCGCCTTGTAGCTGATCAGCAGATTCTCGCCGACCGAGAGATCGGAAAAAATCTCGCGCCCCTGCGGCACATAGCCGATGCCGCCGCGGCAGCGCCGGAAGGAGGGCCAGGCCGTGATGTCGGTGCCGTCCAGCGTGATGCGGCCGCCGCTCGGCTTCAGCAGCCCGGTCAGGCAGCGCAGCATCGTGGTTTTGCCGGCGCCGTTGCGGCCGAGCAGCGTGAGGCACTGCCCGTCGCCGATCTCGAAGGAGATGCTGCGCAGGCTCTGGGCGCTGCCGTAGTGATGGTCGAGATTTTCAATGGCAAGCTGCATGTTCAGCGTCCGATATAAACGTCGAGGACGCGCGGATCCGTCCGCGCCGCCTTCATGTCGCCCTCGAACAGCGTGGCGCCCTGGTCCAGCACGGTCACGAGGTCGGCGATCTGCTCGACAAAGTCCATGTCGTGCTCGACAACGATGATGGCGCGTTCCGGGCTGCGCAGGCTGCGCACGAGCTTCGCCGTCTGTTCGGTCTCCTCGTCACTCATGCCCGCCACCGGCTCGTCGAGCAGCACCACTTTCGGCTGGCGCACCAGCACCATGCCGATCTCCAGCCATTGCTTCTGGCCATGGGAGAGAATGCCTGCGCGCGCGTGGCGCTGCGTGCCGAGCCCGATGATCTGCAGAATGCCGTCCACGGCATCGCTGCGGGCGCGATCGCTGCGCGAAAACACCTCGTTCAGCAGTGACCTGTCGGCGCGGCGGAAGGCGAGGTCAAGATTTTCCGCCACCGTCAGCGCCTCGAACACGCTCGGCTTCTGGAATTTGCGGCCGATGCCGGCAAGTGCCAGCTGCACCTCGCTGAGCCGCGTCAGCTCGAGCTTTTCATCCAGCAGCACCGAGCCGGAACGCGCCTTGGAGCGGCCGGTGAAGATATCCAGCAGCGTGGTTTTCCCCGCGCCGTTCGGGCCGATCACCGCATGCACATGGCCGTAGGACGCGGTGAAGGCGAGATTGTTGATGGCGGTGAAATTGCCGAACTGGACAAGCAAATTCTTGACGCTGAGCGCGTTGGCCGGCGCTTGGTTCATGACAGCCTCCGCGCGTTCTTGGCGCCGGGCGCATCGCTTTTGGTCAGGTCCGCCATCCAGGCGCGCGAGCGGTTGGAGAGGTCCATCAACCCATTGGGCAGAACCAGCACCACCAGCAGCACCAGCAGCGCCAGCACGAAGGGCCACACCGTCGGCGCCGCCGCCGACATCCAGAATTTCAGCGTGTTCACCAGCACCGCGCCGATCACCGCGCCGCAGAGCCCGCCACGCCCGCCCACGGCAACCCACACCGCCACCTCGATGGAGAGCGACGGGTCGAGCAAAGTCGGGTTGATGATGCCGACCTGCGGCACATAGAGCGCGCCGGCCACCGCGGCGATGACCGCCGAGAGGCACCAGGCGGCGAGCTTCAGCCACAGCGTATCGTAGCCGAGGAAACGCAGCCGCGCCTCGTCATCGCGGATCGCCGTCAGCATCCGGCCGAAGCGGGTGGCAAGCATCGCCCGCCCGCCGACCAGCACCACCAGCACCGCGGCGGTGGAGAGCATGGTCAGCAGCACCGCGGCCTTGGTCCCGCCAATCGGCAGGCCGGCGATGGTATTGAAGCCGGTCATGCCGTTATTGCCGCCGAACCCCGTCTCGTTGCGGAACATCAGCAGCATCGCCGTGTAGGTCAGCGCCTGGGTGATGATCGAGAAATACACGCCGTTCACCCGCGAGCGGAACGACACATAGCCGAAAACGAATGCCAGAAGGCCGGGCAGCAGAATGATCGCCAGCACCGACAGGCTGGCCGAGCCGAACGGCCACCAGAAGCCGGGGAATGCGCCCTGCCCCATGAACTGCAGAAAATCCGGCAACACATGGGTCTGCGCGTACGCGGTCTTCAGCAGATGCATCGCCGCGAGATAGCCGCCGAACGCGAAGAACAGGCCATGGCCCAGGCTGAGCACGCCGGCGCCGCCCCACATCAGGTCGAGCGCCATCGCCAGCAGCGCGAAGCACATCACCTGGCCGACCAGATTGATGCCGTAGATCGACAGCCCAAGGCCCGGAATAGCGTGCAGACCCAGCACCGGCGCCAGCACCAGAACGAGCAATAGCAGGCCCGTGACCGGCCGCGCCGCCCGATCGCGGCCGGCGTTAAGAAGACCGCTCATCGGCGCCCCTTTATCGCGATAAGACCCTCAGGCCGCCATTGAATGATGGCGATGATCAGCAGCAGCGCGATCACCTTGGCCGCCACCGCGCCGTAGAACGGCTCGATGCCGACATTGACCAGACCGATGCCGAACGCGGCGATCGCCGTGCCGACCAGGCTGCCGACGCCGCCCAGCACCACCACCATGAAACTGTCGATGATGAAGTCCGCGCCCATCGAGGGGTTGACGTTGTAGATCGGCGCCACGGCAAGGCCGGCGAGCCCCGCCAGGCCGGCGCCGAAGCCGAAGGCCAGCATGTCGATCCGCCGCGCCGAGACGCCGATGCACCCCGCCATGTCGCGATTCTGCGTGACGCCGCGAATGAACAGGCCGAGGCTGGTGAGACGCAGCAGCGCCAGCGTGCCCAGGAAGGCCAGCACCGCGAAAATGATCGCCGCCAGATGGTTCCAGGTGACGAAGAAATCGCCCACCACCGACACGCCGCCGGTCAAATAAGACGGGGTGATGAACTCCAGATTCTGCGGGCCGAAGCCGACGCGCACGAGATTGATCAGCAGCAGGCTGATGCCCCAGGTGGCGAGCAGCGTCATCAGCGGACGACGATATAAATGCCGGATCACCGTCGCCTCGATGATGATGCCGATGGCGGCGGTGACGAGAAACACCACGGGAATCGCCAGGATCGGGTAGAGCGAAATGTAAGCGGGGGCGACCGCGCGGACGACCTGCTGCACGCAATAGGCCGTGTAGGCGCCGATCATGATCAGCTCGCCCTGCGCCAGATTGATCACGCCCATCAGGCCGAAAATCACCGCCAGGCCGATCGCCGACATGAACAAAATGCTGCCGGCGCTGAGACCGTTATAGAGCAGCGCCAGGACATTGCCGACATGCACCCATGTCTGCACATGGGCGATGCCTTGATCGAGCGCGGCGGCCACCGCCGGGTCGGCCGCGTAGCCGGGGTCGGTGCGCAGGCTGCGCAGCTGGCCCAGCGCGTCGCTGGTGGTATCGCGGGAGAGATCGTGAATGGCGGCAATGCGCTGCGCCGTGTCCGGCGCGTGCAGCCCCTGCAGCACGCCGAAGCGGCGCAAGGCTTTGGTGACCTGCGCATCGTGCGACCGCGCGATGGCCATGCTCACCAGCGCCGGCGGCACGCTGTCATTATGTTGTTGCAACGTGCCGATGGCTGCGAGCGTGGCGGAAGGCGCTACCGGAGAGACCAGCGCCAGCGCGGCTTCCATACGCTCCAGCACGATGCGCGCGCGCAGGCTGGGGAACGGCGCCGTAGCGTCGGCCGGAAGGGCAACGGGGGCGAGTGTTGCGGCATCAAGGCCGGCGGCGCCGCTGGCCAGATAACCCCGACCGTCACCGCTGCAAAGCAACTGGCGGTGCGCGAAGGCGCCGACCACGCGGTTCGCCCAGGCCAGATCATCCGGCGTAGCGCCGGGCAGACCCGTCAACAACTGGTCAGCGGCCTGCGAGAGGCCCGGCCCGCCTTGGCACAGCCCGTTGACAATAGCGGCGCGGTCCGGCGCCGCCTCGGCGCGCACCGGTCCCAGCACCAGGCAGATCAGCGCCGCCACGAGGGCGGCGCCTGTTTTCAACCCAAAGCGCATTGCGTCAGCCGTACGGGCTGTAAGGCACCGGCGTCGGCGTACCTTTCGACTGCCACAGCACGTCAAAGCCCTGATTGGCGTTGATCGAACCGATGAACACGCCGCGGGATACGTAATTGTTCGCGGCGGTCATTTTCAGCGTGTAGCCGGACGGGTCCGGGAATTGCAGCCCGGCGAAGGCGGCCCGTACTTCCGGCACGTCGAAGCTGCCCGCCTTTTTGGCGGCGTTCGCCCAGATATGCACGCCGTCATAAGTCGAGACCATCGGGTCGATGGCGACGTGCGGGCTGTAGGGGGCGCCGGATTTCTGCACATAAGCCGCCCAGTCGGCGAGGAATTTCTGGTTGCGCGGCCCGGGGGCGTTCTGCAGATAGGCCCAGCAATTCAGATTGCCGACCAGCGACGCGGTGTTGAGGCCTTCCAGGTCAGCTTCCACCATGTCGAGGCCGAGCACCGGCAGGTCGGTGGGCTGGATGCCCTGGTTGCTGTATTCGCGCAGGAAGTCGGCGATCGAGCTGCCGACCACGGTGAGCACGACGATCGGCTGGCCGCCGCCCTGGCTGGCGAAGCTGCGAATCTGGTTGACCATGCTCTGGAAATTGCTGAAGCCGAACGGAACATATTGCTCCTGCCAGGCGCTTTCCGGAATCCCCTTGCTCTTCCAATAGCCTTTGAGAATCTTGTTGATCGTGCGCGGCCACACATAATCCGTGCCGAGCATGAAGAAGCGCTTGGCGCTGACGCCGTCGCCGCTCATCAGATAATCCACGGCGGGCAGCACGGAGCTGGCCGGCGGCGAGTTCAGGTACACGATATTCTTGGAATTCTCATCGCCCTCGAAATGGAGCGGGTAGAACAGCAGGCCGTCATTCTGCTCGACGACCGGCAACACGGATTTACGCGCAACCGAGGTCCAGCAGCCGAACAAAGCCGCCACCTTCTGCTCCTGCAACAGCTGCCGGCCGAGCTGCGCGTAGGTCGGCCAGTCCGAATTCGGGTTGGTGGTCACCACCTCGATCTGCCGGCCGAGCACGCCGCCGCTGGCGTTGATCTCGTCCGCCGCCATCTGCGTAATGTAATTCAGCCGCCCTTCAAGATTGGCCATCGTGCCGGAGGAGGAGAACAGACAGCCGACTTTCACCGTATCGGCCGCCCAGGCCGGACGGACGATGGCCGGGGCCGCGAGCGCCGCGGCCGCACCGGCAAGCAAGGAACGACGTTTGATGAGGGGCATGACCGTATCTCTCTGCTGGTTGCAAGCTTCAAATCCAACCGCAGACTAGGATGCCCATTCGCGCTCCCGGTTGCATGATTGCGCACGTCATCTGGCATATTTTTCTGCGCCACGAATCACATGATTAAAAATTAGACCGGACATGCGCATTGCGTGCCTTAATAACGGGCTTGAATGGCCGCCCTGCTGAAAGACGCGATGAACACAAAGACGCCAGGCCGATCATTTCCGAAACGTACGGGCCAGCCCGGCGGGAGGGCGGCGCCGCCGCCCGCCGCGTTTTGGCCTCACAATTGCTTGGTTCAGCAGATGAGCCGGAGTTTCCCGGTTTGACTTAGCAATGGAATTGTCATGATACGAACGAGACTTCGCGCTGGCCTGCTGACAACCGGCAGCCTCGGCGCGGCGATGTTTTTTGGCCTGGCCGCCGGTGCGGCCGCCGCCACGCCCGCCTTGCCGCCCGCGATGGCCGCCAGCAAGACCATCACCTTTTGCGCCGCCATGACGCTGCCGCCGGTGATTTATATTGACAACGGCTTAAAGCCGGCGGGTGTGGACGTCGATTTCGGCAACATGCTGGCGCAGCATCTCGGCGTGACGGCCAAGTGGGACAATGTGGCGTTCGCGAGCATCATCCCGGATCTCGTCTCCGGACATTGCGATGCCATCGTCTCCGCGCTGTACATCCAGGCCGAGCGCCTCAAGGTGATCAATGAACTGCCCTATATGTATGTCTCGCAGAGCGTGCTGCTGAAAGCCGGCGCGCCCAAGCTCAACAGCCTGACCGAACTCTCCGGCCGGAAAGTGGCCGCGGTGACCGGATCCGCCACCAACATGTTGCTGGACGAAGCCAACCAGGCCCTGAAAAAAGCCGGCAAGCCGCCCATCGATGTGATCGATTTCCCCGACAATTCGGCAGCGCTGCAGCAATTGCAGTTCGGCCAGGTCCAGGCGTTCACCGTGCAATACGAAACCGCCGTGTATTACAGCAACCTGCAGCCCGGTCAGTTCGAGGTCGCCATCGCGCCGTTCTACAAAATCCCCATCGGTGTCGGCCTGCGCAAGAACGACCCCGTATTGCAGGCCGCCATCACGACCGCCCTGGACGGCATGCTGAAGGACGGCAGCATGGCGGGACTCCTGAAAAAATGGAATCTTACCGCCGACACGCTACCGAAATAGCGTTCCTCCTTCCGGTCTGTTTGCTTGCACCCGGCGGTGCAAGCAAACAGATGAAGCGTCATGGCGACGAAGGCAGTCGGGAGGCGATCCTAAACTCAGTGCCGCACGGCGCTGAGCAAAGCGCGGGTCTTGGGATGTTCCGGGGCGGTGAAAACCGTCTCCGGCGCGCCTTCCTCGATGATTTTTCCCTCCGCCATCACCACCACACGGTCGGCGACCTGCCGCGCGAAACCCATCTCGTGGGTGACCACCACCATGGTCATTCCCGATTGCGCCAACTCGCGCATCACGGCCAGCACCTCCCCCACCATTTCCGGGTCCAGCGCCGAGGTCGGTTCGTCGAACAGCAGAACCGCCGGCTGCATGGCCAAGGCCCGCGCGATCGCGACACGCTGCTGCTGCCCGCCGGAAAGCTCGGAGGGCATGGAATCGGCCTTGCCCGGCAATCCCACCCGCGCCAGCAACGCGCGCGCTTGCGCCTCGGCATCGGCTTTCTTGGTGCCGCGCAGAAGCTGCGGCGCCAGGCTGATATTCTGCAGGACATTCATGTTCTGAAACAGGTTGAAGCGCTGGAACACCATGCCGATATCGCGCCGCTGGATGGCGATGTTGCGCTCCGCGTCCGGCACCAGCTTGCCATTGAGCTGCCGGTAGCCGATCAACGCGCCGTTCACGGCGATCCGGCCGTTCTGAATGGTCTCAAGATGGTTAATGCAACGCAACAACGTGGTCTTGCCCGAGCCCGAAGGTCCGATCAGCACGACGACCTCGCCCCGGCGCACGGCGAAATCCACCTGGTCCAGCACCTTGGCCGTGCCGAACCATTTTTCCACGCCTGTCGCTTCGATCAACAAATCACTCATTCGGCCGCCTCCAGGGTCATGCTCATGGCTTTCGCGGCCGGCCGGCCGAGCGCGAAACGCCGCTCCGCCCAGCCCATGAACAGGTTCCAGACACTGGTGAGCAGCAGAAAATAAATGGCCAGCACGGAATAAAGCTCGAACGTGCGGAAAGTTGCCGAGTTGATCGTCTCGGTGACCAGCAGCATCTCGGAGACACCGATCACGCTGACCAACGTCGTATTCTTCAACATGATGTTAAACTGATTGCCGATCGGCAGCAGGATGATGCGGAACGCCTGGGGCAACACGACATGGCGCATCATCATGCCGGGCGGCATGCCCAGCGCCTTCGCCGCCTCGAACTGGCCGCGATCCACGGCGGTAATGCCCGCACGGTAAATCTCCGCCATATACGCGCTCTCGTTCACCGCGAGGGCCAAAATACCGGCCTGCAGATTGCCGGGAATGGTGATGCCGCCGAAGGTAATATCGTGGAAATTGAGAATCCCGGCCGCCGCCAGGCCGCTATAGATGAACACGATCTGCACCAGCAACGGCGTGCCGCGAACGACCCAGATATAAGTGGCGGCGGCGCCGTTGAAAAATTTGTTGGGCGACAGCCGGCCGAAGGCGAGAATCAGCCCGAAGACAAAGCCCAGCATCTGCGCGGTGACACTCATGATCACCGTCAGCGCGAGCCCGTCGAGGAAGGCGCCGCTGGGCGTGATCAGCTGCGCCCAAAAATAAGTCCAGTCAAAATGCATGTCAGTCCCGATCGTTATTTCAGACCATGCCAAGGTCCGAATGCCACTTCCGATAGATTGCGGCATAACCCGGATCGGAGGGAAGGCGGTTCAATTCACTTTTATGCCGGATGAGACTGATTCATTCTAATTTTGTGCAGAGCCGGACTTAAATTCAGGCAAACGATGAAATATCGCCCGACGTCTCGCTTGCGCCCTCGATTTTGGCCAGTGGATGGACGCCAGCCGGCGGCCTTGGAGCCCCCCTGATCGACGATGGCGGTTCGTCGGATGAGGCGCTGGGTAGAGCTTCGCGGCCGCCGCGGCACAGCGGCGGCCGGCGCACCGGGTCCGCCGCTAATGTTTGGACCGGTCTTCGATCGCATCGACGCGATCCGGATAAAAAGCGAGATGACCCCGGATCGCTTCGACGGCGGCGTAGGGTGTCTCATAGGTCCAGACGGCGTTGCTGGCGCGCTCACCGCCGAGCGGGATGCTGAAATAGGCGCAGTCCCCTTTATAGGGGCAATAGGTCGTGTGCTCCGTGCGCGTGAGGAGCGTCATGTCCACGTCCTTTCGGGGAATGTAGCGCACGGGCGGGTACTGTGCCTCCGTGAGGATCAAGGCGTCGTGCGTATCCGCGATGACGCGCCCCGCCACGGAGACAACGACCCGGTTCGAATCGCGCTCGATGGTAATGGGATGGTCGGGGCCCGGTATCTTGACCGGTCTCGGGGATGAGGCGGTTTGTTCCATGTTCGTACCCTTATAGTTTGAACGTTCCAGACAGATATGATCAGGGTTCACCCAGGCAGAGCACGCATCAAGTAAAATTGAACGCCGCCTCTCACCCCGGCTTCGAGAAGGAAGTTTCCGCTTTTTGAAAAAAGCGGCGCAAAAACTTTTATTTATGCTGGGCGGAGGGGCTGAAGGTTCCGGCGGTGCGTAGCACCGTTGGAATAGTCCCGGAGGGCATGGGCGTTGCCGCCGACAAAGCCCCTGGACCAGATTCATAAAGTTTTTTGCTTCTTTTTGTTCACAAAAAGAAGCGCTTTCTTCCCTCCCCTCGCTTCCTGACTATCGATCCTCCAACGCGCGGACCGCCAGCGCCACGGCGGCCGTGCGCCCCTCCACGCCGAGCTTGGGGTAGATCTGCTCCAGATGCTTGTTCACGGTGCGGTGGCTCACCTCGAGGATCTGCCCGATATCGCGGTTGGATTTGCCGCGCGCCAGCCAGAGCAGAACCTCCGTCTCGCGGCGCGTCAGCTTCATGCGCGCATGCAGCCGGTCCAGGTCGCGGTCCTGGTTCAGCGCCACCAGCCGGAGCAGATATTCATCCGGCCCCAGCGCGCCAACCAAAGAGAATTCCACCCGCGGCTGCTGCGCCGCCTCGCCGGGCGCGGCGACGATGGTCTCAGGCACAGGCCTGGCGCCCGCCACATGCGCCTTGAGCCAGACGACGATGTCCGGCGGCAGATGCTCGGGCGACGCACCGAGGAGCCGCGCGGCCTGCGTTGTCCGCCAGCGCACTTTGCCTTCTTCATCCACCGCAAGCAGATAGCGGCCGGTCGCATCCATCGCCTGCTGCGCGCTGCGGGTGAGCCGGGCGTTGGCAAGATGCACCTTGACCCGCGCGATCACCTCGGTCGGGGCGACCGGCTTGGTCACATAATCGACCCCACCCGCCTGCAAGCCCTGCACGATATCGTCCGTCTCCGAGAGGCCGGTCATGAAGATCACCGGCACCAGGGCCAGGCCGGGCCGCTGCTTGAGGCGCCGGCAGGTCTCGAACCCGTCAATGCCCGGCATCACGGCATCCAGCAGAATCACATCCGGCGTCACCTGGGTGAGCAGCATCAGCGCCATTTCGCCCTGCAGGGCGACCAGCACGTCGAAGCCCGCCGGCTCGAACGCCTCGATCAGCAGGTTCAACATGGCCGGCTGGTCGTCGATGATCAGGATCGTGGGGCGCGCCATCGTGTCAGTTCACTTCCATCAGCCGGTCGAGGGTCCCGCAAAGCTCCGGCAGTTGCAAGGCGACCGTCATGTCCAGCAATGACGCCGCGAGGCCGGCCGCCTCCGGCGCCTCCACGGCGACGCGGCCGAGCGTCTCCCGCAACTCCCGCACGAAGCCGATCCGCGCCGCGGCGCGGAGTTGCCCCAGATAAGGCTGGATGGCGGTGCGCGCCGCTTCGTCGCTGGCGGCCGGGCCCGGTTCGGTCGCTTGCATGGCCGGCCCGTAGCGCCAGGTCAGCGCCAGCAGCCGGCCGATGCCGGCGAGCAGCCCGGCCATGTCGATCGGCTTGGCCATCGCCATGTCATAGGGCACCACGGCACCCTTCGGCTTCTTGATCTCCGGCACATGCGCCGAGAGCATGATGATCGGCGTATCGGCATGGGCCCCGGCGCGGAGCTGGCGCGCCACATCCAGCCCATCCGGCGCCGCGTTGCCCAAAGAGGGCACGCCAAAAGAAAGCATGGAAATATCGAGCAGGAACAAATCGACCTCGCGCCCGGCGGCAAGGCGCAGGCAGCTTGGCCCGTCCGGCGCGATGACGAGGTCGAAGCCGAGCGGCGAGAGCATATCGACCAGCAGCCCGCGATGCAGGGCGTTATCCTCGGCGGCGAGAATGGTGCGCCGCCGCCCGTCATACCCCACGATCGGCCGTGACGCCGCCGGCGCCGGCGCCCGCGCCGCGGCGGGAATGCGCAGCTGCACGCGGAAAATGCTGCCGACGCCCGGCTTGCTCTCGACCGTGATGCGGCCGCCGAGAATTTCCACCAGCAGCTTGGTGATGGTGAGGCCAAGGCCGATGCCCGGGGCCGGCGTGGCGGCGGCACGCTCGAACGGTTCGAAAATCCGTTCCAGATGCTCCGGCGCAATGCCGGGCCCGGTATCGGTGATCTCAAACTCCATCACCTCGCCGGGCAACCGGACGAGAAACCCGATCTCGCCATGCTCGGTGAATTTCAACGCGTTGGAGAGCAGGTTGATCAAAATCTGCCGCAGCCGCGTTTCGTCGGTGACCACGCTCGGCGGCAGGTTGGGCGGGTATTGCACACGGAAATGAATGCCTTTGGCCGCCGCCTGCACCCGGAACATGCCGGCGATCTGGTCGAGGAAATCCGCGAACCGGATCTCCTTGCGCTCGATTTCGATGCGCCCCGCCTCGATTTTGGAAATATCCATCAGCCCCTCGATGAGGCCATGCAGATGCTCCCCGCTGCGGCGGATGATGCGGATCGCCTCGCGCCGCGCTTCGGGAACCGACGGGTCGAGCTCCAGAAGCTGGGCATAGCCGAGCACGGCGTTCAACGGCGTGCGCAGCTCATGGCTGACGCCCACCACGAAACGCGTCTTTGCCAGATTGGCGGCCTCGGCGACCTGGCGCGCGCGGGCCAGCTTGGCATCGGTCTTGCGGTGCGCGTCGATCTCCTCGAGCAGCAGGCGCGTCTGCCGGCTGCGCTCCTCCTCGGCGGCGGCGCCGGAATCGCGTGCCAGAACCTGCAACCAGGCGAATACGCCGGCGATCAGCATCAGGCAGAAAAACACCCGCCACAGCGCCCCGGCCAGCGCATTGCCGGAACTCTGGAAGCTGTTCGCCTGCCAGTACACGGTGAGCAGAACGACACCGATGGCCAGCAACGAGAAACCGAACACAAACATGAAGCGCAGCAAAAGCGGGTCGAGCCGCCGGCGGAAGCCGGCCGGCAGGCAGGCTTTCAAGGTTGCGGTCAACTGCACGCTGTAGCGGGCATGGGGTTTGCACGCATCGAGGCAGCGCGATTCCAACGTGCAACAGAGCGAGCAGATCGGTGCCGCATAAGCCGGGCAAAAGGCGACGTCCGGCGCTTCGAATTCATTGCCGCAGACGCCGCATTGCAGCGCAAGCCGCCCCGCCCAGGTGCGGCGCGGCTTGCGCGCCAGATAGAAGCGGCCCCTGGTGGCGGCGGCGAGCAGCGGCACCGCGATGAACGCCGCGAACAGCGCCAGGAACGGCGCGAAGGCGTGCACCGCCGGCCCCGCGAAGCCGGCTTTCGCGAGTAGCCCGACAAGCACCGCGCACGCCATGCCACCCGTGCCGACCGGGTTGATATCGTACAAATGGGCGCGCTTGAACTCGATCTCCGCGCGGCCGAAGCCCAGGCTTTTCACCAGCACCAGATCGGCGCAAATGGCGCCGACCCAGGCGCAGGCGAGGATGGAATAAAGCGTGAGGATCGGCTCGATGGCGCGGTAGATGCCGAGCTCCATGAGCAGCAGGGCGATCGCGACATTGAACACGAGCCAGACCACCCGCCCCGGATGGCGGTGCGTGAGACGCGAGAAGAAATTCGACCAGGCGATGGAGCCGGCATAGGCGTTGGTGACGTTGATCTTGGTCTGCGCCACCGTGATTAGCGCGGCCATCGCGAGCACCGCCAGCGCCGGGCTCGTGAACATGCCATAGGCGACGTGATACATGGTGGCGGGCTGCGCCGCCGCGGTGGCGGAAAGCCCGGCCTCCACCGCCAGCACGGTGAAGACCGAGCCGGCCAGCATTTTCACCATACCCGGCAGCACCCACCCCGGGCCGGCGCTCAACAGCGCCGCCCACCAGCCGAACCGCCGGCCCGGGGCGGCAGGTTTGAGAAAGCGCAGATAATCGACCTGCTCGCCGACCTGGGCGATCAGCGCCGACAGCACCGAGGCGCAGGTGCCGAAGGCGAGCCAGGAAAACCCGGGCGGCGCGGCAGCCCCCCGATAATGCCGCCACCCGTGCAACAGGCCCGGATGCAGCAGCAGAAACAGGATGGGCAAAAAATTCAGGAACAGCCAGAGCGGCTGCGTCCACCTCTGGAAGCGGCTGATGAAGGTCACGCCATAAGCGACCAGCGGGATGACCGCGAGGGCACTGCAAATATAGCCGAGCCACAGCGGCAGGCCAAACACCGCATGCAGCATGCCGGCGAAAATCGTCGCCTCGATGGCGAAGAAGATGAAGGTGAAGGTGGCATAGATCAGCGAGGTGACCGTGGAGCCGATATAGCCGAAACCGGCGGCGCGGGTGAGCAGGTCGATATCCACCCCATGCCGGACCGCGAAATAAGCGATCGGCGCCGAAACCAAGGCGATGAGCAGACCGACCGCGACGATCGCGCAGACCGCGTTGACCGTGCCGTATTGCAAGGTCATGGAGCCGCCGATCGCCTCCAGCGCCAGGAACGAGGTGGCACCGAACGCGGTATGGACGATGCGCGCGGTCGAGAATTTGCGTGCGCCCGCCGCCGTATAGCGCAGCGCGTAATCCTCCATCGTCTCGTTGGCCACAAGCTGATTATACGAGCGCCGGACCGCGAGCACCCGTTGCTGTAATGCCATTCCACCCCGCATTTTCTCGAGGCGTCACATCCCTGAACGCCTCGAAATTAACCGATTTGCCGATATTTGCCACCCCTGAACCGGCAAACCGCGCAAGGGAATACGCAATCCGCCGTATTCCGCCGGCTGGCCGGATTTCCCACCCTGGTTCGGATGCCCCCGCCCCGCGCGGGCAAGGCGGGCAGATGTTAGCAACCTTTGGCTGTTGGAGGTCCGTTCGTGACAGAGACTCTGATCAAGGTCGATCTATCGAAATCGCCGTTGGAAAACGATATGATCCACAACCGGTGGCATCCCGACATCCCCATGGTGGCGAAGGTGAAGCCGGGCGATGATTTCATTCTCCAGTGCTATGACTGGACCGGCGGGTTCATCAAAAACAACGACAGCGCCGACGATGTGCGCGACGTGGATCTGTCCACCGTGCACTACCTCTCCGGCCCGGTCGAGGTCGAAGGCGCCGAGCCGGGCGACCTGCTGGTGGTCGATTTCCTCGATATCGGCGTGCTGCCGGGCAACGAATGGGGTTTCAACGGCTTTTTCTCGAAAAATAACGGCGGCGGGTTCCTCACCGATTATTTTCCCGCGGCGCAGAAATCGATCTGGGACATCAAGGGCATGTTCACCTCCTCCCGGCATATTCCGGGGGTGAGCTTTGCCGGGCTGATCCATCCCGGGCTGATCGGCTGCCTGCCGGACGCGAAAATGCTCAGCGATTGGAACCGCCGCGAGGCGGCGCTGATCGCCACCAACCCGACCCGCGTCCCGGGCCTGGCCAACCCGCCTTTCGCCGCCACCGCGCATATGGGCCGCATGGCGGGCGAAGCCCGCAATGACGCCGCCGCGACCGGCGCGCGCACCGTGCCGCCGCGCGAACATGGCGGCAATTGCGACATCAAGGATCTCTCGCGCGGCGCGCGGGTGTATTTCCCGGTTTACGTGAAGGGCGCCGGGCTGTCGGTGGGCGACCTCCATTTCAGCCAGGGCGACGGCGAGATCACCTTTTGCGGCGCCATCGAGATGCCGGGCTTCATCCATCTCGGCATCCATTCGCTCATCAAGGGCGGCATGGCGAAATACGGCATCAAAAACCCGATTTTCAAACCCAGCCCGATCAAACCCAACTACCAGGACTATCTGATTTTCGAAGGCATCTCCGTCGACGATTCCGGCACGCAGCATTATCTGGACATGTTCACAGCCTATCAGCAGGCCTGCCTGAACGCGATCAACTACCTCAAGAAATTCGGCTATTCCGGCGCCCAGGCCTATTCGATCCTCGGCACCGCGCCGGTGCAGGGGCATCTTTCGGGCATCGTCGACGTGCCGAACGCCTGCGCCACGCTGTATCTGCCCACGGAAATCTTCGAATTCGATATCAACCCCGGAGCGGACGGGCCGAAACCCTTCAACATGAACGGGGTCGACATGCCGCTCTCGCCGGACCTGTAAGGAACGCCATGCCGATCTACGATTATCTCTGCGCGCGCTGCGGCCCGTTCACGGAAATGACGCCGATGGAAAATTATGCCGACGACGCCGCCTGCCCGGAGTGCGGCGCCGGGGCACCGAGAGCTTTGCTCTCGGTTCCCCATTTTTCCGCCCGCGGCTCAAACCGCTTCAAGGCCCATGCGATCAACGAAAAGAACGCGCATGCGCCGGAAACCAGCGCACGCACCGGGCGCCACCCGCCCGGCTGCGGCTGCTGCAGCACGCCGCGCCGGAGCAAGGCAAAGCCCGAGGCCGCGAAAAGCTTTCCGGGCACCAGGCCTTGGATGATCAGTCACTAAGAAAGCAAGCAGCCGCTTTTTAAAAAAAGCGGCGCAAAAATTTTTTTTATGCTGGGCCATGGGCGTTGTCGGCGACAAAGCCCGTGGCCCAGAGTCATAAAGTTTTTTTGCTACTTTTTGTTCACAAAAAGTAGCGCTTACTTTCTATCATTCAGCCGCGTATGGCAGACCCTCGATCGGGCATTCCGCCGTGCCGACGCTGCCACGGGTGATGGCTTCGACCTTCGCGCGCGTCCCTTCCGGGTCGGTCACCCATTCCTTGTAGAAATCGAACGGGCAGACGGCGAGGCCGGGCAGATTTTCGCGCGAATTGATCATGCCCGTATAGCCGCGATGCAGCAGCTTGAAGAGATGATTCTGCGACTGCATGTTGCGGCGCGCATCGCGAATCAAGGATTTCGACAGTGCCGCGTATTGGATGCCGTATTCCTCCTCGCCGCATTCGCCCATCGTGCGGCCGTCGAAGCCGATGATCGCGGAATGGCCGAAATAGGAATACACGCCGTCGAACCCGGCGGCGTTCGCCACCGCGACATAGACATTGTTGGCCCAGGCCATGGATTTCGCCATGATCACCTGCTGGTCCTTGGCCGGGTACATGTAGCCCTGGCAACGCACGATCAGCTCCGCGCCCTTCATCGCGCAGTCGCGCCAGATTTCCGGGTAGTTGCCGTCATCGCAAATGATCAGGCTGATCTTCATGCCCTTGGGGCCTTCGGAAACGTACGTGCAGCCGCCGGGATACCAACCTTCAACCGGCACCCAGGGGAGGATTTTCCGGTATTTCTGGACGATCTCGCCTTTGTCGTTGATCAGCACCAGCGTGTTGTAGGGCACCTTATGCGGATGTTCCTCGTGCCGCTCGCCGGTGAGAGAAAACACGCCCCACACTTTGGCCTCGCGGCAGGCGGCGGAGAAAATCTCCGTCTCTTCGCCGGGAATGACGGAGGCGGTCTCCATCATCTCGTCACGGTCATACATGATGCCGTGCGTGGAATATTCGGGGAAGACCACAAGATCCATCCCCGGAAGGCCCTGCTTCATGCCTTTCAGCATCTCGGCGATTTTCCGCGCATTGGCGAGCACTTCGGCGCGGTTATGCAGACGCGGCATCTTATAATTCACGACGGCGACGCCGACCGTGTCATGGCTGGAGGAAATATCTCCGTGCAGCATTATTCACTCCTGAAAATAACCTGTTGAAGAACGCCGGAGACACAAGGTCTCCGGCGATGAAAAGATCAGACCGTCGGCGTACCGTAGCTGAGCACGGGCGAAGCGTGCGGCTTCTTGCACTCATCATGGCAGGCGGAATCCAGCGAGCAGCAAAGCGAGCAGATACTGCCTTTATGGAAGGGGCAGCCCGCCATGTCATGCGTCTCGTATTCGAAGCCGCAGGATACGCAGGTCATCGCGCTGTGCTGAACGCCGGCATGATACGCCGGATCGCGGGCGATGTAGTATTTGCCCTTGGTGATGATGGCGACGATCGGCGACAGCACGAACGACACGCCGAGCGCGATGAAGGCGGAATAGGCCGCCGCATAGGCGCCGAACAAGCCGAAGAAAGCGAGCACCGAGATGAGGGAAGCCACCATCATCGAGCCGAAGCCGACCGGGTTGAAATTATAAAGGTGCGCGCGCTTGAACTCGACATAAGAGGGGCTGAGCTTGAGCAGCGGCTTGTTGATGACGAGATCCGCGGTCACGGCACCGATCCAGGCCACGGCGACGTTGGAATAGAAGCCGAGAATATGGCCCAGCACGGAGAACATGTTCAGTTCCATCAAGGTCAGCGAAATGCCGACATTGAAGAAGATGTAGACCACGCGGCCGGGATGCGCGTGCAGAAGACGGGAGAAGAAATTCGACCAGGAGAGCGAGCCCGAATAGGCGTTGGTCACGTTGATCTTGATCTGCGAGAGAATCACGAAGAACGTCGCGACCGATACCGCGGCCATGCCGCCGCCCAGTATGTAGGTGAAGCCGGTATGATACATCTGGATCGGCTCGTTGGCTTTCGCCAGCGGCGTGCCGTGGGTGAAGGCAAGCGACGCGAAGAACGAGCCCATCAGCTGCTTCGTCGCCCCCAAAATCACCCAGCCCGGCCCGGCGCCGAGCACGGCCAGCCACCAGCCCAACGAGCTTTTTTTGGTCTTGTCCGGCATGAAGCGCAGATAGTCCGCCTGCTCGCCGATCTGCGCGATCAACGACAACGCGATGCCGGCTGCGGAGCCGAACAGCAGCGGGTTGAAGGAGGAACCGCTGGAGGAGGACCCCGCGAAATGCGTCCAGTCGGAAATCGCGTGCGGGTCGGTCGCCAATACCGCGATCGGCGGTGCGAACAGCAAGGTGAGCCAGATCGGCTGCGTCCAGACCTGCAGCTTCGAGAGCAGCGTCATGCCGAACGCGACCAGGGGAATGATCATCAGCGAACCGATGGCGTAGCCGATCGGCAGCGGAATGCCGAAATACAGATTGAAGGCCTGCGCCATGATCGAGCCTTCAAGCGCGAAGAAGATGAAGGTGAACGAGGCGTAAATGACCGACGTGATGGTCGAGCCGAGATAGCCGAAACCGGCGCCGCGCGTCAGCAGATCGACGTCGACATTATATTTCGCGCAATAATAGGCGATGGGAATTCCGGTGAGAAAGATGATGGTTGCGGCGGCAAGAATGCCGTAGAACGCATTCTCGAAGCCGAACTGCACGGCCAGGGAGCCGCCGATCGCCTGGTCAGCGAGATAGGCGATGCCACCGAGTGCCGCCGAGAACACGGCATATTGCGACCAGTTTCGAAAGCTCTTGGGCGCGTAGCGCAGCGAGTAGTCCTCAAAAACCGGGTTCGAAACGAGCTTGTTGAATTTTCGTCGCGAAGCGCCGGCGCCGGCGCGGTCGTTCACTGTTGTCGACATACACAACCTCCTTAGGGCGGCGCCTGCGCGCCATTGCGGTTTCCGTGGCCTGAACTGGCATTCCTTCGTGCCTGTCATGAAGCCATAAGCCGCACGCGGTGCGTATGGGCATTTGTCCGGTGCCTATGCGTCATTTCGCGTATGGAAAATCCGCGCATTTTCGGCGCATGCCCCCGGCGTGAAGGCTCCCGGGAAATTTGCCGCTGCCATGTTTTCTTGTATGGTCGCTTCATGAATTTCGGTCCTCCGCTGACGACCAGGGAAACACCGGCGCAACGCGCGCAAGGCGAACTGATCCTGGGCTTCAAGCGCCTCGGCGCCGTGACAAAAATTGACACGCTGTTTCAGCAGGGCGCGCTCAAGGCCCGCCTGCCCCGCCCCCAGGATCCCACGCTCTGCGAAGCAGTGACGCTGAACATTTCCGGCGGCGTGGCCGGGGGCGATGCGCTGGACACCATGGTGACCTTGGCACCGGGGGCGCAACTGGCCCTGGCCTCGCAAGCGGCGGAACGGATTTACCGCACGCCGGGTCCCGCCGCGCGGATCCGCACCAGGCTCATTGTTCAGGAAGGCGCCCGGCTGGATTACCTGCCGCAGGAAACGATCCTGTTCGACCGCTTCGCGCTCGACCGTGAATTGGACATCGATCTGCAGGGCGATGCGGAATTTGTCGGTGTGGAGACGTTGCTGTTCGGCCGGCAGGCCATGGGCGAGATTGTTCAGTCCGGTTCCCTGCGCGACCGGATTCGCCTCCGCCATGATGGACGCCTGGTGTTTCAGGACGCCACACGGCTGGAGGGCGGGATCGCCGCGCAATTGCAGCGCCGCACGGTGGCCGATGGCGCGCGCGCCGTCGCCGGGCTGATCATCGCCGGGCCCGAAGCCGCGCACAAGCTCGATTCGTTGCGCGCCGTGCTCAACGCAGCACCCGGCATTGTCGCCGGGGCCTCCGCCTTCGACAACATGATTTTCGCCCGCCTACTTGCACCGGACGGCGCTTCGTTGCGACAATGCCTGATCTCGGCGCTGGAAGCATGCCGGGAGCGCCGCAAATTACCGCGTGTCTGGCAGGGATAGACAGAAATGGGACAGGACCAAGCATGAATCTGACGCCGCGCGAGAAGGACAAATTACTGATCGCCATGGCCGCGATGGTAGCGCGCCGCCGGTTGGAGCGTGGCGTCAAGCTCAATCTCCCGGAAGCGATCGCGCTGATCAGCGACTTCGTCGTCGAAGGTGCGCGCGACGGCAAGCGCGTGGCCGAGCTGATGGCTGCAGGCGCGCATGTGCTCACCCGCGACCAGGTGATGGCGGGAGTGCCCGAGATGATCCATGACGTGCAGGTCGAGGCGACCTTTCCTGACGGCACCAAGCTCGTCACCGTGCATGAGCCGATCCGATGATCCCCGGCGAGATTCTGACCGATGACGGCGAGATCGAGCTGAATGCGGGCCTGCCGCGTTTGAGGCTGACGGTCGCCAATACCGGCGACCGGCCGATCCAGGTCGGCAGCCATTATCATTTCGCCGAAACCAACGCGGCGCTCGCGTTCGACCGCGACAAGGCACACGGAAAAAGGCTGGACATCGCGGCCGGCACGGCGATCCGCTTCGAGCCCGGGCAGAGCCGCGAGGTCACTCTGGTCCCGCTGCGCGGCTTGCGCCGCATCATCGGGTTTCGCGGCCTGACCATGGGGGAGGCAAACTAATGGCGACCATCACCCGCCACGCTTATGCGCATATGTTCGGCCCCACGGTGGGCGACCGCGTGCGCCTCGCCGACACCGAGCTGTTCATCGAGGTCGAGCGGGATTTCACGCTGTACGGCGAGGAAGTAAAATTCGGCGGCGGCAAGGTGATCCGCGACGGCATGGGCCAATCGCAGCGCACCAACGCGGAAGGCGCGATGGACACGGTGATCACCAACGCGCTGATCGTCGACCATTGGGGCATCGTGAAGGCCGATATCGGCATTTCCGGCGGCCGGGTGCGCAAGATCGGCAAGGCCGGCAACCCGGACACCCAACCGGGCGTGGACATCGTGATCGGCCCGGGCACCGAGATCATCGCCGGGGAAGGCAAAATCCTCACCGCGGGCGGCATCGACGCGCATATCCATTTCATCTGCCCGCAGCAGATCGAGGAGGCGCTTGCCTCCGGCATCACCACCATGGTCGGCGGCGGCACCGGCCCGGCCACAGGCACGGCCGCCACGACCTGCACGCCGGGGCCATTCCATCTCGCCCGCATGCTGCAGGCGGCGGAGGCGTTTCCGGTCAATCTCGCCTTCACCGGCAAAGGCAATGCCAGCCGCCCCGCCGCGCTCGAGGAAATGATCCGTGCCGGCGCGTCGTCGTTAAAACTGCATGAGGATTGGGGCACCACGCCGGCCGCCATCGATTGCTGTCTGTCCGTGGCGGACCAATTCGACGTGCAGGTGATGCTGCATTCCGACACGCTGAACGAAAGCGGCTTTGTCGAAGACACGATCGCCGCGTTCAAGGGCCGTACCATTCACGCCTTCCATACCGAGGGCGCCGGCGGCGGCCACGCTCCGGACATCATCCGCGTTGCCGGGCTGCCTAACGTGCTGCCGAGCTCCACCAACCCCACGCGGCCCTATACGGTGAACACGCTGGACGAGCATCTCGACATGCTGATGGTGTGCCACCATCTGGACGCGTCGATTCCCGAAGACATCGCCTTCGCCGAAAGCCGCATCCGCAAGGAAACCATCGCCGCCGAAGACATTCTGCACGATCTCGGCGCGCTTTCGATGATCTCTTCCGACAGCCAGGCGATGGGCCGCGTCGGCGAGGTGATCATTCGTTGCTGGCAGACCGCGCATAAAATGAAAGTGCAGCGCGGGGCCCTCCCCGGCGACGGGCGTGCCGACAACAACCGGGTGAAACGCTACATCGCCAAATACACGATCAACCCCGCCATCGCGCAGGGCATGGCCACGCATATCGGCTCGGTCGAGGAAGGCAAGCTCGCGGACCTGGTGCTGTGGTCGCCCGCCTTTTTCGGCGTCAAGCCGGACATGGTGCTGAAATCAGGCTCGATCGCCATGGCGGCGATGGGCGATGCCAACGCCTCCATCCCCACGCCGCAGCCGGTGCATTACCGGCCGATGTTCGGCGCCTATGGGCGGGCGCTGGTGGAATCATCCCTGCTGTTCGTCTCTGGCGCGGCGCTCGATGCCGATCTCGGCAAATCCCTCGGCCTCACGCGCCCGCTGGTCGCGGTCAGCAACACGCGCAGCCGGATCTCGAAAAAATCCATGATCCATAACGATGCCACGCCGCATATCGAGGTCGACCCGGAAACCTATGAAGTGCGTGCCGACGGCGCGCTTCTGGTGTGCGAACCGGCGGAAATTCTGCCGATGGCGCAGCGTTATTTCCTGTTCTGATGCGCCGCGCGCGGAAAATTCTCCCTTCCGGTGCGTGGTCGGGCACGGCTGCGCTTTCGGTGACGCTGGATTTCGACCGGCGCTATCGCCGCCGCCTGCGCTTCAGCACAGATCAGGGCACGGAAATTCTGCTGGACCTGCCTGAGGCAATCCATATCCGCGACGGCGACGCGCTGCTCCTGGAAGATGGCGCGCTGGTGGCGGTTCACGCCGCGCCCGAACAGCTGCTGGAAATCTCCGCCCCCGCCCCGGATCTTTTGATCCGCCTCGCCTGGCATCTCGGCAACCGGCACCTCTCGGCACAGTTCCTGCCCGGCGCCATACGCATTCTCGACGATCACGTGATCGCCGACATGGTGCGCGGCCTCGGCGGCACCGCGGCGCCAATCACCGCGCCGTTCGATCCGGAGCCCGGCGCCTATCATGGCTGATCTGCCACTCCTGCGCCTGCTCACCTGGCTCTCGCCCGCCTTTCCCACCGGCGGCTTCGCTTATTCGCACGGGCTGGAATGGGCGGTGGAAGCCGGCCATGTGCATGACGAGGCAAGCCTAAGCGCCTGGATGGACGACACGCTGCGCCTCGGCGCGCTATGGTCCGATGTGATTCTGCTCCGCCTCGCGCATCGCGGCGAGGATGTGGCGGCGCTGGGCATGGCACTGTGCGCCACGGCGGAGCGGCGGCTGGAGAGCAGCGCACAGGGCGCGGCCTTCGCGCTCGCCGCCGCACCCTGGCCCGGCCCGGACTGGAACGAGGAGCCCCTGCCCTATGCCGTCGCGGTGGGGCAACTCGCCGCCGCGCATGGCGTGGCGGAAGACGACACCGCGCTCGCCTTCCTGCACGCCGCCAGCGCCAACATGGTCTCCGCCGCCATCCGCCTCATCCCGCTCGGCCAGACGGCGGGCTTGCGGGTCCAGGCCGCCCTGGAGCCGACCCTCCTGGACGTTGCGCAAGCCAGCGCCACTTCCGGCCCGGATGATCTGGGCGGCGCCTGCTGGGTGTCCGACATCGCCGCCATGCGACACGAAACACAATATACGAGGTTATTCCGCTCATGAGTCACAACGGACCTTTGCGCGTCGGCGTCGGCGGCCCTGTCGGCACCGGCAAAACCGCGCTGATGGACGCGCTCTGCAAAATCTTCCGCGACAAACTCGAGATCGCGGCGATCACCAACGACATCTACACCAAAGAGGATGCCGAATTCCTCACCCGCGCCGGCTCGCTGCCGCCGGAGCGGATTCTCGGCATCGAAACCGGCGGTTGCCCGCACACCGCCATCCGCGAGGATGCCAGCATCAACCTCGCCGGCGTCGCGCAATTGTGCAAAAAATTTCCCGGCCTGGAGCTGCTGCTGATCGAAAGCGGCGGCGACAATCTGGCCGCGACCTTCTCACCCGAACTCGCGGACATCACCATCTACGTCATCGACGTGTCGGCCGGCGACAAAATCCCCCGCAAGGGCGGCCCTGGCATCACCAAGAGCGATCTTCTGGTGATCAACAAAATCGACCTCGCCCCGCTGGTCGGCGCCAGCCTGGAGGTGATGGACCGGGACGCCAAACGCATGCGCGGCGACCGGCCGTTCATTTTCGCCAACGTGAAGGCGGGGCAAGGCACGCAGGAGATCGCCGCGTTTATCGCCAAGGCCGGAGGACTAAAGGAAGCAGCCGCTTTTTGAAAAAAGCGGCGCAAAAACTTTTATTTACGCTGGGCCATGGGCGTTGGCGGCGGTACAGCCCCTGACCCAGCATAACAAAGTTTTTTTGCTACTTTTTGTTCACAAAAAGTAGCGCTTTTCTTGCCTTCACTTAGCTATGCAGCCCCGGCGCTTCCTGCCCGGTACGGGCGACATATTCCGTGTAGCCGCCATCATAGTCGTGAAGCCCATCCGGGGTGAGTTCCAACACGCGGTTAGAGAGCACGGAGAGAAAATGCCGGTCGTGGGAGACGAACAGCATCGTGCCTTCATAGGCTGAGAGCGCGGTGATGAGCATTTCCTTCGTCGCCAGGTCGAGATGGTTGGTCGGCTCGTCAAGGACCAGGAAATTCGGCGGGTCGAAGAGCATCAGCGCCATCACTAGGCGCGCTTTCTCGCCGCCGGAGAGCACACGGCAGCGCTTCTCCACCTCGTCGCCCGAAAAGCCGAACGCGCCGGCCAGCGTGCGCAGCACGCCCTGGCCCGCATGCGGGAAAGTGGCGTCGAGCGTCTCGAACACCGTGGCGTCGCCGTCCAGCAGATCCATGGCGTGCTGTGCGAAATAGCCCATTTTCACGCTGCCGCCGAGTGTTACCGTGCCGGCATCCGGCGCTGTGGTGCCCGTCACCAGCTTCAGCAACGTGGACTTACCCGCGCCGTTCACGCCCAGCACGCAGCAGCGTTCCTTGCGGCGGATCAGCAGGTCCAGCCCGTCATAGATCACCTTCGTGCCATAACGCTTGGAAACGCCGCGTAGATTCGCCACATCGTCCCCTGAGCGCGGGGCCGGGCGGAACTCGAATTCGATGGTCTGGCGGCGCTTGGGCGGCTCCACGCGGTCGATCTTGTCCAGCTTCTTCACCCGGCTCTGCACCTGCGCCGCATGAGAGGCTCGGGCCTTGAAGCGCTCGATGAAGGCGAGTTCCTTGGCCAGCATCGCCTGTTGGCGTTCGAACTGCGCCTGCTGTTGCTTTTCGTTCAGCGCGCTCTGGCGGGCGTAGAATTCATAATCGCCGGAGAAGCTGGTGAGGTTGCCGGCGTCAATTTCGATCACCTTGTTGATCACGCGGTTCATGAATTCGCGGTCGTGCGAGGTCATCAGCAGCGCGCCGTCATAGTTGGCGAGAAACTGTTCCAGCCAGATCAGGCTTTCGAGGTCGAGATGGTTGCTGGGCTCGTCGAGCAGCATCACGTCCGGGCGCATGAGCAGGATGCGGGCCAGGGCGACACGCATTTTCCAGCCGCCGGACAGGCGGCCGACATCGCCGTCCATCATCTCCTGGCTGAAGCCCAGGCCGTGCAGCACTTCCCGTGCCTTGCCCTCCAGCGCATAACCGCCCAGCTCCTCAAAGCGCGCCTGCACCTCGCCGAAGCGCTCCAGGATGGCGTCGAGCTGGTCGGCCTGGTCCGGATCGGCCAGGGCCGCCTCCAGATGAGCCAGCTCCGCGCCCACCTCGCTCACCGGCCCGGCGCCGGCCATCACCTCGGCAGCGGCGCTGCGCCCCGCCATTTCGCCCACATCCTGGCTGAACAGGCCGACGCTCACCCCGCGATCGACAAGGATATGGCCTTCGTCGGGCTCCTCCTGGCCGGTGATGAGGCGGAACAGCGTGGACTTGCCCGCCCCGTTGGGGCCGACAAGGCCGATTTTCTCGCCCTTCTGCAGGGCCGCCGACGCCTCGACGAAAATCAGGCGCGTGCCGTTCTGCTTGCTGATATTGTCCAGGCGAATCATGGGTCCTCGGCGGCCAAAATTGTCGGGGCGCTCATAGAGGTAAGAAAGGGAAAGCGCTACTTTTTGTGAACAAAAAGTAGCAAAAAAACTTTATTATGCTGGGCCATGGGCTATGTCAGCGACACGCCCATGACCCAGCGCAAACAAAAGTTTTTGCGCCGCTTTTTTCAAAAAGCGGCCACTTTCTTATGCTAATGCTCGCGTGTTCCGAAGGAGCCGCAAGATGGCAACGTCTCTGGTCCTGACATTCATGGGTCGCGACAGACCTGGTCTCGGGAACGCCATTTCAGAGGCCATCGCCGCCGCGGGGGGAAGCTGGCGGGAGAGCCGCGTGGCCCGTCTCGCGGACAAGTTCGCCGGGATCGTGCTGGTCAATGTGCCCGAGCCGAACGTCGCCGCCCTCAGCACCGCGTTGCGCGGCCTCGACGATGCCGGCCTGCGGATCACGGTCGAACTCAGCCACGCCGCGCCGGTGGAGACCGGCAACAAGATCCTCGAATTGAACCTCGTCGCCCGCGACCGGCCGGAGCTCGTGCGGGACGTGACTCACGCTTTGAACCAGCTCGGCGCCAACATCGAAGCGTTCAGCAGCGACATTGAAACCGCCCCCTTCACGGGCGAAACGATGTTCCGGGCCACCGCACGCATCCGCGTGGCCGAGGCCGTCACGCCCGAGGAGGTGCAACTCACCCTCGAACAACTCCCCGACGAGATCATCGTCGATTTCACGACGGACACCGGCTAGCCGGTCTGCCCCGCCTTCTTACGCGCGCGGGCCGGCCAGGCGCAGCGCCGCCTGAATTCCGCCTTCCAGGATCGCGTCCGAATGTGCCGGGTCGGTCACCGCGCGCGCCATCTGCAGCGCTCCCAGCATCGTGCCGAAAATCGCCGTGGCCGTGGCCCCGCGCTCCGCTTCCGGCACGCTGTCGGGCAGCAGCTCGGCGATGCGCCTGGTCAGCGCCTCGAGCTTGTCCGCAAACACCTCCCGCGTCGCGCTCTCATGACGGGCGATTTCGCTGACCAGAGCGGCGACGGCGCAGCCGCGCTCCGGCGTGTCGCGATGCGTCGGGCCCAGATAAGAGCGAATCAGCTCTTCCAGAGCTGCCGCTTTATCGCCCCCGGCTTCCCGGCGCATCCGGCTATGCTCGAACGCCCACAACATGGCCTCGCGCACCAGCTCCTCCTTCGAGCGGAAATGCGCGTAGAAACCGCCATGGGTGAGGCCGGCTTCGGCCATCAGCCCGGCAATGCCGACCGCCTCCACACCGTCGCGCCGAAACATCTCCGAGGCGACCTCGATGATGCGCTGGCGCGTTTCCTCTTTGTGCCCTTTGGCAAATCTCACTCCAACCCCTCCGCTTCCCGGCATCGCTGCCGCCCCGCAAGATACGCGCCCGGATAAATCGATGAAACGCACTGCCCATGCATGGCTGAACGCATTATATGTCATTTGACATATCATATGATGATCGACATTTTATGGCAATCCCAGGCCCACCGGAACGGCCTCACCAAGGAGTGTCTCGATGTCCCAACCTACAAAGAATACCGCTTTGATCACCGGCGCTTCCACCGGCATTGGCGCGGTTTATGCCAAACGCCTGGCGGCGCGGGGCTATAACCTGGTGCTCGTCGCCCGCGACACGGCGCGGCTGCAGGCGCTGGCATCCACATTGGAGCAAGCCGGCGCGAAAGCGGCAATTTTGCCGGCCGACCTGACCCGGCGCGAGGACCGGGCGGCGGTGGAACGCCGCCTGGAGGCGGACGCCACGATCACCATGCTGGTGAACAATGCCGGCATGGCCATGAACGGCCCGTTGGCAAGCAACGATCCTGACGTGCTCGAGCGGATGATCGAGCTGAACGTCACCGCCGCAACGCGCCTCGCCGCCGCCGCGGCACGCGCGTTTTCCACCCGCCGCAGCGGGACCATCATCAACATCGCCTCGGTCCTGGCGCTGGCCCCGGAACAGTTCAACGGCCCCTATAGCGCCACCAAGGCCTTCGTTCTGGCATTGACGCAGTCGATGCGGCAGGAGCTCGGCCCGCTGGGCATCCAGGTTCAGGCGGTTCTGCCGGGTGCGACGCGCACCGAAATCTGGGAGCGCGCGGGCATGAACATCTCCAATCTGCCGGCGGAAATGGTGATGGACGTGGAGGAAATGGTGGACGCGGCGTTGTCCGGCCTGGACCAGAACGAGGCGGTCACGATTCCCTCGCTGCCCGACATTGCCGACTGGCAGAAATTGACCGAGGCACGCTTCGCGCTGGGCCCCAATCTGTCGCGCCAGCACGCCGCCGCGCGCTACGGCCGGGCCTAGTCCAAGACCATGAGCCAACCGCTTCTGGCTGATCGCGAGACCGGCGCCGTCATCGGCAGCCGGCTGCGCTGGCGCCGATGGCTCATGGCGGCGGCAGGCGGCGGGCTGGCCGCCGCCGCCATCGCCTGGTTCGGCATTTACTGGCTCGAGACCGGCCAATATTGGCAAAGCACCGACGACGCCTATGTCGGCGGCAACGTCACCGATCTGGCGCCCAAAGTGAGCGGGCTGATCGCGCGCGTCGATGTTACCGACAACCAGTTTGTGAAAGCAGGCGCGTTGCTGGTGAAAATCGACGATCGCGACTATCGCGCGGCCCTGGCCAGGGCGCAGGCCGCCGTGGCCGGGGACGAGGCGGCGCTGGATCATCTCGACGCCACGCGCCGCCTGCAGCTCTCGCTGATTATCGAGGCGCAGGCCGACATCCGCGCCAGCGACGCGCAGATCGCTTTGGCCCGGCTCAATGAGGCGCGCTATCGCACCCTGGCCGCCACCAACGCCGGCTCCGTGCAGGCGGCGCAAACTGCGAGCAGCACATTCCAGCAAAGGCTGGCGGGCGGCGAGAAAGCCCAGGCGGCGTTGGCGGCGGCACAGGCGCAGCTCGCCGTGATCGAGACGCAAAAAAGCCAGGCGAAGGCGGCGCTCGCCGGGGACCGCGCGGCGCTGACCAATGCCAAGCTGAATCTCGGCTACACCGACATTCGCGCGCCGATCGACGGCTATATCGGCAACCGCAGCGCCGAGCTCGGCGGCTATGCCAGCGTCGGCACGCAGCTGCTCAGCCTCGTGCCGGCGCAGGGGCTCTGGGTCGATGCGAATTTCAAGGAAGACCAGCTCGCCCGCATGCGCCCCGGCGACAAGGCCACAATCAGCGCCGATATTCTGCCGGGGCAAAAGATCACCGGCCATGTCGGCAGCCTCGCCCCCGCCACCGGGGCGGTGTTCAGCGTGCTGCCGGCGGAAAACGCGACCGGCAATTTCACGAAAATCGTGCAGCGCGTACCGGTGCGCATCTGGCTCGATGGCGATGCGGGGGCGCTCGGCCTGCTGCGGCCCGGCCTCTCCGTCACCGTGGATGTGGACACCAAATGAGGACGATCCTGCCTTTCGCGATCATGTGCGTCGGCATGTTCGTGGCACTGCTGGATATCCAGATCGTCGCCTCATCGCTGCAGGATATCGGCGGCGGGTTGTCAGCGGCGCAGGATCAGATCAGCTGGGTGCAGACCGCTTATCTGATCGCCGAGATCATCGTGATTCCGCTTTCCGGCTGGTTGACGCGGGTGTTTTCCACGCGTTGGCTGTTCACCGCCTCGGCGCTCGGCTTTACCGCCGCCAGCATGCTCTGCGGCCTCGCCTGGAACATCCAGTCCATGATCCTGTTCCGCGCCTTGCAGGGCCTGCTCGGCGCCTCGATGATCCCCACCGTGTTCACCTCCTCGTTTCATTATTTTCAAGGTGCGAAACGGGTCTATGCCGCGGCGGTGATCGGCACCATCGCCTCCGTCGCGCCCACGCTCGGCCCGGTGATCGGCGGCTATGTCACGGACGCGCTGAACTGGCATTGGCTGTTCTACATCAACCTCCTGCCGGGGCTATTGGTGGCGATCTTCGTCGGGCTCCTGGTGAAAATCGACGAGCCTGACATAAAACTTCTCAAGGAGGCCGATTATTTAGGGATCGTTCTGATGGCAATCGGCCTCGGCACGCTGGAATATTTCCTGGAAGAAGGCACGCGCTGGGACTGGTTCAGCGACGCCAGCATTACCATTTGCGCCTGGATTTCCGGCCTGTCGCTGCTGGCTTTCATCATCCGCAGCCTGATGGTGAAGACTCCGATCGTGGATTTTCGCGCTTTGGGCAACCGCAATTTCTCGCTTGGCTGTATTCTCTCTTTCACCACCGGCATCGGCATTTTCGCGACGATCTATCTCACGCCTCTGTTCCTGGGTTACGTGCGCGGTTATTCCGCCTGGCAGACGGGACTCGCGATTTTCTCCACCGGTGTCGGCTCGATCCTCGGCGTGCCGGTCTATATCATGCTGGCGAAACGCTTCGATCTGCGTTGGATCATGATGGGCGGATTTGCCTGCTTCGCGCTCGGGCTGTGGAGCTTCTCCTTCATCACCAGCGATTGGGGCACGAACCAGTTACTCTGGCCGCAATTGCTGCGCGGCTTCCCGCAGGTGTTCTGCGTCGCGCCGAGCGTCACTCTGGGCCTCGGCAGCCTGCCGCCGCAGCGGCTGAAATATGCCAGCGGCCTGTTCAACATGATGCGCAATCTGGGCGGCGCGGTCGGCATTGCGGTGTGCAGCGCGATCCTCAATGATCGCACGAATTTGCATTTTTCGGTGCTGGCTTCGAATCTCACCGCTGCCCATGCACCGGCGGCCCGGCTGCTGCAGGATGTGACGCAGCGCCTCACCCACGAGCTCGGCTCGCCGGCCGCGCATCGGGCCGCGCTCACGGAGTTATGGGGGCTCGCTTATGCCCAGGCGGCGACGCTCTCTTATGCCGACGCGTTTCGCACCATCATGCTGGCCTTCATACTCGGCATGTGCCTGGTCCCGCTGCTGCGGAAAGTTACGCCGCCGAACGCCCCTGTCGGCGATTCGCATTAAGGCAGGCCGCCTGCAGGTTTAAACCTGCAGGCGGCCTGGCATTCATGCTTGGGCGCCTACGACGCAGCCACCACTTCCAGCGACCGTCCCGTTGTTTTGGGCCCGATCGTCGCCACGACACCCGCGACGACCAGCCAACATGCCGATATATACACAAACACACTGAGATAGCCGGCGTTGAGATACAACGCACTGATGATGAACGGGCCGACGACATTTGTAAGCCTGCCAAGCCCATAGCAAAGCCCGGCGCCGGAAGAGCGCAAATTGGTCGGGTATGATTCCGGCGTATAGATATAGAGCGTGGCATTCATCAACTGGATGGTGATGATCACCAGCATGCCGAAAATCACGATGAAAATGGCCGACGGGGCGAGGCCATACGCAACGCCCGCAATGGCGATCAAGACGGCATCCACGGTGATGATCCATTTACGCTCGAAACGTTCGATGAGTTGCGTCCCGACCCAGGCGCCCAGAGGATTGCAGATCGCAATCAGGCTCGAATATTCGAGAGATTTTGTGATGGTAAAACCGTGCTGCACCAGCAACGTGGGGACCCAGGCGACGAAACCGTAAAACCCGAGCGTTTGAAAAATCCAGACCAAGGATAAGCCGATGGTGCGCAGCCGGTGCTCGGCATTGAACATCTGACGATAGCCGCCTGCCTCAACCGTCTTCGCGACCATGGGCGCCGGTGCGGCAATGGCACCTGGTGTGATGCCCGCCAGTTTTTCGAGTTTTTCCACCGCCTGCAAGGCTTCTGTCTCGCGCCCCCGCGCCAGCAGCCAGCGCGGTGATTCCATCAAGCGCAGGGCAAAGGGAATCGCCAAAAGGCCGAGGCTGCCCCAGATAAACACAAGGCGCCAACCCCATGGCGCGGTTGGCACCAGGAAGCGCGCGATCCACGCCGTTGCGGGAATACCGATCAAACCGAGCGTGAAAATCATGCTCATATATTTGCCGCGCATGCGGGCCGGAAAGAATTCACTGATATAGACGTTCGCCACGACGGTCATCCCTGACAGCCCGATGCCTGTGAGGAACCGGAACAGAGCGAGCGAGGTTACGTTCCAGGACACGGCGTTGAGCAACGAAAAGATGGTGTAGATCAGGATGCTCAAGATAAACGCGCGTTTGCGGCCGATCCGGTGCGCGAGAACACCGCCAAACGTACCGCCGATAAACATGCCGCCGAAGCTCGTGGATGTGATCAACGCCACGGCATGCACCGGAATATGCCAGGAACCGATAATTCCGGGCGCCGCGTAGGCAAAAGTATTCAGGTCAGCCAGTTCAAAGAAATATGCAAACGCCAGCGCCGCGATCGCAATGCGATGCATAGGCGTAATCGGCAACCGGTCCATCCGCTGACTTAGATCATTCATGTTTCCAACCCTTATCCCTGGCGGTAAAGTGCCAGATTGTCGGACAATTGCGCGACGAAAAATTGTCTGTCAATATGCCAAATATGACCCCAAGATCATTGGATCAAAGCCGTCGGGCGCTGGAGGCCGGGGCTGGTTGTTGTTCGTCCTAACAAAGGACCGTTTTCCCCTGACCGGGGCCCCGGACATTTATGAATGCCCCGCGTCGCGCTTTACGCGTCGCCATTGTTTCGATCCCGAGCGTCCGCGTATTTTCCCTGTTCCGTCAAGGGGTTTACCCGGCTTCGCCGGCGCTTCGCGCCCTTGACGGAACAGGGAAAATACGAAGAAAATGCAATGATCGAAAAATGCCGATCTATCAATGCGCTGCCTAAATTGACAGCCCCTTACACTAACGCGTGCAGTCCGCCGATACGGCCGCCGGCGGCCGTCGGACCGAACGCCGAGAAACCGATTCCCGCCCGATTGCAAGAGGCCGCAGCCATTCCGTAAAAATGCGCCCGGCCTGGGACGGGAGGCGCTGTTCAAGCGCCGCGACCTTTTTTCTGAGGCCATCGATCGACACTTGGGCCGCCATAAGCTCGACGGCATGGCCGACATACCATTCCTCAAGCTGGCGTGAATCGGCCTCGAGGTGAAACTGCACCCCCAAACCGGACTTGCCAAATGCGAACGCTTGGTTTTCGTAGGCCGCATTGGACGCAAGGCGGATTGCTTTGTCGGGAAGATCGAATGTGTCGCCATGCCAATGCAGGACCTCCGCATCTTCCTCCGCGAGAGGGCTGAGACTTGAGGCGCGCCCTTCGTCTGTGAGGTCAACGCGCCCCCAGCCAATCTCTTTGGTAAGCCCGGGAAACACGCGGGCGCCCAGAGCCCTCGCCATAAGCTGGCACCCAAGACAAATGCCCAGCGTCGGACGATCTCTTGCCAGGCGCCGCTCCAGAAGAGCGAGCTCCTTTCCGAGAAATGGGTAACGGTTATCTTCATAAGCGCCGATCGGGCCGCCCAGCACAATCAGAAGGTCAGCCTTTTCGATCACCGGATCAGTGAGATCGTCGGCCGGCGCCTCGCAGTAAGATACCGCCCACCCCGCCTGATCGAGCACCGCTGAAAGTAGTCCGAGATCTTCAAACGCGACATGACGAAGGGCAACGGCCGACAAGCGGCGGGAGGGCATCAGCAACGTTCACGCTTCCAGAAAATAGAGCCGCGGGGCGATATGCGTTCGGTGTGGTCGTCCATGCCCATCTTTCCCTGGGCCTGGACGACACGATATAGCCAATTGGCTATATCGTGCAAGCCTACCGTGGCTCGTTTCTCCGGTTTCAACCCGCGCTGCCCGCGCAGGCGCCGCTCATGGAGCGCGACGGCATTCGCCGAACTTCGACGAAGCCGGAAAATGCCGTCGCGGTATTTTGTCAGTGCGCCAGGACGATCGCGTTCACGTCGTCTTCCACGTAATAGAAGCCCTTGCCATTTGGATTGACGACGATGCCGAAGAGGTCGCCGCTGCCGGGAGGCGTCTGGGCCTCATCCGCATCGATCCATTGCGCGCCGCGCTGCTTGCCGGTGGCCGGGTCGATTTCCACGACCTGCCCGTTCAAGCCGTTGACGACCAACAGATCGGCATTCGGCGCCATGTCCATCGCCAACGGGCGATTCAGCAGGCCGCCCTGGCTGACGACCCGCCCCGTGCCCGCGCTGTCCGTGCGCGTCGCCGCGTCCGGGATCGCCACCACCCGGTTGCCGATCGCATCCGACACATAAAGCGCGCCGTTTCCGCCCAGGGTCAGGCCGGTCGGCCCGATCAGAAACACGCTGGAATCGGCCTGCGCGCCGAAGCCGCTGCCAATGATGGTTTTGCTGGTGACCTGCGGGGGCTGGCCGGCCGGGATGGTCAAACCGAGGCGCAGCACCGTCGCGCTGTTCTGCACCGGTTGACCCGGCGCGCCGATCCCGAAGCCGGCATTGCTGACAAACAAGGTGGCGGACTGACCGTTATCGATCCACGCCATATTGCCCCACGGATCGGCGATCTCCGGCCCCGCGATCGTGCTGGCCACTTTGCCGGCGGAATCGAGCACGATCAGGCATCCCCGCCCCAGCGTCTTGGTCGTGCCGTCGGTGCTCGGCGCACTGCCGACGATGACCCAGCCGGTTTTCAGCATGACCATGGCGGTGGTGAGCCCGACGCCGCCTGGGCAGCCGGGAAGATCGTGCGGAATGGTTGCAAAAACGCTCATCTGGCCGGTGGACGGCCGGTAATCCATAATCGTGGTGCCGGTGCCTTGCAGATTGTTCCGGTTGTTGAAGTTGTCGACCAGAAGATCGTCTTTCTGCACCGTTCCGGACGTCACCGGCACCACGACCATGGCATAGGGGTTCTGGTCGCCGTTCGCCGGCACCGTCGAGCCCAGGAGCTGGTGCTTATGGACGCCCGCCAGATAGGCGCTTTCGTTCGCGGTTTGCGCCCTGGCATCCGGCACCGTCAGCGCCACGCCGACGCAGGCAACCGCCAAAATGGCTGCATATAATTTCCGATTCGTCATCGTGTATGTCTCCAGCTTTCTCAATGATCATAAGAACAAGCATCATGTCGGCGCCGATGGTTAGAACGTGACGACCGCCCTTGTGCCGACCACCAGCTCATTGCGCAGATTATGCGTCGGATCCGCGGGATCCAGAACGCCGCCCCCCGGATTCACGACATATTGCAAATCCGGCTGCAAAATGAGCCATGGCGTGACCTGCGCCTGATAGGTCAGCTCGATCAGCGCCTCCGTTCCCTGCACGGTGACGCCTTCATCGCAATCGAGCGAAGCGGCGCGGCCGCTCACCTTGCCCAACCCGAAATCGATGCCGGCCTGGTCGTTGTCGCGGCCGGGGAAAGGTGCTGCCAGCGTGACGCCGCCATTGAAGCTGAAATCGATCAGGTTCTGGGTCGCCGGGGCGCCCATGATCCGGGCAAAAATGTTCAGGTTTCGCGAACTATCCGCACGCGATTGCCAAACCGTCTGGTCCATCACGGCATAGAGGCTGTAATTGCCGTGATGCATGATCGGATTGCCGTTGCTGGCCGGATTCGCGAGCGACAGCCCATCCGTGCCAAGCTCCTGATCCGGAAAAGCTCCCGTGTCGTACCAGAAACCGATCTTGTAGGTACCCGGCAGGCCCGATGACGGCGCCCGGCCGGCTTGCACCATGTCTCCGACCGCCGGCTGGTTCACCGCATACTGGAATTCCGCGATGAATAACGCGCCGGTATTGAGATTGAACCGCGTACCGCTATGGTCCAGTGCCTGTGCGTCGTCGCTGAACGCGCCGCCGCCCGGATTGTCGTCGAACACGCCCGCGAGAATGTTTTCGTTATCAGCCGGCTTGAACTGGCCCCTGACGCCCAGGGACGACAGCGGATACGCAGGGCCGCCGCCGAACAAATCGCTCGAGGGCAGCAGCGGCCAGCCAGCCATCGTGTTGACGAACAGGCCGGAATATTGGCTGACGAGAAATTCGTTGTCGATGCTCTGCTGGCCGATTTTCACGTCGGCGCGGCTTTCATCGAACGCCTGATCATACCACAACTCCCAGAGCCTCGTGGCATTTTCCGCCTCGTTTCCGTTCGCGGTCTGCAGATCGTCAAGATAGCTGGGGCTCAGACTCTGCCCATGAATCTGCAGCGCGCTCGCATGGAACGTCCCGCCCTGCAGGCGAAATGCCTTTTCGGTGTCCACGTCCAGCGTGGCCGTGGTCACGCCCTGCATCGTCGCACCCTGCTTCACGCCGCCCGAAACGTTCGCGAGCAGGTTTTCGCTGTCCGTGATGCCGAGCGTGACGCCCTCCTTGCCCAAAATTGTGCGCAGCCCGCCCATGTCACCGAGCAGGCCTGAATTGGCGGTCTGCGCGCTGGCCGGCAGAATCTGGTACGCCGCCAGCATTGATAGCGTCGACAGGCCACGCCGGAGCCACACTCGCTTCGATTTCCCCATCATTCTTTCTCGTAACTTTGCATAGGCCCAAAGCCCGCCGGGAATGGGCAGCTCGCCCGAGGGGTCAGGCTCCGATCGTCGTCCACGCTCATATCGCCTTCGCTCCCATGACGCCCACGGCTTAATTGCAAATGATAATTATTCGCAGTTGTGCTGATACAGGACCGCGTTAGTCCGGTCAAGCGGCCCGAAGGCAGAATATCGGAGCGGGGCAGGCTTCTCGCGGCGCAGCTTGAACATGACGGGCGGCAGGGGTTACAGTTTGAAACGGCCCGAAACCCGGCCGGTTGAAGAGTAAGGTGGGAAATGAGACCGAAGAACGACCCGATGACGTACCGGCACGAGAATCAGACCTTCCGGCTCTTGCGGATGATCGCGCCGGCCATTGTGGTGGCACTGTTTCTGGTGGCGTTCGTCTCCAGCCTGATCTGGCAGAGCTCTTAAATACGCGTGACGCCACCGGGCGCAACAATGCCTTGCACGTCTTGACAAAACATAGGCGGCAAGCCCGCTGCCAGTGGGCCGGCCGCACGGGCATGGCGGACGCGCGAATGAAACGACCCATACCCATGCACGGATTTGACAACATTTAGTTAAATATAATTGGTCGGCGCCCCAACCCGTTGCCGATTTGCAATCACAAACGTCTCACATCAGGCCAAGACAAATCGCATTGATCTGAATCAATGCGGCGCTGCGGGTTTCAGCTAGCTTAGGCAGTCTTCTCGAATACACACACCACAAGCGGAGCGTGTCCCATGTGGTTTGACAGAATGGTACGGGCCATCGCGGCCTCGACGTTTTTCGTGCTGCCTGCAGCGGCCGCGCAGACCGCTTCGCAACAAGCCGGGACTATCGAGCCGAAAGCGATGGCGATTCTGCACGCCTCATGCGACATGCTGAGCGCCGCGCCAACGATGTCCTTTACGGCAATCGACACCTATGAGCGTGCCGCGCGCAACGGCCAACCGCTATTTTATACCACGGAAAGCCAGGTCACCCTGCAAAGGCCCGACAAGCTCCGCGTACTCAAGCTTGGCGACGGCATACCGGACGAGTTCTACTACGACGGCAAGACCATGACGGCCTACATCCCCTCATCGAATCTCGTCGCCGTCAGCGATGCGCCACGGACCATCGATGACATGCTCGATGCCGCATGGGACGTAGCGGGCATTTACTTCCCCTTCTCCGACGTGATGGTGTCGCACCCTTGTGCCGTGCTGGATAAGAACGTCACCTCCGCCTTCTATGTCGGCCGGTCGGTGGTGGTGGGCGGCACGGTGACCGACATGGTGGCGATTGCCGGCGATGGCCTGCAGGCCGAGTTATGGATTGGGGCCAAAGACCATCTGCCGCGCATGATCCGTGTCAGCTACCCGTATGAACCCGCCCACGCCCATTACCAGACGGATTATGCGGATTGGCGCCTTGGGGGCGCCGTGGATGCGCATACATTCCAGTCCGACAAGGCGGCGCATGCCGCACGAATCACCTTCATGCCGCCGCCCCTGCGCACGCCACCGGGGGCATTGGCATCCAGCCCCGACGCACCGGGGGCGAAGCCATGAAACCATCGCCACATGATCGAAGGGAGGCCGTGATGCACGCCATCCGCTTTTCCACACGCGCCGCTTTGGCCATCGTCTTATCGGCGCAGCCTGCTTTCGCGTGGTTCCATGGCGGCGGTGGGGGCGGCGGCTTCCATGGCGTCAGCGGCGGCAGCTGGCACAGCAATGCCGCCGGCGGTTACACTCACAGCGGCGATGCCGGCGGCTGGCAGCATTCAACGAGCGTCAGCTCCGCGGGGGCCGCGCATACCAGCGACCTCGGAGGGTATGAGCATGGAACAGCCGCCAACGGTTCCGGCGCTTATCATGCGAGCGATTCCGGCGGCTATTGGCACTCGACCTCAGCCTCCGACGGCACCGTCGGGCATACGGGCTATAACGGCCATACCACCTATTCCACTGGCGATTATTACCACCAGCCGGCCACGGTCAATTATTACGGTGCCGGCGGCTGCGGGAATTGCGGCACGGGCTGGGGCTACGCGGGCGCCGCCGTGGCCGGCGCGGCGGTCGGGGCGACCGTGGCCTCGGCCAATGCCTACCATGCGGCCGCAGGCGCAACCTTTGCCGCCCTGCCCCCTGGTTGCCTCTACCAGCCAAGCGCCGGGCAGCCTTATTATTACTGTTCCGGCAGCGGAGGCGGGGGATATTGGGTCCAGCCCTATTACGGCGCAAATGGCCTGTATTATATCGGGGTTGCCCCGCCCTAGGCGGCGCCACGTCTTCTTAGCGTGGCAGAGGCTGCGCCCTAGCGGCCAATCCTCCTCGTCGTCGCTGGCATGTGGTCATGTCGTTAGCGGTCCGCCGATCGGCGGCGATCATTCAGAGCGAACCGCGTAGCCCTGATGATCGGAGGACAAGGCACCCGGACTCGGCGTATCGAGTTTGAATCGCCGCAGCAGAAAATTACGTACAACACGCGTGCGGTCCTCGGTGACGAGGGCGAATACCCGCGCCGCAGCCACGGCGGACGCCAAGGTAAGCAGCATGATGGCAAGGCTAACGCCGTTGAGCGGCAGGCGCTGCGCCGTAATGCCGCACCGGTACAACAGGCCGAGAATGGCGACGGTGATCGGAAAATGCGTCAGATAGAACGAATACGAAAACCCGGCGAGCTTCTCTCCCCAGGACGCGCCCATTTTCCACGACGCCCAATCCCGGTTGGCGATGACAAAAGCCGTCGCTAAGCCAATCAACAGATTTGAGACGCCATGATCAATGTGATTTTTCACGAGCACGATGACCAGGACGGCAAGCGAGCCGATTTTCAGCCATGAGCCGCGCAGGACTCCGCGGTCGAAGACGAAACGAGACGCAACCCCCATGATCCACACCAGGGTCCAGACAATCATATCGGAATTGAATATCAGCCCCAGCCCGAGGAGGATAACTGCATAAACCATAATAGCGACAGCCCCCGTAGAGGACACGCCCCGGATCCCCAGAATGAGTGCGAGCGCCGCCATGTAATAGAACCACTCGAAGGCTAACGACCAAAGCGGGCCGTTGATCTGCAGCATGGGCGAAGCAAGACCGTTGACCAAGGCTGCTGCGCCAAGCCAAGACTGAACCGATATGTCTCCATTGATTGGTCGATATAAAGCGGGTCCCCAATGGGCACTCGTCATGAACGGTGCATCAGGCGCGATAACTCGAAGGAACAGGACAGCCCCGCCGGCCAGCACCAGCGCCGGCCAGAGTACAACGAAAGTTCGACTGAAACGGTCTATTAAAAAATGCGGCCATTCGCGCGCGACTGAGGAGGATTGAAAGAGATCCATCGCTTTGCCGCCGACCAGAAATCCGCTCAAGACGAAAAAGACCATGACCGCCGCGCCGCCGAAATCCGACACCGAGAACACAACTGCCGTGAGAATCCCATGATGCGCTTCTTGCTCATTACCGGCGATCAAATTCTGCCGGATATGCGAAACGGCAACCGCCACAGCGGCAAGCCAGCGCAAATGATGAAGAAAGGCGACCGATCGATTCCCTGACGACATGCTGAGTGAACTCTCCACAAAAGCTTAATGCTTTTGTAGAAAATTCACCCCCTCGGTATCCTTCTGGACGCTTTCAATGCCTCCATCTGATAATATGTCGAAATGAAATGGCCGGAACATCGATCACGGCTGCATGCCTCTCGTGTTACCGGTAACGACGAAGCCGCGATGACGTCCCCGCTCGGATGTGCCCGGCCTCATTCTGAATCTGGCAAATACTGTGCAGTCGGCCCCGAAGATGCGGCTCTCGTCATGCGTCTCCATCTTCCCCAGGAGACACTCTCATTCTTAGAAGCCTGCAAAGCACTCAGTTTATCGACTGCAGCCTGTGCCGCAGGTGACAGGGCACCTAGCCCAGGAACAACCTGGAAGCTTCCTCTAACCCTTTGAAAATGCTGGCGGACCCGGCGCGATTCGAACGCGCGACCTTTGCCTTCGGAGGGCAACGCTCTATCCAGCTGAGCTACGGGTCCGTGCGCTCCCCCTTTACCCATAAACCTCGGCCACGGCAACGCCGGAAATGGGGCGTTGCCATAACCTGCGCTGCGGCCTCAGCCCACGCGCCAGTGGCCATACATGAGCACGAAGCCAAAAATTCCTAACAAATACAATAAATTACCTAGCGCAGGGGCCTAACTGCCGTCTGTTCGCCCCCATGCTCGCCTGAGGCGATATCGAGCACCAGCTTGCCCCTGGCCATGCCCTCTTTGATGACGCGGTAAGCGTCGCAGGCGGTGTTCAGCGTGAAGCGCCGCTCGTCCAGGACCGGCGTTAGCCATCCGGCTTCGACTTTCTGCGTCGCGTGATCGAGGATCTCGCGATGATGCCGGCGCCCATCGCCGGATAGCAGTGGCCGCAAAATGAACACGCCGGAATACGTTGCTTCCTTGAAGGACAGCGAGGACAGCGCGTGGGTCCCCCAGCCGAGGCAGCTCACCACATGCCCAAAGCGCCGCACGGCCTGAAAGGATGCATCGAGGGCAGCACCGCCCACGGTGTCGTAGACGCGGTCGAAACCGCGCCCGCCCGTGAGGCGCAGCACATAGTCCGAGACGGGTTCCGTCCGGTCTATGAAGGTTCCGCCCAGGCGCTCAATGATGGCGCGGCTATGGGGTGAGCCGGTTGCAAAAACTTCCGCTCCGAAAGCGCGTGCGAGTTGGACCGCGACATGGCCGACGCCGCCGGCACCGCCCTGAATCAGGACGGTTTCGCCCGCGCCAACAGCCATGCGATCCACCAACCCCTCCCAGGCGGTGATGACCACGGCGGGGAGCGCCGCGGCCTCATGCATCGAAAGATTCGCAGGCTTCACCGCCAGAAGATCCGCGTCGACCGCGACATATTCCGCGAGCGTGCCCTGCAGTCCGCCAACGCCGCCGGCCATGCCGTAGACTTCATCGCCAGGCCGGAAATCGGTCACGGCGGAACCCACCGCTTCGACCGTACCGGCAAGGTCAATTCCGAGGATCGCCGGCAACGGATGGCGGGCATGTTCCGCCGCGCCGGCATGGATCTTCGTGTCGAGCGGATTAACGCCGCTGGCGGCGACGCGCACCAAAACCTCGCCAGGTCCGGGCACCGGCACAGGGATATCGGTGATCCGGAACGGCTTACCGTACATCTCGAGGATCGCGGCTTTCATCGTTTTGGTCATGGTCTTTCTCCTGAAATGCTATGCTCCACCATTGCGTTTTGCATTGTGCATGGCCATCAATGATATTGTATAAAGTCCATGCATTTCTGTTTGGGTGTCGAATGGAATGGAGCGATCTCAGGGTTTTTCTCGCCATTGCCCGTGCGGGCACGCTCGGCGCGGCGGCGCGTGGCCTCGGTCAGACCCAGCCAACCATGGGGCGACGGTTGAGGGCCTTGGAGGCCGCGCTCGGCTATGCGCTGTTCCAGCGGACTGCTGAGGGCTTTGTTCTCACCGACGAGGGGAACGCCGTCCTCGAACATGCCGAACGGATGGAGGAGGAGGCGCTTGCCTTCCAACGTCGCCTCGCTGGCGCTGATGCGCAGCTCGACGGCATGCTACGGCTCTCCTGTTCCGACTGGTTCGGCACCTACATGCTGGCGCCCGTTCTGGCGGAGTTCAGCGAGCGCCATCCGAAGGTCTGCGTCGAGCTACTGAGCGATGCCCGACTGTACAGCCTGCCACGACGCGAGGCCGACATTGCGTTCCGGATCAAGGCGTTCGAGGAGCCGGAGGTTATATCAAGACGGTTGCTGCACTGCTCCTACGCACTTTATGCGCGGTCCGAAGCTGTGGTCACCTTGAGCGGCGGGGGCGCGGGCCTGCGCCTGATTACGATGGACACTGCCTTCGCGGAGATGCCAGACGCGCTATGGCTGAAGCGGATCCTCCCCGCAGCGCAGATCGCCATGCGCAGCAATAGCCGCGTGCTGCAAGCTGAGTTCTGTCGTCAAGGCATCGGGTTGGCGGTATTACCGAGGCCGCTGGGCGACCGCATCCCGGGCATCGTGCCGATCGACCTGGGGGAAGCGCCGCCCGGGCGAGACACCTATGTTGGGTATCATCGGGACCTGCGGCGGCTGTCGCGCCTGCGGGCGCTGCTCGACCTCGTCATCGAGCGCCTGGCAAGCTGACAAAGCTGGCCCTGAACAGAGACCCCGCGCTTATAAACGGGCGGTCGAAGCGGCCGCTTTTGCCGTGGGCGCGCTCCGAAACGGCGTCGACCTTGAGGCCTTTGCCGATCATCGCTAGACCGATCGCAGTAGCTTGGCGGCGGGGCCGTAGACTGGTCGGCTGCGTCCCAGGCGGTGATGCAAGAACAAGTCCTGGAAGAATGTTAAAGATCAACGCGCGCGATCTCTTCGCGCCCTCCGACGCCGGCACGATCGGCGCCGCTGGCCACGGGGTCATGCTTCCGACGTCGCTCAGGCAATCCGCCCAATGACAAAACGGCCCCCCGTCCGTACGCCGCTCGAGTTACGCCACCTCCGGTATTTCCAGATCCTGGCCGAGGAACTTCATTTTGGCCGTGCTGCCGACATCGCCTGCATCACGCAATCCGCCCTCAGTCAGCAGATCGGTCGACTTGAGGCCATTCTCGGCGTCGCATTGCTCACCCGGTCTCCTCGTGGCGTCGAACTCACGCCCGCTGGCAAAGCCCTGAGTGAACGGCTCGATGATATTTTTGGCAGGATCGATGATGCCTTGAAGGCCACGCGAGCGGCCGGCCAGATGGAGGATTTCACTCTTTCGATCGGGCTGGTCGAATATACGAATTTGCCCTTCATTCCCCCGGCACTAGCAGGGCTCCAGGCGCTCTATCCGGACGTCAACGTTCGCCGCTACGAGATGAACGCACGGCGCCAGATCGACGCTTTGGCATCAAGGGAAATCGATCTCGGCTTCGGGGTGCCGGTCGGACCCGTTGCCCAGCAGTCCGGTATCGAAGCCAGATCCGTATTCCGGTCGGGCTGGAGCGTCCTCATGATGACGGACCATGCCCTTGCATCGCGCGCTGCGCTGCAGGTTTCCGATCTCGAGGGTGTTCGCCTCATCGTGCCAGGACGGTCGGTGAACGAGCCGATCTACGACAACCTCCTGGTGAGCTTCGTCAGATCCGGAATCACACCGAACATTATCTACGAGACGATGCAGTCTCAGGTCGGCATGGCGATGGTGCGCCAGCGTGTGGGCCTCATGCTCAGCGCAGCCTATGTCTTCACCGAGCTGCCGCAGGGGCTCGTCGCAAGACCTGTCGACGGCTTTGATCCGCTCGACGTGCACCTTTTCATCCGGCGTGACGAGTCCAGGCCGTTGATTCTCGATTTTGCCGACTTGGCAACCGAGCAAGCGGCCCGGCTCGCGGCAGATGAAAACGGGAACAAAGTCAGCCGCGATTAGCGGCGCTTATCGTCGTCTCAAACGAAACGAATTGGCCGAGCCGGCTCCCATTGAGGAAAAAGGCGCATCTGCAATCTTTTCCCAGGGAACGACATGAAATCCTTCCTATGTGGGCTGACTGCCCTCGTACTCGGCACTCTTCTCGCCGCTGGCGCCGCCCAAGCTCAGGGCACGTCCAGCCTGACCATGAGCCAGATCGACCAGCTCCGTCAGGATGCGGCGCAAGGAACGGTCGGTTATCTCGGTCACCGCAAAGCCTTTGCTGACTTCATCAACGAACTTCATCAGCCCTTCGATGCGCGATCCGCCAAGATCGACGCCGATGGCGTTCCAGGGCTTTGGGTGTTCGCGAATCCAAGCGGGACAAGAAGCACGAATGTCATCCTCTACATCCACGGGGGTGGCTTCTACAGCGGGTCGAGTTGTACCCACCGCGTCCTCGGCGCAACGCTGGCCAAAGATAGCGGTGCCGACGTCTTCCTCATCGACTACCGGCCGATGCCGGAGGCCACATATCCCGCCCAAATCGATGATGCGCTTGCGGCCTATCGTTGGCTCCTGAGCCAAGGTTACGCTGCAGATCACATCGCTGTTGCTGGCGAATCCGTCGGCGGCAATCTGGTCCTGGAGCTCGCATTGCATCTACGCGAGCAGCATCAGCCCCTCCCATCATCATTGGTCGCCATGAGCCCGATCACCGATCTGACCGCATCGGGGCGATCAATGGTGACGAATGCGCACAGCGATCCACTGCTCACGCGCACTGGCCTGCTGGCGGTAAGCCACACCTATATGCCCGGAGGCAATCTCCGGAATCCGGACGCTTCACCGGCGTTCGCAAATCTCCACGGTCTTCCGCCGCTGATGCTGCAAGTCGCAGCAGGTGAAATCCTCCTCGACGATTCCGTGAACTTGGCACGCAAAGCGGCCGCAGCCGGCGTCGCGACCAAACTCGAAATCTGGCCCGGTATGACGCATCAATGGCAACTCTACCCGGAAGTGCTGCCTCAGGCCGCCGCAGCCCTGCAGCACGACGCCAGCTTCATCCGCGCCCATTTCGGCGGCCAGGCGGAGGACGAGCCGTGACAGCGCGTAGGGCCGACCTCTCCCCAAGACCAGATCAAGCGACGCATGCTACGTCAGTAAAACACGGCTACGCGTTCGGGTTTCTCGCTTCTCTCATTTGGGGCTGGTTCCTTGTGGCTTCGCGCTATGGCGTCGGGGAGGGCCTGACGGCGGCCGACATCGCTTTCCTGCGGTACGCAACGGCCGGATTGATCGTGCTGCCATGGCTGCTACGCAATACACCGCACCGGCTGGCTGGTGTCGGCTGGGTGAAGGCCGGTTGCATGGCCTTGTTCGCGGGACCCCCGTTCATTTTGCTGAGCGCGAGCGGCTATCTGTTCGCGCCGCTCGCCCATGCCGCGGTCGTGCAGCTCGGCGCACTGACGCTCTTCAATGTCTTGCTGGCGTCAATTGTGCTGAGGGAGCATCCGAGTGCGCCCCGGCTTTTCGGCTTGACCCTGGTCGTCGTGGGGCTAATCGTGGCGGCCGGGCCGGCGCTTTGGACCGGCAGCTCCCATGCTTGGATCGGCGACCTTCTATTCGGCTCGGCCGGGCTGTCCTGGGCAATTTTCACGGTCCTGCAACGCCAATGGGGCGTCCCCGCCTTCGCGGCGACCGCATCACTGTCGCTTGTTTCGGCGCTCATCTACGCTCCTGCCTACCTGCTGCTAACGCATGGCCGCATCTGGCACCTCCCATGGACGGTGCTTGCCGAGCAGGCGTTGGCCCAAGGGGTCTTTTCAGGCGTTATCGCCATTTATGCCTTCTCGCGTGCCGTTGCGGCGATCGGAGCAAGCCGCTCAGCGCTCTTTCCGGCAACCTCCCCCGGCGTGGCGATCCTATTGGGCATTCCGGTGACCGGAGAGATCCCCTCCTGCATGCAGGTCGCCGGTCTCCTGGTCCTGTCAGCAGGGCTCCTGATTCCCCTGGTTCTCGATGCACGCAAACGACATCTGATGTGCGGACGACCTGAAAGGTGATGAAACCCTACTTATTTTGTAGAGTGTCTAGGCAGTGCCTAGGCAAAACGGAGTGTTTTTCGAGTTAACCCCTTGAAAAGACTTAGTTTTGTACCCGTCCGTGGCAATATTTGAACTTCTTGCCCGAGCCGCAGGGGCACGGGGCGTTGCGCGGGGTCGCGGCCCACGTCTCGGGGCGCGCCGGGTCTACCTGGGCCGCCTGCAGATGCTGGTCGGACGCGGCCGCCCGCACCACCGGCTCGGCCAGCGCCAGCCCGCCCACCATGCCGCCCGGCGGGCTGTGGTTCTCCACCACCGGCTCCGGCGCCGGCGGCGGGGGCGGCGCCTCGCCGACCACCACATGCGCCAGCACATGCGTCACCCGCTGGCGCAGCTCGTCCAGCAGCCCGTTGAACAAGGCAAAGGCCTCGCGCTTGTACTCGTTCAGCGGGTCGCGCTGCCCGTAAGAGCGTAGGCCGATGCCCTGGCGGAGATAATCCAGCGCCAGCAGGTGCTCCTTCCAGACATGGTCCAGCGTCTGCAGCAGCACCGATTTCTCGATATAATTGTTGAGCTCCGGCCCGAATTGCGCCGCCTTGGCAGCAGACGCCGCCTCGGCCGCCGCGACGATCCGCTCGCGGATGCCGGTCTCGTCGATCCCTTCTTCCGCCGCCCAGTCGGCGATCGGCAGCTCCAGCCCCAGCAGGCGCTTGATATCCTCGGCCAGCTCCGCACTCTGCCACTGCTCGGCGAACGCCTTCTCGGGGATGCGCATCGCCACCGAGGTGGCGATCATGTCCTCGCGCATCTCCGCCACCACGCTGGAGACCGTGTCCGCGGCCATGAACTCGCGGCGCTGGGCATACACTTCCTTGCGCTGGTCGTTCATCACGTCGTCGTATTTCAACACGTTCTTGCGCATGTCGAAATTGCGCGTCTCGACCTTCTTCTGCGCCTTTTCCAGCGCCTTATTGATCCAGGGATGGACGATCGCCTCGCCCTCCTGAAGCCCTAAGCGCTGCAGCATGCCGCCCATCCGGCCGGAGCCGAAAATGCGCATCAAATCGTCTTCCAGCGACAGGAAGAAGCGCGACGCGCCCGGGTCGCCCTGGCGGCCGGAACGGCCGCGCAGCTGGTTGTCGATGCGCCGGCTCTCATGCCGCTCAGTGCCGATCACGAACAGCCCGCCCGCCGCCTTCACGGCGTCGTGGTTGGCGTCGATCTCGGCACGGATGCGTTCCGGATCGGCCTCCGGCTCCAGTTGCACCCGCATCTCGTAATTGCCGCCGAGCTTAATGTCGGTGCCACGGCCCGCCATGTTGGTGGCGATGGTGATCGCCCCCGGCGCGCCGGCCTGCGCGACGATTTTCGCCTCCTGCTCGTGGAAGCGCGCGTTCAGCACGCTGTGCTTGATTTTCTTCTTGTTCAGCAGCGCGGAGATGATCTCGCTCTTTTCGATGCTGGTGGTGCCCACCAGCACCGGCTGGCCGCGCTCCCGGCATTCCTCGATCAGCTTCGCCACCGCCTCGTATTTTTCCGCCGCGGTGCGGTAGACCTCATCGTCCTGGTCGGCGCGCGCCACCGGCACGTTGGTGGGAATGTCCACCACTTCGAGCTTGTAGATCTGCTCGAACTCGTCGGCCTCGGTCATCGCCGTGCCGGTCATGCCGGCGAGCTTGGGGAACAGGCGGAAATAATTCTGGAAGGTGATCGAGGCGAGCGTCTGGTTCTCGCGTTCCACCGTCACCTGCTCCTTGGCCTCCAGCGCCTGGTGCAGGCCGTCCGAATAGCGGCGGCCCTCCATCATGCGCCCGGTGAACTCGTCGATGATCACCACTTTGCCGTCGCGCACGATGTAATCGACGTCGCGCGTGTACAGCACCCGCGCCCGCAGGCTCTGCTGCACATGGTGCACCAGCGAGATGTTGAAAATATCGTACAGATTGCCTTCGGTGAGCAGCCCGGCCTCGCGCAGCATCTGCTCCACCGTCTCGGAGCCGAGATCGGTCAGGATCGCGGTGCGCGCCTTCTCGTCCTTGTCATAGAACTGGTTCGCCCCATCCTCGGCCCGGCCCCGCGCCACCAAGGCGGCCACCACGGAATCGACCTTGACATAAAGGTCGGTCGGCTCGTCGGACGGGCCGGAAATGATCAGCGGCGTGCGCGCCTCGTCGATCAGGATGCTGTCCACCTCGTCGACGATGGCGAAATTGAACGGCCGCTGGACCATGTCCTCCAGCCGGTATTTCATATTGTCGCGCAGATAGTCGAAGCCGAATTCGTTGTTCGTGCCGTAGGTGATGTCCGCCGCATAGGCGGCGCGGCGCTGCGGGTCATCCAACCCATGCACGATGATCCCGGTCGTCAGGCCGAGGAAGCCGTACAGCCGGCTCATCCACTCCGCGTCGCGCCTTGCCAGGTAGTCGTTCACCGTCACCACATGCACGCCCTTGCCCGTGAGCGCGTTGAGGTACACCGCCAGGGTCGCCACCAGGGTCTTGCCCTCGCCGGTCTTCATTTCCGCGATCCGGCCGGAATGCAGCACCATGCCGCCGATCATCTGCACGTCGAAATGGCGCATCCCCAGCGCCCGCTTGGCCGCCTCGCGCACCGTGGCGAAGGCTTCCTCGAGCAGATCGTCGAGCGTCTCACCTTCCTCCAGGCGGGCCTTGAATTTCGCGGTCTGGCCGCGTAGGGCCTCGTCGTCCAGCGCCGCCAATTCCGGCTCCCAGGCGGCAATCGCATTGACCTTGCGCCGAAAAGCTTTCAGGGCGCGGTCGTTACTGGTACCAAAAACGGCTCGGGCGAGGCTTGCGAACATTCTCTCTTCCTGGTGCAGCGGGCGGATACCGCGTACCTTACTATAAGTCGTCGTCTCCGGCTCACATAAGCGCCGCCCCCCGGGTGGTCAAACCCTTGCCCCGGTTCGACAGTTAGCTCATAGGATCGAAAAAACACAGGAAGGGTTCCCCCTCTATGCGTCGTACCACGCTTTCCGCTCTCGCCCTCGCCGCCGGCCTCATGGCCCCGGCGGCTTTTGCCGATGCCCCCGCCGCCGCTCCCGCCTCGACCGACCCGGTGGTGGCCACCGTCAACGGCATGCAAATCCATCTCAGCGACATCCAGAAAGCCGCGCAGGACGCGCCGCAGCAGCTGCAGCAGCTGCCGCCGAACCAGCTCTTCCCCCTGCTGCTCAACCAGGAGATCGACCGCGCCGCGCTGCTGGTGGCCGCGCACCAGGAAGACCTGGAAAAGCAACCGACCGTCGCCGCCGCCATGGCGCATGCCGCCAATGTCAGCCTGGAAAACGCCTATGTGCAGCAACATGTCACCAGCGCCGTGACCGACGCCGCCGTGCAGGCCGAATACAACAAAAATTATGCCGGCAAGCCGGGCCCTGAAGAGGTGGATGCCCGCCATATTCTGGTGAAGACCAAGGCCGAAGCCGAGGCGATCATCAACCAGCTCAACCATGGCGCCAATTTCGCCACCCTGGCGACCAAGGACAGCATCGATCCGGGCGCCAAGAATGGCGGCGAGCTCGGCTGGTTCACCAAGGACCAGATGGTTCCGGCTTTCGCCAATGCCGCCTTCGCACTGCAGCCCGGCCAGTACACCAAGACCCCCGTGCAATCGCAGTTCGGCTGGCATGTGATCCTGCTCGAAGGCCGCCGCGCCTCACCGGCCCCGACTCTCGCGGATGTGCAGGACCAGATCCGTCAGAACCTCGCCGACAACGCCATTCAGGCGACCCTGGCCGCGGCCCGTGCCAAAGTGAAAATCACCATCAACAACACGGCCGGTACGCCAAGCACGCCGGCCGCTCCGGCTAGCAATTAATGTCGAAGATACCCGTCTCTCCGCTGGCGCTGCCGCTCCCCGAACTTCTCCCGGTCGCCGGGGTGCGCCTTGCCACGGCTGAGGCGGGTATCCGCTATAAGGGCCGAACGGACGTGCTGCTGGCGGAATTCGCCGAAGGCACGACCGTCGCCGGCGTGTTTACGAAGAATCTCTGCCCCGGCGCACCTGTCACCTGGTGCCGTGAAGCCCTGCAGGGCGGCGGCGCCCGGGGCCTCGTCGTCAACGCCGGCAACGCCAATGTCTTCAACGGTCTGGCAGGCGTCCGCGCGGTGGAGGCCACGGCCCATGCCGCTGCTGCCACGCTCAAGACCACGCCCGGACAGATTTTCCTCTCCTCCACCGGCGTGATCGGCGAGCCCCTGCCGGCGCAGAAAATCGTCGCCGTGATGGACGAGCTGCACACCAAGCTCGCCGCGGACCGCCTCGCCGAGGCGGCGCGCGCGATCATGACCACCGACACCTTCCCCAAGGCCGCCACCCGTGTGGCGCGCCTGGGCGGCGTGGACGTGCGGATCACCGGCATCGCCAAGGGCAGCGGCATGATCGCACCGGACATGGCGACCATGCTGGCCTTCATTTTCACCGACGCCGCCATTCCAGCCGCCGCCTTGCAGGCGATGCTGAGCAAGGGCGTCGAGACCAGCTTCAACTGCATCACCATCGATTCCGACACCTCGACCTCGGACACGGTGCTTCTGTTCGCCACCGGCCAGGCCGGCAACGCCCCCACCGACGATCCCGGCCATCTCGCCGATTTCCGCCGCGCCTTGAACGAGGTGCTGCATGATCTGGCGATGATGGTGGTGCGCGACGGCGAAGGCGCGCAGAAATTCGTACAGATCACCGTCGAGGGCGCGGTCTCCCACGCCTCCGCACGGCGCATCGCCATGTCCATCGCCAACTCCCCGCTGGTGAAAACCGCCATCGCCGGCGAGGACGCGAACTGGGGCCGCATCGTCATGGCGGTCGGCAAGGCCGGCGAGCCGGCGGACCGCGACAAGCTTGGCGTCGCCGTGGGCGGCACCTGGATGGCGCAAAATGGCGGCATCGTGCCCGGTTATGACGAAACCCCGGTGGTCGCGCATATGAAGGGGCGGGAAATCGACATCCAGGTCGATATCGGCCTCGGCCATGGCCACGCCACGGTTTGGACCTGCGACCTCACGCATGGCTATATCGACATCAACGGGTCGTATCGCAGTTAAGAAAGCAGCCGCTTTTTTGAAAAAAAGCGGCGCAAAAAACTTTTATTTACGCTGGGCCTGAGGCGCTGAAATGGCACGGGCCCAAAGTAAACAAAGTTTTTTTGCTACTTTTTGTTCACAAAAAGTAGCGCTTCCTTTCTTTAGTCTTCGATCACGCTCTTCAAATCGGCCGTAATTCCCTTGAAGTCCGGGTTCGTGCCCTCCAGCCCGGCAATCAGGAATTGCGGCCTGCCCTGCGCGTCGAACACATACACCGCCGAGGAATGCGTCACCTCGTAAGTCGGTGTCTTCACCACCGAGAATACCGTGCGGTAGCGCTTGGCCAGGGCGTCGAGCTGGTCCGGCGTGCCGCGCAGCCCGATGATGTTCGGCCCGAACAGCGCGGCATAATGGCTGAGCACCGAAGGCGTGTCGCGGTCGGGGTCGACGGTGACGAACAGCAATTGGAACTTTCCGCTCTCGGCGCCGAGGCGCTGCATGATCCGCGTAAAATTATAGAGCGTCGCCGGGCACACATCCGGGCAATTCGTATAGCCGAAATAAAGCAGCGTTACCTTGCCGCGAAAATCCGCGCCGGAGACCGGCCGACCGGTCTCCACGTCGGTCATCGAGAGCACCAAAGGCGGCAGCAGGCCGGCGATGTTCACATCCTGCGCTGATGACAGGTTGTGGTGACACGCCGTTAGGGCCAGGCAGAAGAGCAGAAGCGCACGCCGCAGCATGGCTGCTTTTGTGCGCCACATGGCTGCGCCTGGCAACGTGGTTACGCGGCCAGAACCAGCGCCGCCTCGGCCACCGCGTCCTTCAGCGCGCCCTCCCGGAACGGCGAGATCAGCCCGGCCTCGGCCACCAGCGTCTGGAACGGCGCCGCTCCGCCGCGCCCGCACAACGCGACATAATCGCGCAACGCCTGCGCGTAGTCGCGGCGCGACTTCACCCAGAACTGCAGCGCGCAGCATTCCGCCAGCGTGTAGTCGATATAATAGAACGGCATGCCATAAATATGCAGTTGCGCCTGCCAGCGCGCGCCGCGTCCAAAATAGGCGATGTCGCCATAGTCGCGCCACGGCAGATAGATCGCTTCCAGGCGCTTCCACATCGCATGCCGTTCGGCCGGGCTCGCCTGCGGGTTGGCATAGATCTCGTGCTGGAAATGATCGACGCACACGCCGTAAGGCAGAAACGCGAGAGACTGGATCAAATGCATGCGCCGGTAGCGCTCCGCCGCCGCCTCTCCCACCATCAGTCCGATCTGCGGATAAGCGAGATGCTCGAGGCTCATCGAATGGATCTCGCAGGACTCGAAAGTCGGCCAGAGATAGTCGAAGCCGGCCAGGTTCCGGCTTTGATAATTCTGGAACGCATGGCCCATCTCGTGCGTGAACACGTCGATATCGTGGTGCGTGCCGTTGAAATTCGCGAAAATGAACGGCAGCCCCACGGTCGGGAACGAGGTGCAGAACCCGCCCGGCGCCTTGGCCGGCCGGTTGTTGAGGTCGAGAAACCCGTTCTCGTTCATCATGCGGTAGAATTCGGCCAAACGCGCATCCATGGCGTCGAACATTTTTTGCGCGCTCGCGCGCATGAACGCCTCATCGCCCGCCGGTTCGACATTGCCTTTCGCGTCGGTCAGCGGCTCGTCCCAGGCGTAAAGCCGGTCCCAACCGTGCTCCTGCCGCCGCGCCTCAAGGATCTTGCCCACCAGCGGCACCACATGGGTGGCCACCTCGGCACGGTAGCGCGCCACGTCGGCCGCATCGTAATCCACCCGGCGCATCCGCCGGTAGCCGAGCTCGGTATAGGTCTCAAAGCCCAGCTTGCGCGCCATGCCGTGCCGCAATGTCACCAGATGATCGTAAATCTCGTCGAAGGCGGCGGCATTCGCCGCGAAAAACGCCGACCGCGCGGCCTCGGCGCGGTGGCGCACATCGCGGTCCAGGCTTTGCAGGAAGGGCGCCAGGCCGGAGAGATTCACCCTCTGCCCCTCGATCTCGATCTGCGCCGAGGCCATCAGCGCGGTATAGCGCGAATCAAGCTTCGCCTCGGCCTGCAGATCCTCCTCGATTTCCGGCGCGAAGGTGGTGATGTCTGTCTCCCACAGAAGCAGCGCGTGTGCGCCGGTGATGGCCGCCACCGCGGCGCGGTCAGGATGGGTGAGCAGGCGCCGCTTCAGCGCCACTTCATGATGCGTCGCGGTCGGCGCCAGCTCGTCGCGATATTCCTTCGCTGCCTTGGCCGCCTCGTCCGCCGTGTCCTGCTCGAAGCGCAGATGCGTCAGCGCGCTCCAGCTTTCCACCTCGCGGCGCAGCCCTTCCCAGGCGGCGATTCCGCCCGCGAGATCGCCGCCATCGAGCTGCCGGTTGATGGCTTCATAGGCGCGGGCCAGACTGTCCTTGCTGGGCGTTTCGGCTGTGATCTCGGCAAACATCATGTCGGCTGTCCCCCCCCCGCGTTCGGCAACAAAATAAGAAAGAAGCCGCTTTTTTGTAAAAAAGCGGCGCAAAAAACTTCCGTTATGCTGGGCCGGGGGCGGTGAAACCCGCACGGGCCCAAAGTAAACAAAGTTTTTTTGCTACTTTTTGTTCACAAAAAGTAGCCCTTCCTATTCGGACACATCATCCACCTCCAGGCCGAGCAGGCCGCTCGCCGTATCGGCCTCGACCATTTCCACCGTGCGCAGCACCCGCCCCATTGCCCGCGTGCGCACCCGCGCCTTCTCGATATTGCTCGACATCGCCGAAGCGTTGGCCGCGAGCTTGGCAAGCACATCGTCCATTTTCGTCATTTCCGTGCGGGTCGCGCCCAGGAGCTGGCCGATCTCGCCGGCCCGCTTCTCGAGGTCGAGCGTGACATGGCCGAGATGGATGGTCTGCAACAGCGCCGGCAGCAAGGTCGGCCCGAGAATGATCACGCGCTCCCGCGCCCGGATATCGTCGATCAGGTTCGGGATACGCGCCACTTCGGCAAACAGCCCGTCCGAGGGCAGATACATCACGCCGAACTCCACCGTCTCCGGCGGGCAGATATATTTCTCGGCGATCTTCTTCGCCTCGAGCCGGATGCGTACAGCGATCCCGTCCCGCGCGGCGCGTTCGGCGTCGAGGTCCGCAGTCTCGGCCGCCAGCAGCAACCGGTCATAATCCTCGGTCGGGAATTTCGCGTCCACCGGCAGCCAGAGCAACTGGCGCGAAGGCATGCGGATGGCGAAATCCACCCGCTCGCGCGCCCCGTCGCGCAGCGCGAAATTGCGCTCGAACGCGCCGGGCGGCAGCACCTGTTCCAGCATCGCGCCGAGCTGCGCCTCGCCCCAGCCGCCGCGCGTCTTCACGTTGGAGAAAATCCGCTTCAAATCGCCGATCTGCGCCGCGGCGGACTGCACCTCGCCCATGGCCTGCTGCACCTGCGCGAACTGCTCCAGCACGCGGGCGAAGCTGGCGGTCATTTGCTGCTCGACCGCCTCGTGCAACTTCTCGTTCACCGAGGTCTGGATCGCGCCGAGCCTGGTCTCCAGCAGCCCCAGCGTCTTTTGCGCGTCCTCGGCAGCCTGGCGGCGCAGCACGTCCACCGTGCTCGCCACGCTCTGCGTCGCCGCGCTCATTTGCGCGAAGGCCGCGGTCAGCGCCTCGGTCGTCCCCGCCTGGATCGCAGCGGTGAGCCGCCCTTCGGCCGCGGCCAGCGCGGCCCGCGTGCCATCGGCCTCGGCCCGCGCGCCCTCCTGCAGTTTCTCCAGCATTTGTTGCAGTTTCAGCGGTGCCGCCCGCGTCGCCCGCCAGGCCAGCAGGCCGGCTACCAGGGCGCCGAGTGCCAACAAGCCGACAACCAAAAGTAGAAGATCACCTTGCATGACGGGAGTTTAGAGCATGGTCGACCAAGATCAATCAGGTGCCGTGCTGGTTTCACCGCCACCGGCCCAGCATGAACAAAGTTTTTGCGGCGCTTTTTTCAAAAAGCGCCAACTTTCTTTGTCAGCCCTGCTATCATCCGCGCAACAAGCGGAGACCAAAATGCCCTCCAACAGCGCCGTTACGGTGATTGCCGTTCTCTTCCTCCTCGTCGGAACCGCCATCGCCTATTTCCTCGACCAGCCTTCCTTCGGCGGCGTCGTCATCGCCATCGGGGTGATTCTCGCCTTGACGCTGCGCACCGCCGCGGAATGGGAACGCGCCGTGGTGTTGCGCCTCGGCCGCTTTGCCGGCGTGCGTGGCCCAGGCCTGTATTTCCTTATTCCGGCGTTCGAGACCGTCTATACGGTGGTCGATACGCGCCGGCAGAGCACACGCATCTCCGCCGAGGACACGCTGACCTCCGATGCGGTTTCGGTCACGATCGATTCAATCCTGTTCTGGCGTGTCTCCGACGTGAAGCGCGCCGCGACCG
>Ga0310811_10000405_pt1 | contig 58753 bp, 79 predicted proteins | sample YCmetagenome_FD_207642 | JGI IMG/M metagenome (GOLD analysis project Ga0310811, IMG submission 207642) | Soil microbial communities from experimental microcosm in Duke University, North Carolina, United States - YC | ecosystem: Engineered > Artificial ecosystem > Soil microcosm > Unclassified ... | reverse complement strand
CCAGCGCCGCGTCGCGCCGCTCCCTCTGCTTGGCGGTGATCTTGTTGCGGGTCCTGTCTCCCTCCGGGAGCGTCACCACGGTCTGGCCATCCAGCCAGCGCGGGATCTCGCGGGCCCACACGGGGTTGACGGAAGTCTTTGGCGTCACAACGAGGTACGGTCCCTGGATGCCGGATTCTGCAATGCCTCCAAGGGCTTCCAGGGTCTTGCCCAGGCCGGGCTGGTCCGCGATCAAGACGCCAGCGCCGTTGGCCCGCCCCTCCGAGATGAACCGCGCTCCAACACGCTGGTACGTCCGTGACTGCATCGCCTTCGCAAGCCGGGGTGCGATCCCGGGGAGGCGCGTCAGGTCGGTGTCCCGCGCGGAGGCCAGCGCCGCCATAGCACGCGCCTTGGCCTGCTCCTCCTTCGCCCAGGCCCAGAGGGTAGGCGCGATCTCCAACTCCGCCCCGAAGCGCTCCCGGAGGCGCCGGCAGACCGGCATGCTCAACGGGATGCTCCAGTGGGCATCCTCTGGCTTGCGCCCCTTGGCCCAGAACGCTCCCGGGATCTCCGCCTTGAGACCGGAGATGGGGCGTGCAGAGCGGAGGCGGATTCGTCCGCGCTCCAAGTCAAGCGTGATCATGAGGGTCACCTTCGAGGGGTGGTGGGTACTGCGGAGGAGTCTAGTGGAAGATCTGCCCTAGGCAGAAGCCCGTTGCAAGGCAAGCGATCCAGGTCAGGATCATGACGGCTAGCCGGTGGCGGCGGAGCCAGAGAGCGCGCTTGGCGCGGCGGATCGCCCGGAGGCGGGAGCGCTCCTCGCGCTCCCCCTCCGCTACCCAGTCGTACGCGCGGTTCGTCATGCCACAGCCGCCTTGGCTTGGGCCGGAGCGCCGTAGCGCTCCCAGCACTTCGGGCCCATCCCGCGCTTGATGCTCACCGGGTTGGTCAGGAAGTGGCCGAAGACGCACCAGCCGGTCCCCTTGGTGAGGTCGTTGGCCTCCTCCGCCGGCACCAGGTCGGACGCCAGGAGGCGGGCCATGATGCCGGGCGCGTAGGTCAGCGCGGGGCGCTTGGCCTGGGAGTCGGCCGGAGGGAACGTCACCAGCTTGGCGTACAGGTGGGTCCCCTTCTGGTTGCGGACCACCTGGTACAGCTTGCCGTCCTTGCGGTACAGGCCTTCAACGGAGGCGCGGACGATGGAGCGCGCAGGCTCCGGGTAGCCGGTGGAGGGGCGGCCAGCGGCGATGTTCGGGTAGTGCTCCAGCCGAGCGATGGCGGTACGGAGCGCGTACTCGGTGATGCGGCCGGTGTCGCCGGAGATCATGGCGCGTACCGCGCGGCTCCAGCGGTGGTCGGCCTCCGGGATCTGCTTGGTGCAGAGAAGTTCATCAACCTCATGCACCAGCGCGCGGAGGTCCACCCGGTCGCCGGTCTGCATCTGGGCCGGGAAGCTACGCGCCTCCCAGTCCCACTTCGCGGCCTTGTTTGCTGCGTCCTGCTCGGACTCGCGGCGGTCGGCCTCCGCCTCCATACGCTGCATCTCGCGCTCGTCCTCCTCCGTGAAGGTCCGGAGCGCACGGGGGACTAGCGTCTCGCTGTGAGCGCACTTCCGGACCTCATCCACGGTCCGGTGGAGTCCCTTGCAGTGTCCGCAGTTGATCATCGGGGTTCCCTCTCTCGCCTGGCCGCTCGCTCGGCCGTTCCCTGGCTACGCTACTCCATTGGCGTCCGGATGGGAAGCCCCACTCGCGGAGGAGACTTGGCGGCCGATTCCGGGGGTGCTCCGGACTACCCGCCCGGAGCGCCGCCAGATCCTAGATCGGCTCCCCGGATGGGTTCCGGGCAATGCCCTTGAGCGTATCGCGGTAGGTACACAGGAAGTCCTCTGCCATGTCTGCACTCAGCTGACGGAGAGGGACCGGCCAGCGCTCCGGAGGCACCCGGGACGTCAGCCCGTACGCGCGGGCGTGGACGCCCATCAGCGCCTCCCAGCCCAGCCGCGCGCCAGTGTGTAGGTAGATGTGCACCGGCTCGATCCGGAGCCAGGCGCCAACGCGGGTAGCCACATCGTAAGTTGTCAATGCTCCAATGCCTGGTGGGCGGATCTCCCACAGTGTGTCGTGGAACTCGGCGAAGGTGGCCGGGTAGCAGCCCGGGTCCGGGTACTGGTCGATGATGGCCCAACCGAACTCCCTCCGCGCGTCAATGCTGACCTTGGTCTGGTGGGTGTGCATCCGGCCGGAGCGCCGCTTGGACGCACAGGCGATCCACACCGCCTCCGCGAAGGTCTCCGCCGCTAGGCACATCCCCGGGATGTCATCGGCCTTAACGTCCATACCGCCTCCGGGGGCACGCCTCCACAGGAAGTCCCGTATGCACGCGTCCAGCGTGTCTAGTGGCCACCTAGCTGGCCGCTTCTGCATCTCCTTCTCAACGTTGGCCACGGCTAGACGCTGACGGGCTGCCGCGCGCCGCAGTTAGGGCAGAAGTGCCCCACCGCCGCTACCGGCTTGGGGCGGGCCATCGTCAGGCTCCCGTGCTTGTACGCTCCGGGTCCGCTCCAGCCGCTGAACGACTCGCGGCGGAAGCCTTGCGCCTCCATGGCGCGCTCCCACTCCTCCATACGCGCCTTGCAACGCGCGCCTCTGAACTCCTGGCTGACCCGTTCCATCTCCATTGCTCTCTCCTCCCTGTGGCGGAGGGGCGCCCCTGTGGCGCCCCTCATCCTCCCCAGCGAGCCACGGCTCACGCCGCCTTGCGGCCGCTGGACTTCTCGGCCCGCGTGAGCGAGGCCAGGATCTCCTGCTTGATGCGCTCGATGTTGACCCTCCGGCCGACGTTCTCCAGCTGGTCCAGACGGAACGCGCGATACCCGAATTCCGGGTCCACGAACGAGACGATGCGGTGGCCCTTGGCGTGACGGTCCACGCGGACCATGTTCCCGACGGTGGCGGTCTCGGACTCCACGCGCCAGGGGTTGTGCCAGCTGATCTGGTGTCCCCGGATGGCCTCGATCAGGTCCTCGTTGGAGACCTCCTCGACGTCGAACGGGATGTGGCGGACGCTGGGACCGGTGGCGCGCTTGACGAACGCCTTGTTGGCCGCCACGCGGGCCTGGCTGGCCTTGGCCTCCTCCGGCTGGCGCGCGGCAACCCGCATCGCCTCTGCAGGGTTCCGGACCTTGGTGGTGCGGTCCGCGTAGGTGTAGGTGGACTCTCCGCTGATGTGGGCTCCGTTGAACCAGCTCAGGTACAGCGCCTCCGTCCCGCCACGCGTAGCGACGAGCTCGGCCTTGCCGTCTGTGCGGGTGACCTCGGGCTTCCACCCCAGCGCGGCGAGCTCTCCCGCGTAGCGCGCGGCCTTGTCCTGCGGCGCCTCCGCCTTGGCGGGAACCTTCGCTGCCTTCTTGGCTGGCTTGGTCTCCTCCACGGCCTCGCGGGCCAGCTTGATGTTCTCGGAGTGGTTCTTGGCCGGCAGCGGAGTCCGCTGGGCAGCCTTGGTACGCTTGGCGGTTGCCGTGGCCCGGAGGCCAGCCTTGCTTGCAGTCGCGGTCATCTCAGTTCCCTCTCAGGGTCCGGCGCGCTCGTCGCGCCTCTACAAAGTCTAACGTGGTTTGGTTTGCTAAGGTTACCGTTTGGAGTTTTCCGGGTGGGGCGCCCCCAGCGGCAGGGTAGGGGCGCCCCGGAGTAAGGCTCAGAATGACGGGTCCTGGTAGTAGTCACGCCCGCCCAGGCTCAGGCCCGGACCCTCGCGGCGACCCACCAGCACACGGCGCCCGTTCTCGTTGATGCGCGTTCCCCGGATGCGGCCATCCTTGTCGATCCGCCAGGTCTGCACGCGCTCCGGGATCGGGTCTCCGACCTTCCAGCCGGGGGTGATCTCGTAGCGCTGGGCGGGCCAGGTCTCGAGGTTCCGGCTGACCTGATCGCCTACGGTGGTGAACTCCGTAACGGTCTTGCCGTCCTTGGCGTACCGGACCTCAACCACGGTGACGGAGCTACGGTCGCTCCAGTGGCACACGGTCCCGCCCATGCCCGGCGTGATCTCGCGCGGGCGACCAGACTCCATGATCCGGTTCACAACAGATCCGTACATTTCAATGCTCCCTCTCGGTTGGGCGGGCTCGCTCCCGCCATACGCGCTACGGTACTCGCTGTCTTTGGTTATGGGAAGTGGGGCGCCCCCGTGCGCCCCGGAGGTCACGCCTCCTTGGGTTCGCTCTGCCCAAGCGCGTACGCGGCCTCGAGCATCCGGACCAACGCCGCGCGGTTGCGGGTGTACTCCGAGTCCCAACCGCGTCCCGTGATCGAGCCGCCCAGGGAGGGAACCTGGTAGGACTGGAGGCCCAAGCGCTGGGTCCACAGGTCCAACTCCTCCCGGACGTCAGCGGAGCGCTGCGCGGTGGCAGCCTCCCTCTCCTTGCGGAGGCGCATCGTTGCAACGTGGCTGTCCCAGAGCTCGACAACGTTCCGCCCCTTGATGACCATCGTCTTGAAGCCCTCATCCGTCCGGATGGGCTCCAGGGTCTCGCGGTCCAGCAGCTGGATCCGGACTCCGTCGTTGGTGGTCGAGCTAGGCCGACGCTCCAGCCAGCCGTGCCGTCCGGGGTGGTTGTGGTTCTCGACCGACACTCCGGTCTCCTCGACGATCGCCGGTACGGCCAGCGCCTCCGACCCCTCGTACCGCGATCCAAGCACGACCGCGTAGATCAGGCCAGTCTTCATCTCACTGCGCTTCATGGTGGTCCCTCTCCATCGAGGCGGGCTCGCTCCCGCCAACTCCCCGTAGCGTACGCCACCGCATGGGGATTGCAAAGCCAGATCTCAAGATTCTTTATGCAAGATCCTTCGCTTATGTAGCAACGACTTTTTCAGCCTATGGGCAAACGCGAGGACCTCTGCATAACCGGGTACGTCTGGGGGCGTCGAGCGTCTATGGCCATCCTAGCCCACGCGCTGTGCAGTTCTACGGGGAGTAGCCGGATGCGCAAAAGGGGCGCCCGGAGGCGCCCCGACTTGCAGAGGTTAGGTTTGGCTTACTCCTCAGAGTCAACCCAGCGGTCAATATAGGCGTCGCTCTCTGCCTCCGTAGCCTCCCGGAACCCCTCGCCGTCGGCAGCGGCAACGTAGTGAACTTCATCAGTCTCTGGGTTGAAGATCCCGACCTTGCCCCGGTCGAAGAGCGCCGCATCGCTCGCCGGGTCCGGCAGGCTCTGCACCTCCCCGTAGTAGGCGACGTCGCCGCTCGCGGAGAGTACGGCGACAACGTCACCGGTCTCCAACGGTCGGTCCGGACGCGCGTCGCTCTTGTGCACCCGGAAGCTATCCCGGATCTCATTGCCGTGGTAGATCGGATCGCCGTTGCCTACGGTGAGCCAATCCGGTCCGACCGCGTAGACTTCCACAGCCATCCACAGGCCGGGCGACGTGAAGACCTTGATCCGGTCTCCTGGGTTGAACTCCATGGCGTTCCCTCTCGCTTGGGGCGCTCGCTACGCCCGTTGGAGGTAGCGTACGCCAACGCGGGCCAAACGCAAAACGGCGCCCCCGGAGGGGCGCCGCGCGTCCGTTTCCTACTTCTTGCCCGGAGGCGGAACGGTCTTGTGAGGCGGAGGACTCTTGATCGGTTGGCCCGGAGGCTGGTTGGGCGGTGGGTTCTTCGGGTTGGGCGGAGGCGGTACGGGTCCGGGACGCGGCATCAGAGCACCGCCACCAAGACCGCGATGATCACGATCCAGACCGGCAGGCTCAGCGCGGTACCCGCCATGAGCCCCATCATGTTCCGCCTACCCCAGCGCTCGCTGGCGCTCTCCTCGTTCATGGTCCCTCCCTGGGTCCGGAGGCGCTCGTCGCCTCCATTGACTATCGTACCCTGCCAACGCTACGGATGGGAAGATGCAGAAGGGGCGGACCTATTGGCCCGCCCCAACTTCACCAACGACCGGTCGGGAGCGTATCACCTTCCGGCCGTGAGCCTCATCCCTCCAGCGCTCCGCGCGGGGTGGTGGTTCCGGTGGTTCCTTCGCCCAGCCGTTGGGCGTTCGAGGCGCGGTCCAGGGCAACCTCGCCAGCCGCTTTCTTGCCGGCGCCGCGCGCCGCGTAGGCCACGTCAGAGTGGCGCCGCTCCTGCTCGCGCCGGTAGGCTGCGGTCTCCCAGTAGGGCTTGGTCTGGCGCCCCTTGCGCGCCGGTGCGGTCTCGCGCTCCGCCACGTCGGTCTTCGGCTTCGGGCGCAGCTCAGGGAACTCGTTGTACAGCGCCTCCTTGACGCGCTCCGGGCGCCCGTGGAGGACGACCGCGCCACCGATGGAGTCCGCAGCGTCCCGGGCAGCGCGGAGGCGCCGGTCGAGCTCGTCCACGAAAGCCTTGGCGTACTCCACACGGTACAGCGCCGCGTTGATGCCCCGTCCGTCCAGGACCGGCTGCTCGCCGCGCGCGTCGCACTCCGCCTTGTACAGCTTGCCAACCTGCGCCGCGCGGGCGTGGGAGGTCTCGCCCCAGATCAGCTTGGCCGCGCGGTCGCGGGTGATGCCGGCGCTCCGGAGGCGGTAGGCGTTGGCCTGGTCGCTGAGGCTCGGGTCCGCCTTGGGCTCCAGCCGCTCGCCGAAGACCAGGCGCGCGTTGGTGTAGATGATCTCCGCCATCCGGAGGTCGCCCTCGTAGCCGACCAGGACCGCGTACAGCCCGTGCTCGTTGGTCTCCCCGTTCCGGCCCCAGCGGTAGTGGACCTCGCACCCAGCGTGCTTCGCAGCCGCGTAGGCCAGGGAGTACCACTGCTCGTAGAACGACTGCCCCTCCCGTCCGGCACGCCCGCCCGCGCGGCCGACGGTCGGGTCGTAGGACGGGCCGAGCCAGACCGCGTGGGCCGCAGGCGCGATCTCCACCTGGTCGGACGCGATCAGGTCCTCCTCCGCAATCCGGTAGTCCCGCATGAACTGCTCGGCCTTGGCGCGGAGCGCGGTGGCCTCCTCCGGGAACTCGGTGCTGTCCGCCTTGGCCAGCAGGCCCTGCACCCGGTTCATGATCTTGGCCAGGTCAAACGTGGTAGTCATTGGGGGTCCTTCCCTCTCGGGGCGGCTCGCTCCGCCCGCAACACGTACGCTACTCCACTGAGTCCGGTTTGGCTAGTACCCGGTACTTGGCCAGGCTCATCGGCATGAAGCCGTACGCCTCGTCGTAGCTCCGGTGGTAGCACTCCAGGGTCCGCCCCGCAGCTGCCTGCCTCCGGACCTCCGCCCCGATCTTGGCGCCGCGCTGGCGCCGGTTGCCTCCGTAGGCGCGGACCTCCACCAACCCGTCCGGGGTGCTGATCACAGCGGTCTCGTAGCTCATCTCACGCCTCCGTTGCGAATGCGACGTAGATCCGGATGTCGTCCCGTCCGGTGAACTCCCCGGTGACGACCAGCGGGCAGCGCGGGTCCGTCAGGACCTCCAGCGCCCGGTCGTACTGGCGCGCAGCGTGGGCCCGGAAGTCTCCGTTGTTGGCCTCACCGTTCATCACCACGATCGCGGCGAACTCGTTCCCGAACCGCTGCCGGAACGGCGCCACTGACTCCACCTCAAGCCCGAACGCGCGGAGCGTCTTGCGGGCGGCTGCATAGCGGTCCATCCTGGTCCCTCTCCTCCGGGGCGCTCGCAACGCCCACCAGCCCGTACGGTACTCCACTGCAGGCGCCTCCGTCTACCCCGGATGGAGCGATGGCCCCCTCCGGTCTCCGGCGTGTTGCGAGCACCACCGGCGGAGGGGGCCATCTAGGGCTGCGGGACCGGCAGGGGAGAGGGAACCCAAACCCCACCGGTACGACCAGTCCAGACCCGTCCGAACTGAACGTTACCTCGCGCCTAAATCTGGCGCTACTAGCTTCCGGGCGGAGGCAGCGGAGGCTGCTCCGATCCGCTCTCAGAGGGGTGCTCGGCGGTGTTCGCGTGAGCGAGCGCGGCGGTGAGCGTGGTGACGAGCGCGCCAACGGCGACCTTCCAGTCCCCGTCAGCCGCCTGCCACGCGCCCCAGGCGATCATCAGGAGCGCCACAGCCGCGTACACGTAAGCGCGCGCTCTGGCGGGAATGATGTCAAACAGTGGGTTCATTGCTGACCTTCTCCTTCGTGGGGGATGGAAAGCTTGCCTAGCCTTGAGCGCTATCTTAAACCGCCAGGCTAGCAGGACATCCTTTCCCAACAACAACAATAGCGCCGGGATGGGCGGTACGGGAATTTGCAATGTAGCCAGGAGGATCGCTGAGTCATACAAAAATAGGACACCGGAAAGCATCACCAGCATCCAACTCATTGAAGGGAATTGGCTGCGCCAAGGCGGCCACATCACCGCAAAAAAGAGGACCTCGAGCAAGATCCCCAAGGCAATCAATGCGATGATGACGGCCATTGTTACTCCTTCCGCTTCATTGCTCGTAGCATCTGAGCGGCAAAGTCTTCGTCGGGGACTAGATTCGCGCTAACGGTTGCGGCGCCTTCGGCCAGTTGCCGCGCTTCCCTTAACTTTCGCTCCGCCATTGCCCGCGATAGCTTGGCGCGGCGGAGGTCCAAGTCCAGGCGCTCCGGAGGGAATCTGTCCTGCCAACGCTTGGGGATGCAGGGCCCCCGCTTCGGTGAGGATGGCCCTTGTGAGCCGGTTGTTATCCTCCACCACAGTGAGAACATGAGCCAGCGTACTCTGTAGCAAATCGCTTCGCGCATCCTGGATAGCGTTTGCCTGTCGTAACTCAGCGATGAGCTCATCACGGTCATCAAGGCGAGCCTCCAATTGCCCGACAAGCCGGTCCAGTTGGCTCTTTGGGACCAGCCAGCCTTTGAACAAGGAGAGGACGACCGTGACGACGATACCTACCCAGGTAGTTAGGGCAGCCCACGGCGGTAGCACCTCCTCCACGATCGTCCTCTCCCCGATGTGCAGTTATCCTTGCGATCTAGTTCAGTAGCGAACCGTCCGACCCAGGATGTTGCTCCAGGTCTGGGGACCGACGATCCCGTCCACGTGCAGACCGCGCATCCCCTGGTACCAGCGAACTCCGGACTCCGTGTTGGGTCCGAACTCGCCATCCGCCAGCCCGCAGCGACGCGGGCCGATGAACCGCTGAACGTACGCCACGTCAGCGCCGGTCATGTAGTTGGGACCACCGTTGTTCCAGAGGTCCCGCGTACCCGGGGCGTGCCCTTCGATCGGCGGAGGCGGAGGCGGGAGTTGGTTGGTACGGTTGAGGTACGCGGAGAGCGACTCGCCGTTCACCATGGAGAACGCGGCGTCGAACGCGGCCGGATCGTGGACGTAGCGCCGACGGACCTCGAGGTGAGTGTGCCACTTGTGGTCCGGGCTGGCGTACGTCCGTGAGCCCGACACGAAGTCCAGACGCTCCGCGTCACCGATGCCGTCGAAGACGTTGACGGCGTTGATGTACTTGCGCCGGGGATCGTTGGCGTTCTCCCAGACCACCTTGACGCGCGTGTAGGTCAGAACCATGTCCTGCAGTGACATGGACATGTCCACCGCGCTGGCCTCGTTGCGCGGCCAGTCCCCCGGAGGCGCCGCGTCGTCGACGCGAACCACCGAGTAGTTCTGCGGGTTGACCTGGTCCTCGATGGAGATGTGATACCCGCCGCTGGCGGCGTGCTGTGCGTCTCCAACGATTCCCGAGAACACCGCCGACGGGAGCGCGTTGTCCCACTTGTTGGCGAAGTCCTTGATGAGCTGACCGGCGATGGTCGTCACGCAGCACCACCTCCAGCGTACGCGCGGACATCCCAGTCCGCGCTCTCTGCGGCTTCGAACCGCTTGTCGTAGTCCATGACCCGTCCTTCGGGTTCACGGCACACGAAAGCGGTCCCGTTCCACTCGTAGATCCAGACCTTGTTGGCGGCCTTGTCCACGAGCAGGAAGCCCTTGGGGTAACGTGACATGGCGTCGTGACCGTTCAACGGTCCGCCGTGGCACTCCCCCACCTGATAGGCGCCATCCAAGGCACCCTCGGGCGTCGGTTCTCCCATATCTCTCACTCCTTCCCGACTTGCGGAGAGTCTACTAGACCGGCATCGTGTAGCCTTGGGAGTAGACTGTGTTAGGAGTCCCCAACCAGATCCCTCCGGGCTGTCCGCCATCCATGTACTCGTACAACGTACGGCCACCGTTGAGCATCAGCCAGGTGCCCTCAAAGTTGTCGTTGACGGCCCAGGTGGTACCGCTGCTGGCGTCAATGATCACTGTGGCGTATATGGCGCTTGCCGGCGCCTGAACAATCAAGACGACCCGGGACCAGACGTTGGCTGTCAGGACTACGTTGGTACCATTGGAGGTCGAGAGAACGGTTCCGGCCGCGTTGTGCCATTGGATCCGCGCTTGCGATTGCTTACCGCCAGAGGCGTTGGTCCGGACCCAAGCGCTCAGCGTGTACCAGTAGCCAGCGCGGATGCCGCTGAATCCTTGCGTATCGGTGGCGCTCCAACCATAGGAGCATTCAAAGCCGGTGTCGCCGTTCCCGGATGGAGCGGTGGTCCAGGTTTTGCGGGCGCAGAGGCTAGTCCCACCCTTGGGATCGGTGACGGAGGAGATGGAGTGAGTACCGGCTCCACCGGTTCCGAACCAGCGTGTGTTCCGCCAGCCTAGCCGACCAGGGGTGGAGTGGAACGCGGTCGCCCCCGGGTCCTGCGCCAGGTTCATGACCAACTGTGGGAACACGCCCGACTTGCCGGTAACGATGCAGCGACGAGAGAGCGTGGATGGATCTCCATTAGTAGCAAACTCAACGCGCACACGGTCTCCGACGCCAAGGTTTGGCTCCAGGGTATCCGGCGCGAACGGGAGCGCGGAGGACTCGCCATCCAACTGGACCCGTAGCGGATTGGTCTGCGTCACCGTTGCCCAGCGCGGGATGTCCCGGTCGATCTGCGGCTTCGGCGTTAGCAATGGAAGATTACGAGCGCTCACAGGTTCACCACCTCTCGCAACGTACTAACGGCTAGCGCGTCGCCCTTGAGAGTGATCGTTGTCTTCGAGACGGTATGAGTGGCGTCGATGCCCGCCAAGGCGCGGCGGAAGCGCACCACATTGTTTACTGCTAGTCCGGGCAACGGGGCGTGAGCTATCTCAACGCCTGACGTTGGGGTGGTGAGCTCGTTCAGCCTCCGCCGCGCGTAGGCATCCAACGTGGCTTGGTCCGCTGCCTCCACCCCCTCCTCCGTGTACCCGATCACGCGGCCACGGTTCGCAATGGAGTATGGGGAGCTAGTGCTCGTGTTGTCGATGCTAGACGTCAGCGCGGCCGTGGTCCCATCCCCTTGCCCGGTGATCACCACGCGGTTGGGGATCTTCCAGATGTCGTAGTCCCGATTGAAGCTAGCCTGGTAGATCGCATTCACTCCATCCAGGAACTCGTACGCGATCGGGCGCGACTGCGGGAGGACGTACGGCTCGCCGATGAGCGTCCCATCGTAGGCCATGTACAAGCTGAAGTAGTTGAGGACTCCCAAGAGGTCGTTGATGATCCTCAGCTTGCTCGTCCCCGGAAGCCAGACCATGGACCCCACCAGAGTCTTGGAGGAGGCAACGATGTTACGGGTGAGCCCTACTCCGTCAATGATGGTTATGATCGCATCCGTTATGACGCTTCCGGCCGCAACGGTGTAGGTCGTGGTGATGATGTCCTGGTCTAGGATGGAGGACTTGTCGAGCAGCTTCACGGCCCAACTCCGCCCGGAGTCCCAAGACTCGGGCGCCTCCGAAACCACAAAGACTCCCAACGGTTGCTCCGGGAGTCCTTGGATCGCCATGGTAGGACGGAAGCGCTGGTTCAGCCAGTCCACGGACTGGCTAACGTCCCGCACCGTCAGGGAGCCTCCACCCTTGACCATGGCGTTAGCTACGAAGTCCAGGCTCCCGTCCGTCACACCATCCAACCGGGAGATCCAGACGTCATTGTCGTCCAGAATATCCAAGTAATATTTGGTGTTCCGGTTCCCGGTGAGGATCTCCTGGGTCGTGAACGTCCGGATGGGGACCGTCATGCCAAGTCCTGCAGGACGTGCAGCTCAACGTAGCTGTCATTCGGCGCGGTCACAACGAAACCGGAGACCGTGACCTGGACCTCCAGCTTGTACTTGCCTACCGTCAGCGTCCCGTCCAGCGCCCAGGTGACGACGTTGCCGCTCAATGAGGCGTCGAACTGCTGTGCGGTTCCACCGGTTGACGGCGTCACGAACACCTTGGTGACTCCACCGGTCAAGTCCAGAGGCGCGTTGACGATCGTCAGCTTGACGTCGTGCTTGTCGCCATGCTTGATGTACAGGGTCTCCACGTCAGCTCACCTCATCCTACATTCTCGTCGTAGTCTACTTGGGTCAGGGTGAAGCCAACCGGGAACTTGTTCGCTACAACATCGTACGTGATGTCCACGTTGCTCAGGCTGGCGAAGATGCGGCGCCCGGTGTAGTCGCGCCAGAGCACGGGCGTTGTCGTCAAAGCCAAGTCCTCCAACTCCTCCGGCTCAGAGGACTGGCCGCCTTGGCTTGGCGGGTACAGGGTAGCGGAGACCGCCAGCGCCAGGCTCGTCTCCTCCCCGGAGAGCTCGACGGGCTTCTCGCGTCCGGCGAAGTGGTAGGTGCTTCGGTTACGCCCCACAGTCGCCCGCCGAGCGAGCAACGCGCGCATCCGCACCAACGTAGCGAATCCCGGGCCGGTAGTGAGGAATCCCCACAGCGGCTCGGCTACGTTGATGTTGACCTCCGGACTGAACTTGGAGGACGGAGTGTTGGACCGGATGATGGCGCGGTAGTTGTTGTTGCCCTTGACGGTAGGCGCGGTGTCGATAACCGTAGCTTGGAGCGAGACGTTCAACACGATACCGGTCACCCAGGTAACCCAGTCTCCGCCATCGATCTGGCGCTGGAGATCCACCGTGTCAATAGCTACCGTTCCGGGGATCGCCATGACGATAGCGGCGTTGCCTACGAGGCTCCAGGTGTTCGAGAAGCCATCCGAGAACGAGGTCGTGCCGGGAGTCTGGCTAATGTAGATGGGGTACGCAACCGTTGTCCCGGCTGAGTTCTTCACCATCGCAGCGAAGATGATCCCGTTGAACGAAGCGCCTACGCCATCCGACCCTAGCCTCAGCAACCCCGTGCCTACGAAGAACGATCCGGAGAGCGTTGCGGTAGTCCCCAGTTGCGTCCAGGTTGCGGTCGAGATGTCAGTATCCGTTGAGGTGTAGAACGTCACCGTGGTCCCGACGCGCGCGACTCGTACGGCCAACCGCGTGTTGTCGGTAGCGCCAACTGCTACGGAGGAGACAGCCTCCACAATGGTTCCGGAGAGTCCATCCGTAGACAGCCGTAGGCGTAGCTTGCCGGCGGTGTCTAGGACTAGCGCATACGAGCGCTGGTTGGTCCCCGAGTCCCATTTCTCAACGATGCCACAGGTTGCGGCCGGAGTCCAGTCAACGGGCTTGATGTCCGCGCGGATGTCGATGTCGCCGGTGATGTCCAACGCGGCCGCATCCGCCGTGGAGCCCCAGTCGCCCGTTCCGTCCAGGGAGAGACCCGAGACGCTCGGGATCGCACCCGTACCTTGGATTGTGATGATGTCCCGCCCGTAGCCGGTGTCATACGTCACACCGATTGTAGCGTCCGCAGGCGGCAGGAAGGTGACAACGAACTCCTGCCGGGGAGACCCGGCATCCACGGAGATGAGACCGTTGGCGCTAGTGACGTAGACACGGACGCCGTACGTCGTGTTGTTTAGCAGCGTTGCCGCAAAGGCATATGACGCGGTCGTTCCGCTCCCTGCGGCCTCTTCGACCAGCGTAGCGTCGGAGTAGTCCGACAGCGCGCCTTTCTTCCAGAGGTAGATGTGCCACGCGGCTTGCGCGGAGGATTGGGCCTGGAAGTAGGTCCAGGTAGCCGTGAGGTGGGAGTTCGTCCAACTCCCGGTTGGCGTCGCAATCGTGCCCGTAGGCCGGTTTTGCGTCGTGAAGGTAACGTCGGAGGAGTACGCCGACAGCGTCCCGTTCTGGCCGGACGTAGCCACGTGCCAGGTGATCGTATGGCCGTTGGTCAAGGTACTGGCGGGCATGGTGTAGGAGGAGACCGAGGAGGTCGTTGGGCCTACGGTGACGAAGCTACCCGCATCAATCTTGTACTGCAATTGGTACGTGTTCTGCGCCGTACCGTCTGTCGGGTTGTGGGTCCAGGTGAAGACGATCGCTTCGGTGGCGTCCTTGGTAACCGTGATCGGGCCAAGCGGAGTAGGCGGGTTGGCCGTACTCAGGAGCGTGATGGTGGAGGAGTTGTTGGAGTAGCTGGAGTTCAGCGTGGCGCCAGAGCTCGTCCGCGCCCGAACCCGGTACTGGTGGGTCACAGAGGTACTCGGAGCAACGTGCTGCCAGGTGGTGACTCCGTTTGCTACGCTTGCGATCTCCGTGAACGCTCCGCCGTTCTGCGACTCCTCAATGCGAGTCGTGTACTCGGAGTAGTTGACGTTGTTGACCCACGTCAGGTTGATGTTGTTAGATGCATCCTTGGAGGCCGACAACGTGGTGGGCGCCCCCGGCGTCGTCCAGAGCGCCGAGGGAGCGCTAGACATCGCCGAGCTCACAACGTTGACCGCTTCCACCTTCCACTGGTACTTGTGGTTGGCGGAGGTCCCGGTGTCAGAGTAGGTGGTGACGACGCCCAACGTAGCGATGAGCGCGTACCCGCCTCCGTCCGTTGAGCGGTACACCTTGACGTTGTCGTACGGGCGGTCGGACGTATTGTTGTTAGTCCAGTTGAGCGTGAACTGCGTATCGCTTACCCGGCTGGAGGTTAGTGCGCTTGGAGCAGTAGGCGCCTGCGGGATGTTCGGGAATGCGATGTCTTGGCTGATGCTGGAGGTGTACGCGCCGCTGTTGAACGCCATTGACGCGGAGATATGGATGGTACCGTGGCCGTTGGAGTCGTGCGTCAGCCGTACGGTCCCAGACCAGAAGTAGTGAATCTGGCCGCCATACCCCGGGTCTGAGGTATTGATGATCGGGTTGCTAGTGAACGACACACCTTGGCCGGACACGTTGGTAACGCTGGCGCCCGTGGTCACCGACCAGGTGTAGGTCCGGTTGGTGATGTTGTTCCAGTAGTTCGGGTCGCCGTAGTCGACGCCGTACTGCCAGGAGACATCGGTGTAGTTCCCAGCGGTATTCTGGGAGTAGCTGTAGGTGACGATAGTCCTGTGGCCATTGGCCCCAGAGCCGCCACCGCCGTTGTCATTACCCCAGATTGACGTCACGCCGGCACCTCCATCCCTCTCCGGCTATCGTTCCGCAAGCGGTCAATGAAGTCTAGTAGGTCCTGGACGTCCGTAATGCTCTTGAGGTCCTCGAGCGGGACGTTGATGTTCACCTCTGTAGCGTGCGTCGTGTTCGTAGTCGTTCCGCCTCCGGCGCTCCCGAACGAGCTAGCCGTCGCCGCCCCGACTTGGGACGCGGAGACCTTGGCGGAGAAGTCGGTCGGGAGATTCCCCGCCACGCCCGCCAGCGCTCGCTTGGCAGCGTCCTCCACGGTACTGGCCCGGGAGTCCATGCCCTGGGCGAATCCCTCCATGAGCGCGCGTCCGGAGTAGAGCACCCAGCCGCGTCCGGAGAATGGGCCGTGCTTCGCGGGCGAGAACGGCCACAGACCTCGCAGCCAGCTCATCCCGTCCTCAACCCAGCCGGTCATATGGTCCCAGATGGACTTCATACCGTCCCAGAACCCTTGGATCAAAGCCTTGCCGGCGTTGTAGAGGATGGAGCCTACGTCGCCCAGCGCGGAGAGCAGCTTGCCCGGGAGACTCTTGACCCAGTCAACGATCTCCTGTAGCTTCTGGAGCGCCGCTTGCTTGGCCTGGTCGAAGTGCTCCCTGATCTTGGTGACGAACTCGGTGAAGCCCTCAACGATCTTGACGATCCGGTCCCGCGCGGAGGTGAAGAAGTCAACGATAGCATTCCAGACTACCTGGACGATCAGCTTGACGATCTCCATCTGCTTGGAGATGAAGTCGCTGATGGCGTTCCAGGCGTCAATGATCGGCTGGACGATCCATTCCCAGATGAAGCCCCAGATTGCCTTGAGGACATCCCAGAAGATGTTCACGATGTCAACGATGACGTTGAACGCCACCTTGAGGAAGTCCCAGATCGCAGAGAACGTTGCGATGATTGGCTTGATGAGGTACGCCCACACCAGGTCCCAGATTGCCTTGACTACGATCCACCACGCCTGGAACAGCGCGGAGATGATGTCAAAGGCTAGCCCGATGATAGCTCCGATGAGGTCAAAGACTGCCTTGATCCCGGGCCACAGGAAGTTGAACACCGCCAGGAAGACATCCACAAAGGTCTTGACAACCTTCATCAACGCTTCGAAGATGAACTTGCCTACCTGGAACAGCAAGTAGAACGGCGCGATGATTGCGATCCCGATCCACTTGCCGACCGTGATGATGATGTCAACCAGCTTCAGGAACCACTTCACCAGCGTTGGGATGAAGCTGATCACGGCGGCGATGACGTCGATCAGGACCGTGAAGATGGGGCCAATGATCTTGAGGAGTAGCGGGATGATGAATCCCAGCGCCTTACCCAAGACCATGAAGATGAACTTTGCTACCTCAAGGATGACCTTGCCCACCGCGATGATGGTCGGCATCACCTTGACGAAGGCATCCTTCAGCTTGTTGACGGCCGGGAGGATGCGGGAGGAGATGAACTCGCTGATGGCCGCGAAGGCGGGCTGCAGGTTTTTCGCAAGGTTGGTTGCGATCTCGCGTACGGCCGGGATCAGGTCATCCCTGAAGAACTTCACCAGCGGCGTCACGATAGCCATGATGGCGCCGAAGACTGCCACCGCTACCTTTTGGAGATTCGCCACCAAGTCCCGGAACTGCTTGCTGTGATCATACGCAAGCTTGAAGGCGGTGGCGAGAGCTACAACCGCTAGCACGATCCCGGTGATGACCGCCGCGATCTTCAGCGCTAGGACGGAGGCGGCCACGCCCGCCACTATGGCGCCAACGGCTGCGATAGCGGAGACGAGCGCGAGGAGCGCGGCCACGGCTACGCCTGCGAACGCGATCAGCTTCTGCCACTTGGGGTCCAGCGCGGTGAACTTGTTCACCAGCAGCGTGATGAAGTCTGTGACTTTCTTGATGGTTGGCAGGAGCGCGGTACCCAGAGCAATCGCAGCGGAGTCAACCGATCCCTTGAGCTGCTCGATGGAGCCCGCAACGTTGTCCAGCCGCTTCTTGGCTACATCCGCAGCAGAGACCTTGCCCATGGCGGCCGCAAGGTTGTTGAATCCGTCCGTGCCCGCGTCGGCAACGATGGCAGCCGCGCGGATGGCGTCGGATCCGAACAACGTCTGGAGCGCAAGCGATTGCTGCTCCTTGGTCAAGCCCTTGAGCGCGTCCTTGAGGATGCCGGCGATCTCCGCCATGCTCTTGACGTTGCCAGCCGCGTCGAAGAACTTGTTGGAACCGTCGGCGGTGATGAGGCCGAGTTCCTTGGAGAGCGCGATCTGCTGTTTCGTTGTAGGGATCAGGTTTTGCAGCATCGTCTTGAGCGATGTACCTGCATCACTGCCCTTGATACCGGCGTTGCCCATCAGGGCGATCGACACGGCGAGGTCTTCGAACTTCAGGCCGGTCAGGTTGGCAACGGCACCGGCTTGCTGCATAGCTAGGCCGAAGTCGCTCACGTCGATCGCGGAAGCGTTGGCGGCGCCAGCGATCAGGTCGGCTACCTTCGGGAGATCCTTGGCCGCCAAGCCGAACTGGTTCATCGCGTTGGCGGCGATCGTGGCGGCCTGGGGGAGGTCGATCTCGCCGGCAGCGGCAAGCGCCACGGTAGCGTCGGCCGCGCCTCCCATGATGTCGGTGACGGAGAGTCCGGCCTTGGCCAACTCCTCCATGGCCGTAGCGGCGTCGGAGGCGGAGAACGCGGTGTCGGCGCCCAACTGGAGTGCCTTCTTGCGAAGCACCTCCAGTTCCTGCGTCGTGGCGCCGGACACCGCGCCAATTGCAGAGATCTGCTTCTCGAAGTCGATGGCAGAGTTGACCGCAAAACCAATCCCGGCTGCGATCGTACCAGCGGCGATGCCCGTAGTGGTGGCGATTGTCTGGAAGCTGCGACGTACCTGGAATGAGTGCTTCTCGAGCTCATTCATCCCGCCAACGGCTTGGTTGATTCCCTTGCCGTCATAGCTGATCTTGATGGTGCCCTCAGCGGTACCCAGACTGTAGTCAGCCATCCCCTACGTCACCCCCTTACCTCTTGCCGGGATCAGCGAACCTTTGCGACTTCAGCCAGCGCCCGAGTACTAGCTGTTTAGCCATTGCGATCTGTTGTTCGGAGTTCTTGCCCTTGCCCGTTCTCTGCCCTGCCTTCTCCAACTCCGCCTCCAGCGCGGTCCCGAACGTGTAGATCGCACGGTCCAGGTAGAACGCCGTAGGTTGACTCGTTACCCCCATGATCTCGCTTGGCCTGCTGTTAAACTGCCGGGCCTGCTTGTACAGAACCCAGCAGTTCGTTGGTACCCGCACGAAACCCGGCCAGGTCGCTGCTGCCACCCACCGCCCAGTTGAGCAGGAACATCTTGTCGTCGAGGTCGATCTGGCGAACCGGGTACATCTCCTCGGACTCCGCCTGGGCCTTGCGCGCCTCCCAGGCCTCGTCCGTCTCGTCCTTGCCCTGGTAGTCGATCCACGCGGGAGGCTGGACGATGACGTACACCGCGAGCCGGTCCATCAGGTGGAGCGCGGTCTCGAGCTTCTTCGGGTCGCGCATAAGCGATTCCGCCGTGGCCTTGGACTGGTCGCCGTCCACCTTCGGCAGACCCGCCACAGGGCGGCCGGTCGTGTTCGGCTCGATGTGCTCCGTCTGGACGAGAGCGGTGAGCTCGTCGAAGTTGTCCAGGAGACCGGCCGCAACCAGTCCCTGGACTCCGGGGCGCCGCGCCTGGATCGTGTGTCCCGATGGGAGTTCCACGTCCATCAGCCCGTCGTTCAGCTTCACGCCCAGGCTGTACTTCTTGTTGCCGTTCCGGCTCTTACCGGGCATCCTAGTGCTCCTTCGGTTGAGTTGTTGCGATTCCGCGTAGTCTACGCGGGCAGCGGTCCGATGATCGCCACGGTGAGCGTGGTGAGGGTTCCGCCGTGGACGAGCGTGATCTTGCCGGTGCTGTCGCGGAACCGGTTGGTGTTCGGGATCTGCGAAACGAGCTCGGTGTTGGCGAGCATCGAGCCGGCAGCCTTGGTCACCTGGTCCGCGAACCCAGCCGCCGCACCCGAACCGGTCGGGATCGGAGTGGTGGGGTCCGTCACCGTGAACGAGCCCGACGCCGTAGCGGTGGCGCCGTTCTTGTAGTGCAGGATGTAGCGCGCGTTGGGAACCGCCGTGAAGGTGTCGCTCGCGCTGCAAGCAGCGTAAGTCGGCGCGACACCAGTCTGGGTCGGAGCCTGAACGCTCGCGGTGAGATCCGCCATCTCTGGCCTCCTTGTCTAGTCAGAACCGTCCTGTTAGGACGATTACGGGATCGCCACAGCGGTCTCGTTCTGGACAAGGTCCCAGACCGTTCCGAGCGAGGCGTCGTTGATCAGGCAGCCCAGGCCCACGCCGGAGGCGCCGGTCAGGAAGAACTGCCCATCCGCGAACTCGCCGGACAGGTCGTCGGTAGCGCGGCAGCGCCACACAACCGCGTGGAAGTCGCCGCCGCTGTCGGAGATCATCTGACCCTCGACCTTGAAGTACGGGCGGATGTCCGTCTTCAGCTTGCGCAGCTTCACGATCCGGTTGGGGGTCGTGCCGGTCGTGGTCAGCGTTCCGCCGTACATGGCCTGCACGGCCTGGAGCGAAACGCCGCCACCCTCCAGGGACCACTTGACCTGGGGACCGGCGCCGTGGGTAGCGACCAGGGAGTCGTCACCCCGCAGGTCCTCGAAGGCCTCGGTCTCCGCGAACGAGAACGTCCGGCCGTTCGGCAGGTCGATGCTCGCTCCGGCGAGGACGGTTGCCGTGGCGTCGGTGTACGGGGTGATCTTCACGTCCCGCAGACCGTACGGCAACGGAATGGGCATGGTCATGGCCTTGCCGCCTCCCTTGTTTGTCGCGCGATCGCAGCCGGAACTGCGAACCGCTTGTCATCGAGACGCTCCCCGTTGAGAGCATCCCAGCGGTGGATCACCACCACACCGCCGCCACCACCGCAGAAGCGCGACGAGCACTTCACTTCGAGGATGCCCTCGTTGAGCTCGGCGTGCTTCTTGTGATCGCAGCGGAGGTCCATTTACGCCACCGATCCCCCGATGGCGAACTCCTCGGCGCCCGCCTCCGCAGCGGCGCCGCGTACCTCATCCGCACCCGGGCCAACGAGTTCGAACTCGTGGCTGTGGGCGCCCAGGACCTCGAGCGCGCGCTCCGTGCTACCGGCTCGGCTGAGCCAGAGCGACCAGGGCACCTCAAACCCTGGCGTCCAAACGAGATCCTCGCCCGGACCGTTGTCCTGGTTGCCGCTGAGGTCGGCGGTGTTCAGGATGCGGTAGTTGCTACTCCCGTTGTACCGCACACAGAGCACGGTCTCGCTGAGCGGGCGATCCTCCGGCTCGAGGTCTCCCTCTCCGTGGGCCGCCACGCTCGGCACGTACTCCGGGTGGGTTACCTCTTCGGTACCCGACTGCTTGGCCATCATCAACTCCCACTCGCAGTGATCAGATGAGAGCACCACCGCGTATGGGCGCGGTACCCATCATCGTACAGGTCGTCGCTGTCACCTTCGAATCTTACGGCGAGCACGGATTCACCGGGCGCCATAACTACCGACTCCAGAGTCGCCAGCTGCGTCCTGATCAGCTTCAGCGCGGAGGAGATGGGCGCGAAGTCCGGCTGGCGGTTGTACGCCCACACCTGCAGGCGTACCTGATGGACCGGAGCGATCCCGACGGTAGTCGTCCCCCAACGGAGTACCAGGAACCGGTCGCCGCTTGGTCCGTCCGGCGTGAAGTTGGGTTGGATGCTCTCCGGGTCATACCCAGCCTCCGCCAACCCAGGAGTGGCCGCTAGGAGCGCGTACACGGCTTGCCGCAAGACATTGCTAGCCATAGGTCACCTCCCCAGCCTTTGGAACAGCTTGGTCAACAGCCGCATGGTGTCCTTGCCGTACAGCTGGATGGTCGGAAGGATGATGGCGTACCTACCCGCCCAGCGGGTCTCCAGGAAGATCCCATACCACATCCGGTGAAACAAGCGGATGGAGTGGGACTCCCTTGGCTTCCAACCGACCTCTGAGCTCAGCCCGTTCCGCGCGTTGCCGGTCCGGTCTGTCCAAGGCGCCGTAGTCTTCATATGCGCCACAGCCTTGACGGATTGGTACTCCATCACCGCGTGGACCATCCCGTCGACCTCATCCGGGAGCGCTTCGAGGTTCCGCCCCAAGTTGCGCCGGTCGAAGTCCAGCGTCACGCTGAGGCCACCGCTTGGGCTAGGCATGGCGGACCACCGCCGCGCGTAGCTCGTAGCCGTTGTCCGGGAACACCTGCGCTACTTCCCATACGCCGTTGGCGTCCGTCCAGGTGTCCCAGAGCTCAACCTTGGCGTCCCACCGTCCTAGTAGGACGAACTCAACCAGGCGCTCGCGCCCGTCGGAGGTCTGGACCACGCCCGGTGAGGGGGAGCGCGTCGTGGACTGATCGATGAGGCAGAGCGTCTGCTCGTTGCGGGCAGGCATGTTCTGGAACGTGGTCCCGGTGCCGCTCGTGATCCGCTTGCGAGGGGTGAGTGTCAGCTGCACCGGATTCGCAGCTATGAAAGCGACAGTCCCGGCTCGCAGCGCCTTGAGCTCCGCCGCGCTACGCATCAGGGCCTCTTGAGAGACTTGATCCGCACGCCCGCCCCGGTAGGCGGATTCGTTGCGGAGATTGCACGTTCGCGCATAGCGCTGGCCATGCTGAGCGCCTGCTCGTAGACGTCACCAAGCTTGCGGGAGGAGCCACCCTCAGAGATATCAACGAGTCCGGCTGCAGCAGCGGCTTTCTCGGTCCAGACGTCAAACGCCACCGTGTACTCGGTAGCGCCGGTTGCGTCCAGGCGCGCGGCCAGGTCCTCGTCGGAGTACGTGTCCTGCTCGGGCTCAGCGATCAGCAGTCGCAGCGCCGCAACGCTTTCAGCAGTAGCCATCTCACGCCTCCATTCGTCCTATCAGGACTCCGGGGGAGGGGCGGGGGTCGGGCACCCCACCCCTCCGGCCGGGGGTGTTACTCGGTGAAGTACTCGGTGAGCGCGCCCACCATCTCGACGACCTTGCCCTTGGGGAGCTTGGCGTCCGGGTCTTCGGCGTTGACCCGGTCGATCTCCTCCTCCAGCTTCGCCTTGGTCCAACCGGTGTAGGACGGACCGGACGGAGGCGGACCCTCCTGCGCGGCGCGAAGCTCAGCGAGCTCGCGGCGCAGGCGCTCGTTCTCGTCCTGCAGGGTGTTCTGCTCGTCCTCGGTGAGACCGCTGCCGTTCATGGACGAGAGGTAGCGGCGCTGGTCGCGCTCGAAGGCGGCCAACTCCTCCGGGTCCGGAGGGAATGACTGGTCGATCCGAGTCTCCAGATGCGTCCCGAAGGACCCCAGCTGCCTGAGGTGCCTGCGGTCCTCGTCCGAGAGAGCCCGATCGGTCGGAACTTCGCGAGACATTGTTTCTCCTTGCCCCTTCTGGGATCTAGCCGTGGGGTGGGGCCGGAGCCCCACCCCCTAGCTCAGGATCAGGCCGACCAGGCGTACTGGGCCGGGACGGAGTAGGCGCCGGCACCGATCGACATGACAGCCGCCTGGCCACGGCGGGCGACCGCCGCACCGAGACCACGGATGAAGGTCGAGTCGATGATCGGGTAGTTCGCGTTGTTGCCCGGCTTGATGACCAGACCGCGCAGCGACGCGTCCGGGTGCTCCCGGATGCCCACGATGTTGAGGTTGGTGCTACGGCCCTGCGAAGCGGCCGCCACCATGTACCCGGACGGGATGTTGCCGTTCTCGACGATCATGTACGGCCCGTAGGAGCCGATGACGTTGAGACCGGCGAACGTCGGACCCGGCTGCGAACCACCGGCGACCTCCCAGCCCACGGGGAGCAGGAAGCCCGTGCCGGTCGCCGGGATGAAGTCGTACACGGCGGTCTGGGCGTTGTTGTTCGCCACACCCCGACGGAACGTCTTGATCACGGCGGACTCCGTGGCGTTCACCATGATGATCGTGGTGTAGCCGTTGGCCCGGTCGTACCCGTGCTCCGTCACCAGGAGCGCCAGCTGGTCCAGGTCGGTGGAGTCCAGCGTCGCGGCGCCCGAGTTGACGTAGTGGGTGTGGGTGGCGCGGTTGAAGGACACCCCGTTGTACGGCGGGATGTACATCGAGTCCGCGTTGTAGAGCGCGGTCACCGAGTAGGCGGTGTTGAAGACGTTCGTGCTCCGGTTGGCGGAGTTGAAGATCGCCTTCATGACCTGCTCGAACTGCAGCCGGTTGTCCGCCTCCATCGCCATCTGCAGCACGGCGTCGATCTGGGCGCTGGTCGCACCCGCCGTGTTGCCGTTGCCGGCGAGGAACTGGAAGGTGTAGGACTGGCGGAGGTCGTACCAGGTGAACGGGAACGCTCGCTGGTTGACGACCGGTGCCGGCCGGATGCTCTTCGGCAGACCGAACTCGGACGCCTGCTCGAAGCGCTCCGTCCCGGCCTCCACGATGTCCTCGATGACGTCCGTCACCGAGTACGAGAGCAGATCGATGAGCGGCTGGCGCGCCGCGTTGAAGGTGTCCAGGATGTCTCGGAAGCCATTCCAGATGGCGTTGAGGTCCTGGCCGTCGCGCGTCCTGACGAGAATGTCGCCAGACGCGGCAATACCCTTGGCCATTTGAACTCAGGTACTCCTTGTCTTGTCCGTCGTCCTAAGAGGACTGTTGTTGGCGACGAGTGTCAGGTGGTGGCGACCGGGACGCGGACGATCATCCGGTCCAGTTCGACCATCTTGGCGACGATCTTGCCGGCGGTCGCCGTGGCGTCCACCGTACCGGCCGCGTGGGCGTAGACGATGGCACCCGCCGTGAGGGCGGTGCCGCTCGTCATGGTGGCCTCCACGATCTCGCCGTGGGTCATGACATCGACGATGTCACCAGCGGCCATCGCACGGCCGGGGCAGATCAGGCCCATGACCGCAGTCTCAGCCGGGCCACCGATCACGACCTGACCGGACGTGTTGATCGACACGGCCTGGATCTTGTCCTTGTCGGCGCTGACGATCGCGGCGAGCAGAGGGGCACGGAAGCCACCCGACACCGGGTCGTACTTGTCGAAACGACTCATTGGAGTTTCACTCCCTTCGCAGGGTCTTGGGGCTTCCTGCCCCTATGGGGGTTAGTAGCGCTGCCGAAGCGCCGGGAACCGCTTGCCGAGATCGGCAACCGTCGGCTTGGTACCGGACTGCGGGGCGATGCCGCCGTTCGCAGGGGCGGTACCAGGACCGGCTGGCGGAGCCTGCTGGCCCGTCCCGCCGTTGGCGTCCCCGGCTGGGGCTGGCTTGAGGAGGTAGGGGTGCGCCGTGGCCAGAGCCGTCAGCGCGTCCTTCATCCCCATGACCTTGCCATCCGCGTCCACCGTGATCTTGCTGCGGTCCAGAAGCTGGAGCGCGGCGCCGGGGTTGTGCCATTCCCGGGTGTTGTCAGTGAGGAATGCGATCTCGACCCTCTGCTGGGTGATCACCGCGTCCCTCTCCGCCAGCGTTGCCGTCGCCACCTGGAGGTCACGCTCGGCCTTCTGCAAGGCCGGCATGTCCTTGTCACGGAGTTGGGCGTGAGCCGCCTCCGCGTCCGCGCGCTTCTTGTCCGCCGCTGCGAGTTGGGCCCGAAGCTGGTCGAACTCCGCTCGGCTGACGGTGCTCTGTCCGCCGTCCGTCGCAGTCGTTCCAGTCGTTCCAGCGGCGCTCTGTCCGCTTGCTCCAGCGTTCGCTGCTCCCGGGTCGGCTGATCCGGCGCTCTGTCCGGCTTCGCCCGTGGCGCTCTGTCCACTACCCAACGGGTCAGTCATCTTGGTTCCTTCCATGAGTATACGTGCCCGACTTCCCCAGAGTCTACTGGGTGGTTGTTGCCTCGTGTAGTTTTATGGGACCGCTACTGGGTTGCAGCGCGATGTCGTTGCCGGAAGTGTGTAGCCGCACAGGTCCCGGCGCCAAGAGCAGGGTAGCTCCGGCCAGGTGGTTGATGGATACCGGCTTGTACACCACTCCGTATCCAGACATACCAAAGGCGGTACGGCCGGAAACTGGCTTGCGCGAGCTCGTTGTCCCAGAGGCGGAGAGTCCCAGAGCCGTCCGGCCCGTCAAACCAGCCGTATGCTTCGGAGTCCCGTTCGCAGTCAAGCCAACCGAAGCGCTAGCGCTTGGGGTCGCGCGCTTCACCTGGGCTCCGCGTCCGGAGAGTCCGGCCGCCACGTTCCCGGACAACCCCACCGACTTCTTGATCGCACTTACGCCAACGAATCCGACAACGCTCCGGCCAACCAACCCGGTAGACGCATGTCCCGCAACCGCCCGCCCAGAGAGCCCGAGCGCGGAGCGACCCGTCTGCGGCCGTTGCCCTTGTGTAGGCCCATACGGCGTGAGCGCTATGTACCCGGCACCGGTCTCTGGCGCTTTCTTCAGCGCCGTAGCCGATCCGGAGAGACCCATTGCATCAATCGTTGACGGAGTTGCGATCTTCTTGACGGTGGCGGCGCCCGAGAGCCCAACCGCGTCCACGGAGGCTTGCGGCGCGACTTTCTTTGCAGTTGCTACGGCTGCGAGTCCGGCTGCGACGCGCGCGGACTGCGCCATAACCTTGGCCGCAGTTGCGATCCCGGCCAGCCCGATGGCCGCGCGTCCAGTTGGCGTGGCGGTCTTTGCCTCCGTAGCCGTACCGGACATCCCCAAGGCGCTCCGGCCTACGGGTGTGGCGCGTTTCACCTGCGCGCCGCTGCCACTCAGGCCTAGCGCGCCAAGCCCGGTCTCCGGGTTGGAGGTGACGGAGCTAGCTGGGACGCTCAGGTACCCGTAGGCGGCATCCTCGATGAGCAGCTTGAGGAGTTCCCAAGGAACAATCTGCCCGATCTGCGGCGCAGCTTGAGCGGATGCAACCGGGATCAGAGGCACGATCTCGAAAATCTTGACGGCCCAGTCGGGTGTACCGCTGCCGGCCGCATCGAAGTTCAATCCAACCGTTTGGCCCGCAAGCATTGTAGGCGCTGGTTCGCGCGCGCTGAGACCGCTGATGAGCGAGGTTAGGTTGTACGTCTGAGCGGTATCAACCGAAGCAGGCGTGCCAAGCGCGTTCCAGTCCAACGCGGAGCCCGCGATCCAGCCGCCAGCGTAGGTGTTGGTGACGTTCTGGGTCAAGTTGTTGGTGGCGGAGGACCCGGAGAACTTCTGGATCGGAGGTTTGGCTGGGTCGGTCCCTAGGTAGGTGGTGACCTTGACGGCCTTGGCGTTGTTGGTCTGGAAGTCAACGTTGGCGGTGATCCCTGTTTGTGCGGCCGCAACGAATGCGGACCAAACACGGATGTAACCTCCGGACCCAGCCTGCTGTACCGTTCCGATCTCAATCCAGGGGAGCGAGTTACCGAGGGAGTCCCCGATCGTCCAGCCGCCCGGAGCGCCACCGGTTCCGTCAACATGGGCCTGTACCACGATCAGCGAGTTGGCCGAGGTATTGAACGAGGCGCTGTTCAGGCCGACAGCGCTACCGCCTCCGGCCGTTACCCAAGCCGGGTCATTCTCTACAACGATCCCGAAGTCGAAGTTGGGCGGGTCCGCGCTCGCAGCCGTCAACTGGCGGAGCGTCTCATCCCCACCGCCGTTGGTGAAGTCGGCCCAAGTCGCAACGTTGTATGAGGCTTGCGGGAACGCCCAACCGATCTTGGGGGAGCCACCGGCCGCGTACTTGAGGTCGCGCAGGATCTTTGTGCAAGCCGCTTGGACTTGTTGGTCGGTCATTTCATAGTTGAACCCGGCCAGGACCGCCATGTCGCCGGAGTCAAATCCCAGAGCGTACACAGACCAAGTCGAGAACGCAACTACGGCTGCGTGATCCGCATGGTTAGCGGAGGAGACCGACTCGCCATGGACCCAGGTCAGCGTGGACAAGTCCGCGTAGTGGTAGCGATAGTGGGCGTTCCCCGCAGGCTTGGTGATGACTTGCCAGCGCCAGACGTCGCCCGCAAGATCGCCTGTGTTGGGGAAGCCGTTGGTGAAGTCATCAATGCTGAACAGGTGGCCGCCGCCAGTAGCGGCGGAGACCAGCAAGCCACCCTCTTGCGTTCCGCCTACGGTGTCCGAGAAGCCTCCGCCCATACCCCAGTTCTGGGATGTGTACTTGGAGAGGCAGACCCAGGTGAAGGCGCCCGTGAAGATGTTGGCTGCGCCAGCGGTGCCCACGCCGAAGTTGACGAGGGCACCCGTTGTGTCGCCGGTGAAGCTCTGGCCTTTGATGGACATGAGGCCCAGCCTCCTCCGTTAGTTGAGGATGCTGGCGTCGAGCGAGTAGGTCGTGATCGTGTTGGAGGCCGAGGAGGCGCCCCAGGAAGCCGAGACGCCGATGCGATTCTCGATCGTGGTGTTGATGGTCACGATGCGCGCTCCGGCCGTGATCGGGAGCGGCGACGGAGTCATCGCGGTCAGCGAGGTCCCCAGGAACAGGATGCAGCCGCCTTCCATCTGCCCCGACGATCCGGTCTTGATGCACTTGTACTTGCCCATGAGCCGCCAGTACCAGGCAGCGGGCGTGGTACCGGTGGTGATCGCGGCCAGCACGATGTCCGTGACGATCGCGGGCACGGAACCGGCCGCATCGTCATACGTACCAAGGTACAGGCCGAGACCGAGCGAGGCGCCGGTCAGCGAGGAGTACTCGCCCTGGGCGTCGAGCTCCAGGATGGAGCCCTGCTCCATGCGTCCGGCCGGGAGGCGCGGAATGGGCAGTGGCGAGACATCCTTCTTCGTTGTGAAGGATGCGAATGCGGCGCCGAGACCCGGCGCGAATGGGCCGAGGCTCTCGACCAGCGACCCGGTTGCGATCTTCATTCGTTGTCCTCCGTTACATCGCGGTCGCGTCGAGGACGAGCGCCCCGACAGCGGCCGTGATCTGGCCCTGGCCGCCGAAGGTCTCGACGACGAACTTCTGGAAGTACAGGTCGCCCACGGCGGTGATGTCCACGGCCGCGCCTCCGGAGGTGAGCGAGACCTGGAACGTGTCCGTCGCAGCGCCTACCACGAAGTACAACGTGCCCTCGGTCAGGCCGGTCGGGAGCGACTCGGCGAAGACGTTGTAGACCATGACGCGGTCGCCGTTGACGAGGCCGTGCGCGGAGGAGGCGATCGTGTTGGCGGTGACGTCGGCCGACTCGCAGGTGCCGAAGCCCTTGACGGAACCACCGAACGGCAGGTACCCCATGAAGTTGCCGGCACCGTTGCCCGAAACCGCGTTGAAGAGTCCGAACGCGTGGTAGCTTCCGGCCGGGACGTCGAACGTCAGTGCGCCCGAGTTGGACTTCGCACCGGAGGCAGCGGCGCCCCAGGTCACGGCCTGGCGAGCGTAGGCGGGCGAGCCGCCTGTGGCCTCCGTGCCGGTGAACGTGGAGCCGGTGCCCGGGTCCGCGCTGGACTGGAAGATGCCGATGTACTTGACACCGGCTGCGATGGCCTCGTCGAGCCCATCCAGGGCCACATTCTTGCCCGTGTCGTTGAATGGCATTTGGCGATCCCTTCTTGGTTGGGGTTGATCTTATCTTGACAACTTGGCTTTCAGCCGCCTCAACAGAACCGGCCGAGTTTGGGAGCTAGCCCCAGGGAGATGGAATGTAGCCGCAAGGCGCCGGAGATCAACCACCCGCATGCCGTCGAGCAGGCGTACGTCCCGGGTGAAGTCACCGTACATGGCCTTCGCGGCGTCAAGCTGGGTCGGGGTCAGCGCGCCGGTGCCACCGCGCATGGGCGTAGTGGCCGGAGATGGTCGCGAAGCGCTCGTAGGGGGCGCCGTGCGGGCTCGCACCCCTCCAGACACGCTCCGGACCGGAGGGACCACCGGTTGCTGGGCCAGAGCGGTTGCGCGCTCCTGATCGATCCATTTGTTGTACTTCCCGGACACCAAAGCATCCAAGAAGTCATCCTCGCTTGGCGAAACTCCGGTCACGTAGCAATAGCAATGCGGGTGCGGCTTACGCGGGACCTCACCCTTGGGCCAGATACCCGCTCCCAGATCGAACTTGTCATCATTCGCGTACTCATCGCAGATGTCCGATTTGGGGTGGCTCCCGGACAAGTGCCATTGCATGTTGTCAATCCACGGCTTATCCTGGACCTGTTGGACCGAGACCGCGTGGAACGCATTGTTGATCTCGCTTCTGGCGAGCCGCAACGCCGCGTACCGGACTCCCCCGGGGGTGTTGGGGTTGAACCAATCAATGGCCTCCGCCGCGAACTCCTTCGCGGAGAGCCCACGCGCCAGGGCTGCCGTGATCTTCTGGTCAATGCGGGAGCCCAACCAGACGTCCACGTTGTAGATATGCTGCGCTAGGCTCGTGTAGCTCAACTCCATACGCGCCAACGCAACCTGGGTGGTCCGGGCAAGCCCCACGTTCAGGTTGGTCAGAACCTCACGTGCGAGCGCGCTGCGGCCAAGCTTGTCCAGGACATAGGCATCCATCCCGTTGCCTAGCTGGATCGCCCGCCCAGCGGCCTCGAGCCGACGCGCCTCCACGACGCGGCCTACGCCACGCAGCACGCTAGCTTGTTGCTCTAGCAACGCTTTGCGGATCGTCTGCATCTGCTGGTACCGGATCTGATCGCTGACCGTCAATGACTTCTTGCTGACGATCCGGGCGATGTCGGCCTGGATGGCTGCCATTGCATCCGCAAGCATAGCAACGATCTGCTGATCGCTAGCAACCTGGACTTGTGCGTACGCACGGATCCAGTCGCTCGGGATCGGCCTGCGGAATGGGGAGGTCACGCGCGGACCCACCTACCGGCCCGGATGAAGCCGTGATCGCCGCAGTGGCACAGGAGACTGGGCGAGATCTCCAACGTAGCCACATCAAGGGAGACCACCTGCCAGCGCGCGGCCTCCGGGGTCAACTCCGCCTGGACCGGGCCGTCGAAGGTCACGCCTCCCATGCACTTGCCGCCATCTGGCTTCCGGTGCCGCATGATCAGGCCCCACTTCTCCACATCAGGGAGATGAGCATAGTGCGGGTTGATCGTCCTATCAGGACTCCAGGTGGTGAACTTGAACCAGTGGTCGTCCCCTAGGTCGTTCCAACCCTCCGCGTCCCAGCTTTCCCAATCGTCGCTCATGGACCAGTCACCCCCGGTACCGGCGCCGGAGCGCCACCAGCTTCAAGCGCGAGGCGGGATGCCTGCGCGTCCAACGCCGCTGTCTGCGCGGATTGCATACGCCCCAACAGATCCGTCGGGAAGTTGAAGCCCAGCTTGTCCTTCAGGTACTCCTGCGCGAACTGGGCGTCGATGATCTGCGCGGTCAGCAGGTCGATGACTTCCTGGATCACCGCCGCGCGGTCCACCGGCATGGGGTCGCCGAAGGTCACGTTGACGGTGAACACTCCGTCAATCGGTTGCTGCGCCTCGTAGGCAGGCGCCCAACCGTTCAGGATGTCGAACAGGAACTGCGTGAGCACCGCAGCCATCCCGTCCTCGCGCTCCTTGTTGGCCGCGATGACCGGCGCCATCTTGATGGCCAGTGCCACGCCGCTCTCGGCCACCTGGACATCTACCTTGCCCACTGCGATGTCCGGGACGCCGCTCGCCTCCAGCGTGGAGTCCTTGAGCGCGTTGACGTGATCCTGCAGCGGCGTAACCGAGTTCACGCCATCCACGCGGCCGAACTTGCGGCCAACCTCGAGCTCCATCACTCCGGCCGGAGCGATCACCCAATCAACCGGCTGGCCCTTGTCGTCACGCGGAGTCCCCGAGTCAGTCCAGTACACACCGATCCCGGCGAGCGCAATCGCCATGTCCTCGTCGGTCATCCCCTGCGTGATACCCGCCAGCGCGGTCTCAAGTCCCTGCAGGATGGAGTACCCGAACGGGCCGGTGTGGGTGTTCTTGAAGTGGTACACCGGGATCGCAGTGATACTTGCGGGGAGCATGAAGCCGTTGAAGGCGCCCGGGTTGGCGCCTCCGTCGCCCACGTAGTATGGGCCCCAGGTGATCCAGGCCGGAGGCGCAGCGGGCGTGAGATCCGTGGACGACAATGGGAACCGGTCATCCCACTTGTCCTGCTCGAAGAACTCGATCTGGTAGAAGATGCCGCCCAGCGTTGAGCCCGGGACAGCAGCCACATCCTCGGGCGTCAGGATTCGCTGGTACCGCTCACGTTGCGCCACAACGGTCTGTCCGTCGGGGGAGGTCAGCAGCGTGATCACGTACACGCCTGCGATCCGCTCCGGGTCCGTTGGGAACGAGATGGGGAAGTACTGCGATCCGTCCAGCTGGGTGATCCGCAGGCGCGTCCCCTCCGGCTTGCTTGGGTCCGCGCTCACCTGCAGGAACGCGTCGCCACGCCGGAGCATCGTGCGCTTGGTTTCCCCAAACTTCACAACGAACTGCTCGCGGTCGAAGAGCGCCTTCACCCAGGTGGCAAGCGCGGCCTGGGCAACCGGATCGGCCGGGGAGTCTGCCGGCACCTCGTAGCTGACCGTGAGGTCCCGGCCAAGGTAGCGGTTGGTCGCCTCAACGATCGCACGCCCGTATGGAATGTAGCGGCGCCCCTTGGGGTCCGTGTCCTCGCGCAGGAGCGCTCCGAACGCCTCGGCAACGTTGTTGACGATGTCGTCATACGTCCAGTAGGCCTGGACACGCTGCTGATCGTTCGTCTGCTTGCTGCTGACGTAGGTGGGGGCAGGGCGATTCAACGCCACCGCCGTTGCGTATGGGGAAACCACCGGTGCTCCTCCTCCTGTTGGTGCTAATCCTAGCGGCTCGCGCGCGCCTTGGCTTGTCTCGTTGTCTTGTATGGACTTCCCAGCATCCCCGAGAACATGCGCCCCAACGCCTCAGGCGTATGGTCGTCTTTCTTCAATGGGTGTTCCGGCGCGTTGCGACCGCGTTCGCTTGCCTTCTCTGCGGTCTCTGGGTAGCGATAGTCGTTGAACTCGCGGATCGTGTTGACGCATTGGCGATGTACGGTGAGCGCGGGTCCGCCTTGGTTGAGGACATCCAGCGCTCCGAAGCCCGAGCCCGGCTTGAGCTTACGGCGGAACCACTCCAAGCGGTCGTTGAGCTCAAGGGAGCCAGGCGAGACGGATCGCACTCGTAGCAACTGTTCCAGGCGCCTTGTGCGGTCAGGCTCAGCCGGGTCCGGGTAGAACCCACGGAGCGTCGCAGGGTTCATCCCGCGCTCTTGGATGATCTGCGCCATCTCCTCCGTGGTCCGGCCGCGCTCATAGACCTCATCCACTACATGGAAGCGCGTGTGGGACGGATCGCATTGAACAATGAGCCATACGAACGGATTGGTGAATCCGTAGTCCGCGCAAGCCCAAGTCTCCCAGCCCGCGCGGAACCCATCACTATTGACGTGGATCTCTTCATCAAAGTCCTTGAAGACACGGCCGACGTACTCCGTGAACAGAGCCGCGATCTCCTGATTGAACATCTCCACTGACATATCGAGCCACATGGCCCAGATCTCAGGGTGGATGCCTTGCGGTGCAACGACTCCGTCCTCGCCCTTGATGAGGCGCCCCAACTCCTTGAGCGCTTTCTTGGCTTGCTCCAGGCGCCCGTGCCGGTGTTGCTCGGAGAGCCACTTGAGCAGAGTCTCATCTACGCCACCGGGATACACATACGGGTTCACCCAAGCTGGCGCCCGCCAAGAAGCCCAGTCAGCGCGCTCCGGGTCCTGCCCGATCATCCAGAGGTCATAGAACCAGTTCTTGCCTTCAGGCGTTGAGCCGAACTGCGCCCAGCCGTTGAAGTCGGCCAATGTTGGGCGGACGTACTTGATCCACACGGACGGCTTGAGCTTGGCCGCCTCCGAGAACACAACCCCGCTCAGGCCCTCACCGACCAGCGTCTGTGGGTACTTCGCAGACTTAGCTGAGATGATGAAGCGCCGGTCGAAGAGGCTGATCTGCATCTGGCCGGACTCGGGGTTGTTGTACGTGCCCGGGTGGTCAAACAAGAAACCTAAGCGCGCCAATGCGTCGTAGATGACGCGAAACTCTTTCTCTGCATCCGAGTACTCAGGCCCGACGATCCAGTACTCGCGCCGGAGTCCGCGCTGGGTCAGCATCTCCATCTCAGTCCAAGCGCGGAACGCTTCCGGGACAAGCCTGTGCCCACCCATCTGGCTCTTGCCCGCGCGCCGACCCGCCGCCACAACCTTGTTACGAGTGCGATCCCGCAGGATCTGCTCCTGGAGTGGGTACGGCTCCCAGCCGACCTCATCCCAGTTATGCGTCCACAACTCGTCAGGCGGTGGCGGCGTGATCAGCTTTGCCATCAGACCGACTCCACGCCGATCTGGTGGTTGGGGTCGAAAGTGCAGCTATCCATGGGAAGCTTGATGTTGCCGTCCTCCTCCACAGCCTCGACCTCCGCGCTCATGTGGCCGTCCACGCGGACCATCACCATAGGCGCCCACGTAGCCGGCATGGGGTCTTGCCCCACAGGAACGGCTATGCGATTGAGGTCGTACTCAAGGATGATGGTCCCGCACCACGCGCAGCGCTGCCGGATGTACATCCCGAAGATGTGGAGCGCGGGGGCAGCGATATGGACCACGGAGTCCGGGCGCTTGTCCCAGAGGCGCGGTGTCCACGGCTCGTCGGGCTCCGGAGGCGAGCCCTTGATATCACCGAGCTTTGGCGGCACGTGATCACGCGGGAGCGGCACCAGGATCTCATCCAGGTTGTGCTCGCGCGCGAACTGCTCGAAGGCATCGTCAGGGAAGCCACTCATTTCTTCGGCCCCCTCCGCGTCGGCCCGTCGAGCAGGACATAGAAGAACACCACTACCGCCAGGAAGCCCAGGACTCCCACCACGGCGCCATTGTAGCTTGCGTCCGTCCTATCAGGACGCGGCAGCGGGGTTGGGCTCGCTACCATTGCTGTGTACATTCGTTGGCCTCCTTGGGCTCTCCGAGGTAGATGGTTGCCCCCAGCAGGAACAACCCTATGAAGACTACTGCCTCAGCAAGACCGAGCCACATCACTCCTCGGCGTCCGGCTGCGGCCCGGTGTTGTACGTGAGGTAGTGCTTGCCGGCGGCCAGCAAGCCTATGGAGCGATACCAAGGCATCCCGTTCATGATGATGGAGTACGCGGTGAGGTCGTTCTCCTCGTCCTCCAGGTCGGGCTTGGTCTCCGCCGCTACCACGATCCAGTCGCCCATGACGCCTTGGGTTGCCTCCGGGTGGGCCTCCGCGTAGGCAGCACGGTACTCCTCAATGGCAGCCTCTATGGCACGCTTCGCCGCGCGCTCACGCTCCGTTGCCATCGGTGATCTCCTTGTGCTTCTCAACGAACGCCTGCGTCCGGTACACCTGCGGCGGAGGCGGATCACCGGCCACGTAACCACCCGTTGTTACAATGGTGATAGCGGAGCCCACCGTCAGAGTGTTGGGCCCAAACGTGACAATCGGCCCAACGTACTCATTTGGGCGCTCCGCAAAGTCATCAGTCACAAGGGTTCTCATGTTCTCACCATTCATGCTTGGGCGGCGTCGCCTTGCGCGGCTTCATCTGGACCACGTTGTCAGGCGGAGGCGGAGGAGTTGCCTTGCGAGGCGCGCGCTTACGCGGGGCAGGAGGCGGAGGCGCCTCAGGCTCAGCTGCAGGCGCCTCAGGTTCGTCCTGAGTAGACTGTCCGAACATCTTGCCCAGGACCTTCTGCCAACCGGGCGCGTCAATGGAGACATCCATGCCAGGTCGGACTCCGCCGCGATCAAGCACCTGGACAGCGGCCTTGATCCGCGTCTCGGCCGGGATGCGCTCATCTTCCATCAGCGCCTTCAACACGTCGGCCGCATTCGGTGTAGCTAGTGCGATCGTACGCTTCGCTGCATTGATGGCCGCAGGCGTAGTCCCGCCGTGCGCCGAGCAGTAGTCCGTGCCGTTGGCCGCCCAAGCCTCACACGGCTTGTACTGCCGCGCGCCATCATCATCAAGGATTGGCTGGCCGCGCATATCCGGGTCTTTGTGGTCCCTTGGGTGCCGGATGCACGTGCGTCCCTTGCACTTGACCTTGCGACTACCCCCAGATTTGGGTATGCGAAGGGCATCATCATCGGACACGGGCTAGCCTCCATTCTCCGTGTCTGGGAGCGCGCTTGCCAGCGTCCCTCCCGCCTCCGCCGCGTCCACGGCCGTACGGACGAGACCGGCCCACGTTCCCGACCCATCCTGTACGGCTTTGAGACTATCCTGAACCCGTACCAGGAATGTCTCCAGCGCCCGCGTGTCCGCAAAGCGGTCACTAGCCTGAACCGCAGCGATCTCCTGTTGTAGCTCCGTCTGGCACCACAACAGAACCTCTACCCGCCCAGCGAGCCGCCCAGCGTCAATTGCAACCGGATCAAGGTCTCCAATTGCGCTAACGGTAGACAATTGCGATGACAATGCAGCGGTGGCTTCGCCCGACACGACGCCCGCCAATCAGGCCGTACCAGCCTTGGGCTCACTCTTCCCGAACGCATCCGCGTCCGTCGAGTAGATCGCCCGCAACTGGCTAGCCATTGACAGGTCCGCCCCGGTCGCTACCGCCTCCGCGTCATTCTCCGCGAGCGGCAGCCGCCCCTTGGTATCCGTTGCACTTACCACCGAGCCGTCAGGCGCAAATCGCGCCATCACCGGGAGCCCGAACTCGCTCTCGCCCTTCATTGACCTAGCCATGTCTCCTCCATCCCTTCGTCATAGTCTAGCCCACTTCCCAGTTCAGCCCGGTTTTTGAAAATCGCTCGTACGTACGCGCCCCGCGCGTATACGCGCGTAAGGCTGCACAAGAGGTAGCGTATTACGTAGAGATTCTTTTTAACTGGGTTAAACTGAGATACTAAACTATTCGCAAGTATATCAACGATCCTTGCAGCCCAGTTAGGCCCTGTTATGCCCCCTTTCGCACCCTCTTCAACCGCAAACCCATCCTGTAGTATCCCTGCTCGCCATCAACATACAGCCTCTGCTTCGGGTAGCCATTCGCGCTGAGAGCCCGACCGAACGACGTAACCGAACTATGGCGCTTGTCGTCCTCCCCAGTCATCTCCAGCCAGGTCTTGTATGCTTCACGGAGGTCTTCGGTCGTCTCCATGTACTCCGCGCCGAACTCGCAGGCTTGCTGCATCCAAGCGTCGAGGGTGGAGAGCGACTCGCGGAGGCTCATTGTCGCCTCAACGGATTCCATTGACAGCACATCGTCGCCGATACCCTCCGCGCGGTACATGGCATAACCCTCCAGGGCCCAGTTGAGGACTCCGGGCAACTCCGTAGGCGCGCAGAGGCGTGGCTTCAGGGTTGGGTCCACTTTCTCCTGCGGGATGCTTACTCCGAACGTAGCCACCTTGAGTCTCCGCCGTAGCGCGGCATCCGCCCCGGGTATAGAGGGCATCTCGTTGCACATTAGCCAAGGGGTAAACGCAGGCACCGCCTCGACATACACGTTACTGGCCATACCGCGCGCCGACAGCCGGTCCCCACCCGTCATCCGCTTGACGGAGTCCACGTGCAACTGGACATCCGCGCTAGCCTCCGTGCAGTGTAGCAACCTACGCGGTAGCGCATTGAGGAGATCCACGCGCGGTCCCTCATCGCGCTTCTCGCGGAACATCTGCAGGTTGTAGGTCGCCGCATACGCGCCTAGGAGATTCGCGAGCACTTCGATAAATGTCGATTTGCCACTCGTAGTCGGCCCTTGGCCGATGACCATAGCGCGATCAGGGTTACCGCCTACGAGGCTCATCCCAACCAGCCTCTGGACGTCGCGCCGCGTGCCCTCATCGGGTAGCACTTCCCGCAGGAATCGCAACCAGAGCGCAGACTTTGCGCCCTCATGGTACTCAACCGGGGCGCAGAGGGTAGCCATGTCCTCCAACCGACGCGGCCGGAACGTCACCTCGTCGCCCAGGATGAGCACCCCGTTAGCTACATGGAGGTGCGTCCACTCCGCGTCGTACTCCTCCGCACGGGCCCACATGCCTCCCATGACGCGCGCGCCATCCATCATTGCCTTGACGCGCTGCATAGAACCGCTTGTCTTGACCCAGGACTTGAACGCCTTGAGGGATTCCACATCCTCAATAAACGCTGCCTCTTCGCCCATCTTGCGTACTATGGCGTAGGCGTGCCCTTGCGCAATATCGTTACCGCGCAATCGATTCCAGAGCGCGGTAGCCGGTTCGTAGGCGACCCAGGTGTTCCAGGAGGCCACCCACTTGGCTTCGCCCACCAATGTGCGCCGGAAGCGCTCCGCGTTGCCTATGTCGTCCCGCTCGTAGTCGAAGGTGTCCGAGCCGGTCTGCTTGGCCTTGGCCGGCTTGACGTCCTCCGAGAACATATCGCAGGGATCGTCATCGGAGACATCGCCGCCGATCTCGGTCTTGACCTTCCCCACACCCTTGATGACCGCGCGCCTGAACTCGCTCTCCCAGGCCTTGCCACGGCGCCCCTCAACGGCCGTACCGAACACCGCCTTGAGCTTGGCGATCGCCTTACCCGCCCCGGTATGCCCCAGCCCGGCGTCACCCAGGAGCGCCCAGGCTCCGTCGCGCGCCGCGTCGTGCGCGCCCCCGTCCTCGCCTGCCTTCCGGACCTCGCGCGAGTACTTCGCAAGAGTCGCTTGCATAGTTGAGCAGAGCTCGCCGCCCCCGTTGTCTTCCAACCACTCCAACGCGCTCTCGTAGTCGATGTCGCCCGCGTCGCCGCTACCCGTGTAGGCTTGTCCAGAGGTCAGACCCGCAACCCAGGCTGCAGGGAGCATCGGAAGCTCATGGATAGATGGGAACTCAACATCGCCCGCAACTACGCCCGTTGACGAGCCGTCCGGCCTGATCCAGTAGTACCGCTTGCCGGTCTTGTCGTGGATGGACGGCCAAACGACCGCATAGCGGTGGTACCACTTGATGGTCTCAACGCCCGGGCCAACGTCGTTCCACTTGAGCCCTTCCGGTACCTGGAAGTAGCGGATGCCCGAGCCGTCCGTCCGGCTAGTGGAGATCCAGGTGGGCGGTAGCTCGCCCCAGCGCTCCTCGGCAAGCGCTAGCGTCTCGGCGCCAGCCTTACCGCCGTACAGATCAACGTCAATCCCGATCACGTTGGGAGGCATGCGAATTGCAATGTTGCCGATTGGGAAGTTAGCGTTGCCCGCGTCGAAGCGCTTGCGCCTGAGCCAGGTCCTAATCTGAGACTCGTCAACGTACGGCGCGAGAGAGCCCGTCACGTTGTCCGGCACCGGAGACTTCTGCCTGACAGGGAGAGGGATCGGGGGCAGACCGTTCTCAAAGTACGCCATTGCCGCAATATCGAACGGCGACTTCTTGTCTACCACCAGAACACCCCATCCACGCTAGCGGCGAGCGCGTGTTCGCAGGCGCCTTCCGGAGGGACCATAACGTATGAGGTCCCGCAATCTCCGGGGCATACCAAAGCAACACAACGTCCGCAAGGGCAAAGGATTTCGGCCGCTTGGCCTTCGGTCCCGCAGTCATGCTCCATCATCTCTTGGAACACTCTGCGCCGATACTCTTCAGTTGACACGGTAGGGTAGCCTTTCGTTTGACCCGGCCAGGGGTACGAGGAGGGGCGTCGGATAGCGTACCGCTACCGGCGCCCCCTTCGCTTATGCGGCACAGCTAGCAGCCGCAGACGCCGTTCGCGGCCGGGATCTGGAAGCACCGCTGACACATGTCCGCTTTGGTCTTGTTGGACGGCATAACTTGGGAGAGCGGAACCAGGTCGCGCCCGTGCGCGTCGTCCAGGTCCTCCATGTCCCCTAACCCGAGCGGCACCGGATCACCGGGGCGCCGCGTGTCGGATTCCACGGCGCAGCAGTTGACGGCAACGAGCTCGCCGTCCCGCCCACGGAACACCCAATCCCCAACCCGGTATGGGTTATCGCAACGGGCGCAGTGCCCGTTGAGGAGAGCCTGTTGCGCGCCGTCAAGAGCGCTGATCCGGATGTACTGCTCGCGATCCTCCCGGGGCAGCCGGTCATCCAGGCCCCAGTCGATTGTTCGGCCCGCGCCTCTGGCGGGAGTGGAGCCCAGCTTTGGCTTCTGATGCGGAGGCTTGCTCATGACTGCTTGCCCCCGTGCCGGTAGTCCCGGGTGTCGTTGAACGCCATCTTGTCCGCGATCGCAGCGGCGATGTCGATCTTGTGATACCCGCAGATGTCCAGGACTCGGATGATGATGTCCGCGAGCTCGCTCGGGATACCCTCCGGCTTGAGGTACCTCACGATACCGGGCATCTGGCGGATCAACTCCGGCGTGACCGGGAGCCACTTCGGCACGGAGGCGTCGCTGGTGTAATCGTAGTCGTAGTTGGACACGTGCAGGACGCCATCGATCGTCCTAAATAGACCGTCAACCAGCCCGTCCTCGGCGTGGCCAGGCTTGACGGTCCAGTGGTACTCCGTCATTTGGCGCCCGTCGCGCCACTCCTCCTGAGCTTCGGAGACCTCCGTCACTACGTTCATCAGCATGCCGTCGAACGGCCGTGGGTTGTCATAGAACCCAATGCGGATGTTGCGCGAATGGATCTCCGCCGCGAGCGCATTGAGCTCAGGCAGCAGGTACTTGCTCATCAGGTTCCCTCTCCTCTGGTATCAGGTGCTTGAATCGGCTCTGTATCAACACTCTCTTGAACGTCGGTCTTGGGTGGTCCCGGGCGAACTCCAACTCCTCCGTCCGGTATCCAATCGCCACTTCCTCGCGCTGGTCTAGCCACATCCGTTCCAGCGCCTCATAGATATCAACTACGTGACTCCGCCACCAGTTGTATCCGATCCGGCGCCCGCGCTTGTCCGTCCTCACGAGACTTGCATCATTTGCTTGCGGCGCCTGGCAAACGTCAGCGCATGGCGTACCGCGTCCCTTGCATGTTCTTGACCGGCCGTGAGGTGGAGGATGCCTATGTCGCGTAGCCGCTCATCGGTAATCGTGCTCTTGGCCAAGGCGGGCTGTTGGAGATGGAGAGTCCGAGGCTTCCAGTCCTCCCCCTCCTCCACGTCCCACGCCCGCGCTCCGCCGCGCTCCAACCACCACTTGAGCGGCTCTGTGATTCGCACCGGGTCCAACAGTTCCCGTCCGCCGCGCAGTTGCCGCAACACGAAGTCCTCGCAGACGATCTCCGCGTCCGACCAACCCTCGCAAAGGTCCACCAGCTTGTCAATCTGGTGTCCTATGGTTCCGCTGACCTGGCCAGCTGACCAGTAGTCAACGTTGTCCAGGATGCGGTACTCACTTGAGGTCATTGCGATCTCATGGATCCGCAGTACACACCAGCCTGTCGTGCCGCCCGGATCCAGGCCGATGCACGTCCACATCCCGTCCCCTCCCTCCTCATTGGCGCGCAAAGGGGGCAGGGGTATGTCCCCTGCCTCCGTCGCGACGAACTCGTCAATCACTAGCGTCTGCCGCCTCTTGTATGGCGATCCTCCGAGCCGACGAACTCCCGCCAGAACGGCCGGGCAATGAACACGGCACAGAAGCCCAGAACGGTCAGGATGAAGTAGCGTCCGAGGGAGATGTCGACTCCTCCGAGGACGAGTCCGAGCCATCCGATGAACCAGCCGAGGACTCCTCGTGAGAAGACTCCCCACCAGCTGCGTCGGGCGAACTCGTGTCCGCTGCATCCTGGGCAGTGTCGGTGGCTTCGGGCTGTTCCTTGGAGGTCTCCTCCGTGGGATCGCTCCGGTACGCGGCTGCGTTCAGCTTGACGCCATGAGTCGCGTCGAGGCCGAGCATGGCGCGCTCCATGGTCTTCAGAACCAGGTCGCGCTCCGCCGTCAGGTCCTCGCCCGGTACCGTCCCGGTCACGATCAACACGAACCTGCGGCCAGCCTTGGATGGCGGTGGCGGCGGAGGCCCAGCCGTCTCGGACAACTCCTCCAACCCGTCCACCAATGTCTCGGAGCGCGCCGTAACGGCCGGATCCAGTTCGCTGGTAGCTGTGCTCTCGGTTCCAGATGTCTCCGTCACCGGTTGTGACGACATCGCGTTCACCCTCCTCGTTGTAGGTGATGTAGATCTCGTCGGTGGAGTCCCAGACGGGACCATCGGGCCCATACCGACGCGGCTCGACTAGCGGGATTGTCTCCTCATCCCCTAGCCAGTTGGGGATCTCCATGGTTACTGCGTCCCGTGTAGGCGGCTCAAGCAGGGCCAGTCCGCCTACCCCATGTTCGCTATCATCCATTCCAGAACCTCCGTTGCTATTGCCAAGTGGGCTAGTCCTAATAGGACGATCATCAGTCCGGCCCACCAGGCGACCAGAAGTCGCCAGCCCTGGTCCCAGGGCGAGTAACTCTCTGCTGGGTCGGCGACTGGTTGGAATCTGGTCTTTCGCTCGCGCCAACGAGCAAGAAACCTTTGCATACCAACACAACTCCCAACAGAATGTACGCGGGCAGGAGGTGGTTGAGCCAGAGGATGCCGGAGAGTACCGGCGCCGCTCCGACCAACCACCATCCAAACCCGCGCATGTTAGACCTCCTGCTTTGAGGATAGCTCCTCGCGCAGCTTATCCATGACTCCGAGGATGGCGGCAGCCGCCTCCTCCGGGTCCGTTGGTGCCGGGTTGATACCCAGCCGGACCATCAGGAGCATGAAGGCGTCGAATGCCTTCTTGCCTCGCATTGAGTGCAGGCTCATCTCCTGGATCAGCCGCTGCTGGGCCGCCACAGATTCCGCACTCACCGCAAGGGTTTCCGTGTTGCGCTCGATCTGGGACAGGAGGCGCGCACGCTCCTGAGCGGCGCCCCAGATCTGCCGCTCGAACTCGGCCTCGCTGAACTCCACCGGCTTGCCCATGATGGCGGACAAGAGCGCGCTCAGCAGCCGCGCCTCCTCCTCCCGGATAGGCGCGTTGGCCGCGTACTCTGCGCGCGCGGCTTGGAGCGCTTGCGATCCGCGACCGGTGAGGCTGTAGCCGTCGCCGCCAGCCTGCTGGTGCTTCCGCAGCCGATCCGCCGCGTAGGCCGCGAACTCCGGATCGGTGAACGGGTCATCGCTGTGGGGGTTCTTGATGAGGCTCACTTCGCACCGATCCGCAGCTTGGGCGCGGCGATGAAGGTCCGGTTGTCCTCGCGAGCCCAGGGGAAGTCGCACGCCAGTTCGACGTTCTCCCAACCCTGGAAGGTGCACTTGCGCGTAGCCTCCGGACCCTTCTCGCAGCTGATCTTGATGTACGGCTCGAGCTCCGGGTTGACCTCCACCAGGAGCGACCGCATCATTCGCATGACCTCCACCATTTCCCGGAGGAACATGCTGCAGCCACGGTACGCGAAGACGTTGATGAACTCCCGCACCGTGTACTCGCACTGGATGTAGTTCACCGTGCCTTCGGGCAGGATGTACCGCGCGTCCTCGTACGGCACGCCCGCGTCGCAAGCGGCGCTGTACGCGCGCCACGCCGCCTCGTATGCCGCCAGCCAGGTCATCCGGACTCCGGTGCCGGCTCGCCATACGGTCTCCGGCATCCGTACCTCGGGCCGGTCCCCGTACCAAGTGGAGCGCTGGGACTGCTGGTGGAATCCCGCGCGACGGCTGCGAACCAGCTGGTGCGTCAGGATGCGAGACGCGCCCCAGACCTCGAACACGATGGTCTGAGACTCCAGCGCGGCTTGGAGTCCGCCACGGAACATCTCCTGCCACCGCTCGTCCGGCACGTCCATGACGTCGGACATCGGTCCGGGACCGGAGGGGCGCTCGCGGCCGATCGTCGCCTCCGTGCCAGCGGCCACCACCTGCTTGAGCGAGGCCATGTCTACCGCCTGGGCCACGCGGACCTCCAGCCCGGTAGTCCCCACGCGGACGAGGCCGGTGTCGAACGGGCTGATGTGAGCGCCGGTCTGCTTGTCGTGGTTGTTGAACGCGGTCTGGGCGGTACGCGCCAGGCCAGCGATCGGCAGCGAGTCCTCCGGCGCCCCGGAGAACACCGGGGTGTGGCCGAACTCATCGTGGTATGGCCGGGAGTTGCGGTGCTCCTCCAGCCAACCGGGGGTTGCCTTGATCACTTGGACCGTCCTTTCAGGACCTTTGCCGTCTCAATGACGGTCATCATTGCGCCCGTGCTGATCCAGAGCCACAGCACGAACTGCATCCATTGATTCATTGGGACTCCTAGTTGAACATCCGGGCCACGGGGATCAGCCCCATGGTCTCGCCCGACTCCAGCCGGACCAGCGTACCCTCCGGCAGTTCGGCCAGGATCTCGTACTTGCGAACGTGGTCGTCGACCTCGGGCTCCGGCCGGGTGGGGTGGTAGGTCCACGCGTTCCCGCGCAGGTTGACCTCCCAAGCGCCGGTGGTCCCATCCTCGATCATCTTCCGCACGGCGCCCCGCACCTGGGATGCGTCCAGGCCGGTCCCCTCCGAGACCTGGGATGCCGTCAGCATCTGGCCGGGGTACTGCATGAAGTACTCGAGGACCAGCTTGCTCCGGGAACCGTTGCGGCGCCGGGTCTCCGCCTCATCCGCCATCGGGTCCTCCGGCCGGTAGTCATCCGGGCGCCCCGGAGTGAACGTCACCAACTTCTTGTCCTCGGAGTAGACGAACTGACCCAGCCACTCGTCCAGGTTCCGCATCTTGTTGACGAGGCTGATGGCGTTGTGGACGCTCTGCCGGCTGAGGCGGGTCTTGGCCACGTACTCGACGAGCGAGACCTCCTGGCCCTGGACCTTGACGCCGAAGTTGACTACCTCAACGATCCAGCGGATCGTCGCGTCCTGCCAGTCCGGCCGGACTCGGTGCAGATGCTCCTTGATTGCCTTGCGGCGGTTGGACTCCGCCAGCTTGAGAATGTCTCCCATGTTCCCTCTCCTTGCTTGTTCAGACGCTCTGCGGCGCCTCGTTGACTTCCAACTCCTCCTCGGCCACCGGGGCGAGCAGGTCAATGATCTCGGTCACGCCGTGCTTGACGGCGAGCTCGAGGACGCGCTGCCGCTCCTTGGTCAGACGGTCCAGCGCGTCCCTCTGGGTGGCCACACGGCCATCCGCGTAGGAGGACACGCCCCACGTCTGGAAGCGGCCACGGAGGACCAGCCCGCGCGGCGAGATCGAGCACGGGTCCTCCACCACCAGCACCATCATGACGTTCTGTCCCCGGACGTTGCGTTGGATGGTGACGCTCTCGCCGTCCTGGAAGACGGGCAGCAGCGCCGGGTCCGGCTTGGTCATTGCAGTTTCTCCATTCCCTAAAGGATCTTCATCAGGTTCTCAGCAAACAGGGGGCAGATCCTGAGACCCGCCCCCGGTTCACAAGCGCTAGTTCGCGGAGAGCCGTCAGGCCTCGTCGGCCGCGCTCGCCTCGGCGGCCTCGGCCGCGTCCTGCGGGTCCGGCGTGGTGGACATCTCCACACCCTCGCCGACCTCGACCTTGTCGTTCTCCTGGTCCTCGAGCGGGTTGCTCACGGTGTACCTCCTGGTTGGATTCGGACTAGCGATATGATCCTTCCCGATACCGGACTCTGGGGCTAGTACCGTTTCAAGATTTTTTCTAGTCGTTGGGGTCAATGGATACTAGCCACTTCGCTTGGACGGAGATCCCGAACGCCGCGACCTTGTCGCTCTTGCGCCCCCGGACCAGGATCATGTCGCGCCCCACAACAATGGCGTCAACGCGCTTCTTGAGTGCAGGAAAATCGAAGCGGTTGATGCGAACGTAGACATCCTCGTCGTGATCATCAATGCAACGGAGGACCACAGAGGTCTTGAGGTCCGGGCGCTTCATGTCCCGGATGATGTCTGCGACCTCAGTCCCGTACCGGGCTCGCTTGTTCTCCACATAGTCCTGGTAGTTGCGTTCCAACGGGAACCCCAGGAACACACAGTCCACCTCGGACACATCCAGCAACTCATCGCTGATATGAGTGGGTTTCGGCAGGCCCGCCTCCGGGATCCAGCGCCGTACGCGGTCCATGTCCGCCTCCAAGCGCCGGAGGCCGAACGGGTCATCCACGTTGATCAGCGGCTGCATCTTCGCTAGGGTTGCAGGCCCGATCCCACTCACCTCAAGGAGATCTGCAGGGTGCGAGAACGCATGCCCGCGCTCCTCCTGCCGCGCTATGATCTTGGCGGACACCGCTGGCCCTACCCCGGGCAGGGTCTCAAACCCAGCCACTAGCTCCCCGTCACGCGGCGAGGTCCAGCCGCTCCCGGAGGCGCCCAGCGTCACCCCCTTGACCTGGACGCCGTGGCGCTCCGCGTCCCGTACCAGCGTGGGCAACTCCTTGTCCGGAGTCCGGCCCAGCTTCACCTGGTAGAACTGGGTGGGGTAGTGCTGCTTGAACCACTGGCACCAGTAGCCGATGATGCTGTAGGAGAGCGAGTGAGAGTACACGAATGCGTATGACGCGGATGTCACAACGCGCTCCCAGACCTTGGCGGCCACTTCCCGGGATACGTTGTTGAGCTCCATAGCGCCAGTGATGAAGTTCTCTGACGAGGCGTTGAACTGTGCCTCGCCTAGCTTCTGGCTGATGATGCGCCGGATGTCATGGACGCGCTGCACGGGGAGTCCCCCGAACTGAGCCAGGGAGTGCAGCACCTGCTCCTGGTAGATGATCTGCCCGCGCGTAGGCGCCGCGATTGCATCCAGGATCGGATGTATGCTTGGGATCTCCATCAGCCCGCGCTTGATGTTGATGAACTCCGTTGTAGTCCCGGAGAACAGCGGACCAGGCCGGGAGAGCGCGTTGACGTGGATCAACTCATAGATGTCCTCCGGCTTGACCTCACGGCAGACCAGCCGGGTCGCGCGCCCCTCGAACTGGAACACTCCGATGACGTCCGCTCGCATGAACGCTTGGAACGTAAGCTCATCATCCAACGGGAGCGCGTACAACTCCTCGAGCGTCATCCCGGTCAGCCGTAGCATCTCCGCGATCTCGCCCATGGTCGTCAGGCCCAAGACGTCAATCTTCATCAGGCCCAGGTACTCTGCATCTTTCTTGTCCACGGCTACGGCGGAGATAGCGCGCCCGTGGACCTCTCTCGTATACATAGCACAGACGTCAGCGACCGGAGTGTCGGAGATCACGAGACCGGCCGCGTGGGTGCTCATCCCCCGGTAGTTTCCCTCCAGCCGGATAGCCATCTCCAACTTCGGGTACTGCGCCAGGACCTCCGCCGCTGGCGGGAATGATGCGAACGTATCCTCCAGGGAGGCGTCAGCGCGGGAGTCTCCGCCTGAGCGCTCAATGATCATGCCCTTGACGATCTCCAACGGCCCCACAGGGATGCTGTATACCCGCCCAACGTCCGTGATGGAGTTCTTGCCCTTGTACTTGGTGAAGGTTCCAATGTTCGCCACGCAGTCATCGCCCCAACGGCTCACAGCGTACGTCCGGACCTCATGACGGCGGACATCATCAAAGTCCACGTCAATGTCGGGGAGGTCGATACGAGTGGGGTCAATGAACCGCGTGAAGTCCGTCAACGGGAACTGCAGCGGATCGGGCTCCGTAATGCGAAGTAGGTAGCAGACTAGCGACGCCGCCGAGGATCCACGGCCGGGTCCAACCGCAATCTGGTGATCCTTGGCCCAACGGACGATATCGGACACCAGCAGGAAGTAGCTCACGAAGTCCTTTGAGATGATGAGTTCCATCTCCCGGTTCATCTGAGCGAGGTACTCCGCCTGGTGGGTCTTGAGGCGCAGGTTCCCTTGGCCTAGCCGATACCGCCATCCCTCCCGGAGCCAGGCCCACAGGATCTCAACCGGGTCAACCCAAACCTGTTGCGCGCGCTTGGATGCTGCCTCCGCTAGTCTCTTGCGGCCCATGTGAGGTCCGCCTCCGTTCCCTTGTAGCGGAACCGATCCGACTTGGGGAGCGTTACCGAGCAGCGCTCCGCTACCTCCGCCGTGGTCGCCATGATCTGTTGCGCTTGCTTGCGCTTCAAGCCTATGCCGCGCAGCCGCTCCAGGACGTACTCATCATTGAGGGGTGGGTAATCCGGGACATCATACTCCCAGCTGGACAGCTGCTTGGCGATAGTGTTGTCGCCGCGTCCGGCTGCGTGGAGGAGAGCGCGCATCTCGCCCTGCCCGGGCTGGAGCGTGTGAACGTCAAACGTCACAACGATCGGGATGCCATGGAGTTCATGCAGACGCCAGTACGCCTCCGCGATCTGCTTGGCGCGCGGTAGCTCCGGGAATGCCTGCACCTCCAGGTAGTACCGATCACCGAACAGCGCGCGGAAGTTGGTTGCTACGCGCTGGGCACGCTTGAACGATGCCTCCTCCTCCGGGATATCTTTGCCTCCAAGGAGAGTACAGGCCAGGAGGCTGTCGCTGCAACCGCTCAGGCAGATCAACCCTTCATGATGATCAGCGAGCATCTGGCCGCTGACGGTGGGGTAGTAGTAGAACCCCTCAGCCCAGGAGCGCGTGACTACGCGGTTGAGGTTGGAGTAACCCTCCTGGTCAGCCGCCAACAGCGTCAGGTGGAACTTCCGCTGGGAGTCCGAGAGCGGATGCGTGTACGCCTCAAGGCCAAAGATCGGCTTGATCCCGGCCTTGACTGCAGCTTTCTCCAACCCTACATGCGAACTGACGTTGCCATGCTCCGTAGCCGCTATGGCCGGGATCTCCAGCTCAACCGCGCGCTCCACGTGTTGGACCGGAGTCCCGAAGCCATCCATGTAGCTGAACGTCGTGTGGTGATGTAAGCTCGGAGTCTTCAACGCATCCACCTCGGGAGGCGCCAGAAGTGCAAGAACGTTTGGGTGTTACGAGTCCGGATGAGGATGCCGTTGATGTTGTACCAACGACAAGACTTCTTGGTGAGTATGCCTCCGCGCGGACCGGCATGGAGCAGGTGTATGCCCGGACCGTTGAGGAGATTCCAACCGTACCACACAATCACGCCCCACAACAGGAAGTGACTGCGCCTGCTCCTCCGCCCCATCACCCCTCCTCAGGCCAGACGAGCTCGATGCCCGCCCAAGCGGCGTACTTGGTGCAATCTTCGCAAGGGACGCTGGAGGAGTAGATGATCACCCCTAGCTGGAACGCCCAGCCCTGAACGTTACGCGCTCTCTGGGCGTGGCGGAAGTTCTCCCCAACGTTGTATTCCGCGTGGAGGTAGGTGCAGTTGGAGTACCCGACGCCGTGGGGTTGCTCCTCGGAGGAGAGTTGGCCGCGCGGACAGCCGCCACCCATACAGGTAGGCATACCGTCGGAGCGCTCCATGCCGTTCCAACCAACCTCACGGACGCGCCCACTAGCCGTCAGGACCGCGCCAACGTTACGACGGGTGCAGGTCCCGTTGGCGGCTCCAATCATCTTTGCGATCTCCAGATAGAGCGCCTGTTGCGCGTTCACAAGGCTTCGCGTATCCATGCGCCCATCTCCTCCCAGTGTTGCTCCATCAACTCCCGTCCCTTGTCTCCCTGACGGAGACCCCAGGCTGGGTGGTACTGGACCCACACGAACGTCTGGCCGTCCGGGAGCGGCACCCAGTTCCCCGGAGCGACGCGGCCGAACTCGGCCGGGACGAGCGCGGAGCGCGCGGTGGAGCCGACGGCTACAAGGAGGCGCGGCCTCCCAATCGCCATCCACTCCTGGCGTAGCGACTCCTGCCCGAACAGGATCTCCCTGATGTTGGGCGTCCGGTTCCCCGGTGGCCGGTACTTGACGACGTTGGTGATGAATGCATTGGGTGGGAGCCCGTGGTCGCAACCGGGCGGAACCAGAGCGCCGGTGAGACGACCGCGCCACTCCGCGCGGAGTCCGGCGAGGTTCATCAACCCCGTGAGTACGCGCCCACTAGGACCGCAAAAGGGGCGTCGCTCAGTATTCTCTGTTGCCCCTGGGGCCTCGCCCACTATCATGGCCAGCGGGTTGTCCCTTTGGCCTCGCCCCTTCACCAACACGATCCCGGGCTGCCTCAGGTGCTCCCAGCGGTCGTCCTCCCGGATGGACTCGTACACATCATCAAGAGACAGGACCGGTGCCACGGCGATCCACCCCCTGCTGGATCATGTCGATCGTCAGGAGGCAGTGACCAATGAGGTCCAGGCAGATCTGGTCCGGTCCCTCCCGGGTGAGCTCAGCACCCTCCCAGAGCGCGCGGCGCAACGGGCCGATCTTCCGCCAGATGTCGGCGAACTGGCCAGCCGGGCCGAGGACGTTGGCGTTGTTCCCGCCGTAGTGCAGGTTTGCCTTGACGAATCCCTGCACGAACGTCGGCAGGATCTCCCCGATGATCCGCCGCGCCTGGGGTCCGATCTGCTCCCACTCCCCGGGGGAGATTCCCATCTCGGTAACCAGAGCCGGCATCTCTGTGATCTGCTTCGCAGTCATCTCAACGACCTCCGTTCACGGTCACAATGTCCCCTGTCCAGCCCATCGCTGAGGAGAGCAGGACCTCGCAGGCCACCTTGGCGACCTCCGGTGCGTCCAGCTTACGCCGCAACGGATTCCCAGCCATCTCGTACGCGGCTGCCTGGGCCGGAGTCTCGAACTCCCGGATCTCCATCACCCGCTCGTCCACGTACCGGGTCATCGCGGTCCCGTCCACCTTGCCCGGGGCGAGCCCGTTGATCCGCCAGCCCTCAGAGGCGAGCTCACGGGAGGCCACACGGATGGCCATACTCAGCGCGGCCTTCGAAGCGCAGTAGGCAATGGAGGTCCGCATGGGGCGGACAGCCGCGTCCGACGTCAGCGCCAGGACGGAGTACGTGAGCCCGGTGGCCTGCAGCGCCTTCATCACGTTGATGAAACCCCAGACGTTGGCGCCCATGACGCGGTCGAAGGACTCCCGCTCGAGGTAGGCGCTCCACTCAAGCTCATTGACTCCAACGGAGTACACCACCGAGTCCGGCCGGAAGAACTCGAGCAACTCCATGAGCGCGTTGTACCCGCCCGTGGTCGTCACATCCAACACATCCGGTTCCGGCGCCTCCGTCTTGTGGCCGAGTTCGTTGAGGCGCATGACGATCGCGTGACCGATGCTGTCCTGGGTAGCTCCGCCGAGCACCAGAACGCGCCTCACCCCTTCAGCTGCAATTCCTTGATCCATCTCCCTCTCTCATCCTTCCAGTCCTTGACCGCATCCAGCAAGACCTCCTGGGCGGCCCAGAGATTGTTGACCCCGAACTTGGGGGTAATCGGGTCGGTTCCTGCGATCCGGTTGTACGGCTGGTCCCGCAGGCAGACGTACGCTTGGGGGAACAAGCGCCGCGCCTCCGTCCATAGCTCCGGCAAGTCCTCCAGCACGCCAGCTACGCGGAAGCCCACCTGGCGCTTGAGCTCGCGGTACTTGTCGTCACCGTACAACAGGCCATCGTACTGGATCTTGTTGCGCCGCAACCATTCGCGCGTATCCGGGTCGATGTTGTCCAGGCGGAGGTACGGGCGGGTAGTGCAGATCCAGACCTCCGCCCCCTTGCGCCGGATAGCGCGGGTCAGCTCGGAAGCCCCATCGTAGCAAGGCATCCAGCGCTTGACGCCTCCCTGGCGGTATGCCAGCTTGGCTTCCCGGTACTCCCGGAGCGTCACCCCCATGAACTTGTGGAGGCGCAGCCCTGGGTTCAACTCCTCCGGATGGGGCATGGGGCGCCCCAGGTAGTTCGCTGCGAACCACAGGAAGTGAGCGTGGTAGTCGCCCAGCGTCCCGTCAATGTCTAGCGCGATGATCGGCTTGGTTCGCATTAGCTCCAACCCATCCGCTCGAGCTCTGCCCGGGTCTTGAAGTACGCCTGATGGCTGAGCTCGCCCTTGGACCAGGTGCCGAACCGTCCTACCCGGAGCACCGGAGCGCCACCCAACTCCGTCCAGCACTCACAGTTCGTTGCGACCGGCTTGGAGACGCGGGCGACACCCTCCACCGGTGGCTTGACGCCTCCGGGCCATTCCGCCGTACGGTGGCCGAAGACGTTGCTCGCCCGGTACCAACGCGGAGAGTCCTGCCCGTTGGTGACGACCGTCCAGGGCTCAACATTGACCGAGCAGAAGCGCCCCAACTCAGGCGCGTCCCCCTGGGCCCAGATGTCCTGAGCATAGAACCCATGCCCGCCAACGCAAAACGGCTGGAGAGGGATGCTCCACACAACCAGGTCCGCAACCTGGTCGCCGCCTACGGTCCCGACCATTGAATGCAGTGTCAGGTCAACCGGCCGGATAAGACCCTTGAAGCGGTCCCAGGCGTGCCCGTACGCGCTCCGGATGTCCCAGGCCTGGTGGTTGGGGTTGAGCGTCTCCGGAGAGACCTTCACCTCATCCCTCCCAGGCCCATACACCTTGTCCCGGTATCCGGCCACGGTCCCCTTGAGGATGTAGTGGATCAGTTGCGGAGACCCGCAGTCAAGTCCGGGGATCGGCTCGTGGAGATACTGTGCGCCGTATAGGGGGGAGCGCTCGCCACGGGAGTAGATACTGACGATCCCTCCCATGTCTATGGCGGCCTGGGCCGCGAAGAGTCCAGCCGGACCGGAGCCCAGGATCATGACCACAGGTGGCCGGTTCAGCTTGCGGCGAAACAGTTTCATTACCAGACCCCCAGCTTGCCAAGGACGATGCGGATGATGACGAGGATGACGCCGACTACCACGAGGAGAGCGAGCCCGCCCCCGATGTAGTCTATCGCGTGGAATCCGCCGTCAGCCTCGACAGTCCCGTCCTCCGGTTCTGGTGGGAACGCTAGCGATCCGCCTCCTCGCGCTCCCATCGCTCCATCGCCTCCGCCTTGACCACGTTGATGTCTGGCTTGGCCGGACTTTGTGTGAGCACCGCGATGCACCATGCTATTCCCTCTGCTCTGCCCTTGAGGCGGTTGAGATCCGGATCGTCAATGACGAGGTCTTGGGAGTCCATGAGGTCCCGGATGCAAGCCATCAGGTCCTCCCACATGAGGTCGAGAAGCGTTGGCCCGGCTGGGACCTTATACCCATCCACTGATGTCACCGTACCAATCGTGCGCGGTACAAACGATCCCGACCGGGTGGATGTCGTCCCCGCTGAATGTCAGCGCGAACTCACAGTTGTTCGTGGACGTGTCCGACAGACCAGTCATCCCGATGCAACCGTTCGTGGAGGATGAGCCAGAGCTCGCGGTTGTGGAGGGTGAAGGGCTCTCCCCTTCGAATCTCCTCCGGGGATCGGACGGGACGGAGCGGCGCAGTCCCGCGCCAGCAGTTGGCGTGCCGGGCGTTGAGGTGGAGGATGAGTTGTTCATCGGTCATCTCCTCCGTCGCGACGACGAGCGGCCGACCGGGCGTCAGCGTCTGCATTCCACTCCTCCAAACTCATAGGCTCTTGGTATCCCTTGCAGTGGCGACCGGTGTGGCGAGCGGTGAGCTCAACCAACTTCTGGTCCACGAACACCGCGTACGGGTACGGCTTGCAACAACCCGGGAACGGGGAGTTGAGCGGGGGCAGCGCCTTGTCGGTCCTATCAGGACGGTTGCGCGCTCCCGGACGGGTACGCTTGACGGTCATTGGGTTCCCTCTCGACAAGGGGGCGGGCAGTTCTGCGACTACCCGCCCCCGGCATCAGTTAGATCGTTGGAGCGGTTGGGCTAGAACGGCGGCTCGTCGTCGTCGTTGCCACCCTTGTTCTTGCCCTTGCCGGCCTTGGCGGCAGCGGCCTTGGCCGGAGCGGCCTTGGCTGCCTTCTTGGCGGGGCGTGGGGTCTCCTCGGCCTCGTCCTCGTCGGGCTCGGCGTCCGCCTCCACGACCTGGAAGCCGGTGCCTGCCTTCTCGAGGCGCGGCTCGTCGTTGTACTCGCCGCGCTTGACGGCGATGTACACCGGGTACTCCTTGTCCTCGAAGACCTTGCGCCCGATCTTGGTGACGTAGCCGTCCTCGTCCACGACGACCTTCTCGATGATGTCCTGCGCCGAGACGCCGATGGCCTGGGCGAGCGCCTTGACGAACGCGGCGGAGCCCTTGGTCATCCAGACGTCATCCCAGAGCGGGCAACCGTCGTACTTGCGGTGGGCGGACTTCCAGGAGCCGTCCAGGTTGAGCCGGAGGCTCAGACCCTTGGTGCCGGTGGATGCCTTCTTGAACTTGATGCGGCGGATGATGAAGCGGTAGACGCCACCCGGGGGAATCTCCCCCGCGTACGCCTGGAAACCTTCCTCAGCACCCTCCACATCATCGGCGGTGAGGGCATCGTCCTCGTCGTCCCCGGCCCAGTTGATCTTCGGCATTTCTTGGTTCCCTCCTCAGGGTCAGCCGCGCGCCTTGCGCGGCTTTCGGTTGCCCGGCATGGGTTCCCCGTTCATCATGGCGATGAGCTCAGGCATCATCACGCCATCGGGGTTGTCCTGATCGCGCACGGTAGCGAAGCGCCCCAGGGTGTTCGTCTGGTCCTTGGCGAAGTACCGCGTCTCGTTGACCGGGTCCACGTAGTGCTGGAAGAGTAGGCGCCGCACCTGGCGCGCTTCCCCACCCGTCTCAACGATCCGCGTTGCCATGTACCAGACTCCGTGCATAAGGCCAGCGACGTAGTTGCTGACCTCGTACCCCTTACCCTGGATCCCAGGATACACAAGGGTCTCCCCGTTCTCGTCCTCCGGCCGCATGGCGTGGCTGGTGAACAGAACGTTGCAAGGGAGGTCGATGAGCCTAGACACCCAACTCTTCATGAAGTTCTGGGCGTTGAAGTAGTCAGGCTTGTCGGGGAGGTTCCTGTGAGCGCGCTTGGCGGGATTCTGATCGAACGCCTCCGCCGCGTACCCCAACAGGAACTTGTTCTGCATCGTCCCGATACCCTCCGGCACGATCCAGTCGAACTGCCGCGCTCCGCCCGCCTCCAGCCAGGATAGCGCGGCGGTGGCGGTGGCGGTGTCCGGGATCAGACGGACCTTTCCCTTGGCCCCCATGCGAGCCGCGCTGATGTAGCCTGGCTCTCCTGCGAGGAACAAGACGCGCCCCGGGAGCGTCCCGGCGAGTACGGTCTTGCCGCAGCCGGAGTCCCCATAGAGCAGGATGTTGTAGAACTCAGTAGCGCCATCCAAGTCGAACATCCCGCGCTCGAACTCGCTGACGCTCATGCCCTTTTTCTCAGTAGCCATTGCGATCCCTCCTCGGGGAGCCTACCACACTTGGCGGGTCAGGCGTCCCAGGTTGTGGGGACCTGGTGCTCGTGGAGGTACTTGAGGATTGCCTTGCGCCGCTTGGGCCCCAGGCCCGGGATCGCAGCCATAGTTGCATTCGTCTGCTGGCTCAGCTGCCAGACGTTCCGGATGCCAGGCGTACCAACGACGTACTTGATGTCGGGGCAGTGCGGGAGGATCAGGTGCAGCTTGATCTTCACCAGCTGCGCCCGGGCAGCCGCGCGGAACTCCGACGCGATCTGAGCCTGGCTCTTGACCGCCTTCGCCCGCCCGAGGCGCGCGTGGGGCTGCTTGCGCGGGTCCGGCTTGTATCCGGGGGCGCCACGCTCCATCTGACGGCGGAGCGCTCGGCCGCGACCGGCTGCCGGCTTGCCCTGTGGGCCCTGGGTCGGAGTCCCCTTGCCGGTTCGCTTACCTACCACAGCATCAAGCATCCGCTGGGTAGCGCTCCGCGTCTCGCCGCGCGCCCCTGGAGCGTTGGCCTCCAGTGCAGCGAGTTCGTCGTCGATCTCCGGGGGCGCCGGAGGGGTTGAGGTCTGCATTGATGGTTCCCTCTCTCGTGAACAAGGATGAGCGTACTCCGCCCCTCCGCTTGGGGCTAGGTCACTCGTCGGTTGACTTGCGGTGATCCGCGTACGGATCGCGGACTACATAAGCCATGTCCCGCAACGACTCCCAGTCGCCGCCGCGCTCCTGTAGCTCGCACATGTCGTAGAACTCACAGAAGCTACAATCACGCGTGGCGCTCTTGGTTGGGACCAGGAGGCCATCTCGCAGTAGCTCCATCTGTAGCGCGTCCTGCTGGACCCGGAGGAGTTGGGAGCGCCGCTCACGGCTAGTCCGATGGACGTCCAACCGCTTGAACAACGGTGGCGGCTGGACCTTGCTCCGGTCCCCTAGCACGAACAGTCCTTCGCGGTCGGTCTCCGCCTCCAGCGCGGCCAGGCTCAACTTGTCGAGCCCTTTCCCTTGCACCGCAACGATACCGGCGCCCGTGAGAGCCTGGATGTAGTGGGCCTTGGTAGGCTTGTTGACGTAGTAGCCTTCGCCATCCTTCGGGCGGTCGTCCGGGAGTCCCTTGCGCAGGAAGTTGTACTGGATGCCCGCCAGAAGCTCGCCATCCGGGAGTAGACCATCGCGCTGTAGCTCCGCCGTAGCGGTGGCCCAGTAGGTTCCGGCCTGGTTGTCCATGAACAGATGCCGCGTCTGGATGCTCTTCGCGGTCTTGTGCTCCTCCAACCAGAACCGGCCGGAGTGGGCGGAGCGCCACACTAGGTCGTACGTCCCGACCAACTCGGCCATCACCAAGGACGGGTCCACGGAGGCGGCATCCCAGAAGTTCTTGGCGTTTGCGGGCCACGGGATCTTCAGGCTGAACGTCCTCTCAGGACTGACGACCATCATGTCGTCATCCTTGCCGTACAACTCCCGATACCCGGTAAGCATTGCGATCCCGAGCTCAAGCGCGTCAACGTACTTGGCAACGGTCTCGTCGTCCGGGTCCTCCGTCCGTATGTACGCCATCTCCATTTCCTTGGCGTACGCGGTCCAGGTCTCAACGGGCTCCGGTCCGCGCTTCTTGCCCGGACCGCAGTACCAGAGCGCGAGAGCCAGGTGGACTCCGGTCCCGAACCACAGCGCATCGGTGGTAGTCTTGGACTTCGGCACCAGGCCTTCGCGGTTGCTCCACCACCAGGCTTGCTGGCAGCGCTGGAACTTCACGCGCTCTGAGGCGCGGATTTTGGGGACGCTCACCGGTGCCTCCCGTTGCTATGAGTGGCGTACTTGTAGACAAGCCAGGCCACGAAGCAAACGGTAGCCATGCAGATCCCGCACATAGCGAGATCAAGCCAGTTGGTTGCGGTGACTCCTACTTCATCACTAGTCATGGACGGTTCCCTCTCTTGCATCGCTTGGGGGACAAGCGATCCGCGAGGGGAGGGGCGGACTCGAACCGCCATCCACGGTCATCCGGCTCGGACCTCAGTCCGGGACGCCGCTGCTCAGCCTTTGAGCTACCTCCCCCGAGGAGGGGTGGCCGGCCCGATCACGACCACCCCTCCTCGTTGGCGCTACTGCGATTCAGCCCTGGGGGGTTAGGGCTTAGAACGGCGCAGCGGCGCCGGTGCGGGCTGCCTTCTTCGGCGCCGACTTCTTGGCCGGGGCGGCGACGGTGGTGTCCTCGTCGTCCTCCTCGTCCTTGGGCGCGGACTTGGGCGCGGCCTTCGCAGCCTTGGTCGCCTTCGCGGCCTTGGGCTTCGGTGCCGGCGCCTCCTCCTCGGCCTCGTCGGCAGCGGCAGCCGCCTTGGTCTTCTTGGTGGCCTTGGCGGTCGCCTTGGCCGTCGCCGCCTCCTCGCGCGCGTCCTTGGCCTCGGCCCGGACACCCTGGTTCTCCGGGCTCGCCTGGAAGATCATCCGCAGGGCGACGGTCAGGCCGACCGTGGCGCGGTACAGCGCCTCGTCCTTGGGGGTCTTGAACTCCAGACCCAGCTTCTCGATCATCCAGTCCGCCATCCGGACGGCGACGGGGGACGGCGCCTTGTCCTTGTAGGCGAGGATCTGCTCGTCGCTCTTCGGCTCAGCCATTGTCTTTCTCTCCTTGGGGGGATTGGTCTTACGTCCTGTCGTCGTACCTTTGTACCCGACATTCGTTTCTGGCGCTAGCGTTGTATCCGAAGTTTTCTCAGAACGATTCCGCCTTGCCTGCGCCTTGTTGCTGTTTGCAGTTCCTGGATCGCCGTCCATCGCGCGTGCCTTCCGCGCTCCGCCCGAACCCCCAGGTTGTACGTCACTACTCCGGTCAGGAGCATTCCCGCCAGAGCTAGGACCCACGCCACCCGACATCTCCCGACTACGTCTGATTACTGCTCGGGCGTACTCTACTCCTCGCCTGCCGTCCAGCAGACGTTTGCTGCTGTCGTCCCTTTCTGCATTGGTTAGTGCGATCCCGAGATCAATGGTGTCCAGGCTCTTGAGGTAGTGATACCAGACCGGACGCGGGTTGCTGACGCGGTGGATCCGGTCCTCGGCTTGCTCCTGATCATCCGGGACCCAGGTCTCGTCAAGGAACACCATGACATCCGCTTGGTCAAGCGTGATCGCTACGCCACCCGTCTTGGTTTGGAGGAACATCAGGTGGGCTCCGCGTCCCACCGGCTCGTTCATCCCAGCGATGGCGCGCTCCCGTGCGGCGCCGGTCTGCTCTCCGGTCAGGAGTACCGGAGTCATCGTCGCCTTGAGCGGAGTCTTGGGGTGAGCGCTCAGCGCCTGCAGCCGCGCGGGTAGCTCACGCGCGAACAGGTTCAGCATTTCGGTGAATTGCGAGACGATGACTACCTTTGTAGTGGGCTCATCCGGGAATCCCAACTCGTCAAGCAATTGCACAAGGTACTCGAATTTGTTGCTCGGCAGTGACGGTTGGAAATGCAGCGCCGGGTGCTTGTGGGGCTTAGGCTCCTGGCATTCTTCGCGCTTGCAGGTCTCCAGCCGCTCCACCATCTTCCCGGAGGCGCCAGCGAACTGCTTGAGCCGCGTCAACTCCGCAAGAATCCCAATGGCCTCAACGCGCGAGCCGTCCTCCAGGTTAGCGGCGCTGGTCGTCATCATCTCCAGGTACGCCTGAGCCTGGGCGCCTTCCATCTCCAGCCAGACCGCGATGGGGGAGCCCTCGTCGGTCGGGATCGCTGGCGTACCAACGTAAGTCTTGGCGGGCATGTCTGGCGCTACCTCCGCCTTGGTCCGGCGCAAGACGTAGCGGTCCAGGGAGGCCCACAGCCCGGCCTCGTCCCGGAGCGCTCCGATCACGTGGGAGGAGTAGCCATTGGAGGTGATCTCCCAGAACAACTCCATCCAGTTCCAGAAGCTAGGGAATGCCTTGGGGTCCAACCAGTTCAGCTGTCCCCACAGCAGGTGCGGGCGCCCGCGTACCGGAGTCCCGGTCATGGCGACCTTCATCCCGTCCGGGCGGAGCGCCAGCATCTCCATTCCCTGGCGCGTCTGGGTAGGCGTGCCGCTCAGGCGGAGGAGAGCGCGGTCGGACTCGTCGCAGATGACGGCGCCCCACTGCAGCCCGAACAGCTGCGGGTACTCATGCTCAACGCGGTCTCGCTTGCGGAGGTCCGCCTCATGACCGCACTTGAGCTCGACCTTGCCTGCCTTCCGAGGTGTCTCCTGTGGACACTCCCCACAGACCCACCAGACTCTGGTCCGGACTGCCTCGGGGTGCACAATCACCCACGTACTGGCCAGCGAGGGCTGCGCGCGCATTGCGTCCAGCGCCGCGTCGCGCCGCTCCCTCTGCTTGGCGGTGATCTTGTTGCGGGTCCTGTCTCCCTCCGGGAGCGTCACCACGGTCTGGCCATCCAGCCAGCGCGGGATCTCGCGGGCCCACACGGGGTTAACGGAAGTCTTTGGCGTCACAACGAGGTACGGTCCCTGGATGCCGGATTCTGCAATGCCTCCAAG
>Ga0310811_10000404_pt1 | contig 58836 bp, 55 predicted proteins | sample YCmetagenome_FD_207642 | JGI IMG/M metagenome (GOLD analysis project Ga0310811, IMG submission 207642) | Soil microbial communities from experimental microcosm in Duke University, North Carolina, United States - YC | ecosystem: Engineered > Artificial ecosystem > Soil microcosm > Unclassified ... | reverse complement strand
GTATCGATTCGTGCAGGTGTCCTCAACCGCATGGCGGCCCTCGCACGCCCGCAGTCCGTCCGTATCGCCTGAGATCGAAAACACAGAGGTCATGTTGTCTTTACGCCTGATTAACGCAACAACGCCATAGCGAACGCCTATTTCAACCTCGCTAAAAAGGCTGGCGAGCGCAATGGTCGGCAGGATAACGTCGACAGCTGTGTCGAGGAAGCGCGTAGAAATGCAACCCCGGAGAAAGAACCTGCGGACCGCAATCAGCACGAGATAGCCAGCTAATCGCTCGCTGCCTCCCCTGAAAAAAATGCCGGCAAGGCCGACGATGGATACCGACTATTTGGTGAGCATCGTGAGCAAAGCGGTTCAGAAAGGTCGCTATTACGGAATGTCCATAACTTTTACATGCACGCGCATGCGAGTGTCGACAAGCGGTTCCAACGCGTCGTAGCTGTAAGCGCTCAAGCTGACTCTCCGCATCCGCGCAAGCTTTGCACGCGGGCCGGTCAGTACAACCCGGCGGCCTGAGACCGAGTGTGGGGTGTCTGCGAATCAGTTACTGAACTCAGTGCTGAGGCCATTCAAAATCAGACATCGTCCGGTGCTACTTCAGCGTCGCGACGTATTCTCGGATTGGGGAGCAGGTCGGTCGGTGGCATGCACTGCGTAGCGCAAGCTTTTAGATATTCATTGAGCGTAGAGTTCAATCCCTCCCCGGACCCCTCCCCCTAGCGATTCACAACCGCCGTGCCTGTTCCCCGTTTGCACTACTCCGCTGCCCACATCACACGGGTGTGGACAGCCGCCCTAACGGCGGTGCCGGAGTTGCACACACTCGAACGTCTGACGCGCCGGCACTCCTACACGTGTTGACCAACGATTACTTTCGCATATTGATCAGCACATGCGACAGGCCCAATCCTGTTGCGAGATGCCAGATATAGAAACGCGAGTAGCGCACGCCGAACTTCGTCTCGATGGCCGTTCTAAGGCGCCCATTCGACCAATGGTCAGCATCGATGCCCTGTTCCCGGGGGAGACTGCCGTAAAGCTGACGCGATCCAGGCAAGCGCCGCAGCGTCGATAGTTCCGGCTGCTTGTCGGCTCGGCGCCTTGTGCGGCTGCATCCGGTCAAGTAACCCGAGATCAATGGTGAGTTTCCGGATGTACACGTCGGAAAACCGCAGGCCGAACTCGCGCTCGATAACAGTCAGCAATTTCGGATTTGACCAGCGATCCGTTTCAAAACCGTGCAACCGGGGCGACCGCTTTACCGTCTTGACAATCCAGGCTCGGGCTTTGTCGTCCAGCACCGATTTTCGTCCGCCCACGCTGATTCGTTCGATTTTTTCGATGCCTCCTGCGTCCAGCATGGCTTTGTATTCCTTGACCGTTCGAACGTTCATTCCCACGGTCTCGGCGACGCTATCAACAGGCCAGCCTCTCTCGAGTAGTTTTGCTGCCTGAAGGCGCTTTGCGGCGATTGGCTTCAGCCCGGAGTTCGAACTCATGTGGTCAGCGGAAGTGTTGACGACATATTTTTACATAGACTGCCGCTCAGCTACGAAGCTTTGTCAGCAGGTCTGCCACGCCGGCCCGCGTGGCAATTTCCCAGACATAACGTCGAGAATACTCAACGCCCAGCCGACGATGAAGCACGATGCGCAAACGTGCGTTGGTCCAGTGATCAGACTCTATTCCATGCACTCTCGGCGACTCCTTAACCGTCGCGGCAATCCATGCCAGCGTTTCGTCATTCATCCCGGAAGGCTTCTTGTCGCTATCGCGTCGGGCTGCAGCGCTGACTGCATCGAATCAGCTTACTTGACGAACTGTGACCAGGTTGACGCGTCCCCCAACCGTTGCACGGCTTCGAGTTACGGCACCGGAACGCGACCTGTCACGCGCAAGTTGCCGGCTGTCTCAGATCTTCTTTCTAATGTCCCCAATTCGACCCGCTACCTGGCGTGACGCCTCCCGATCTGCGGCAACATTTTTCGTCTGAAATATGGCGGAGACCGAATGTTGATCTGTGCCCATCACGGCTCCGCGATCACGCTGTTTATCCGGAACGCCGATACATCAGGTCATAAATAGACCACGTCTTTTGTGACCAAACCACAGGGAATTGCACCAATCGGACAATATTTTCAGCCGGCGTCAGTGCGCCCGCGAGCGCAGGCCTGCGGACGCCGATTCAAGATCACGCCAGCCTGGCTGCCCCGGTGCATAACGAGCGCGGATATACGACGCGAGCTCAGCCATCTGCTTGTCGTCGAATACGTCACCGAATCCGGGCATGTAACCGAGCGATTCCGTTGCGGGCTGATCGATCCCATGTTGCAACACATGCAGAAGATTGTCCGGTGAGGCCTGTGCAACGCTGGTGTTCAGCCCCATCAACGGACGCACGCCGAAATGGCCGACGCCGCCCGATTCCGCATGACACACCGCGCACGATGCTTCGAAAATGCGGCGGCCGTTTTCGAAGCCAAGCGTCGTCAAGCCCGCGTCTGTGGCAATTGAACGCGTGGCCGCAGCACGGGCAGACACCTCCGCGTCAACGGGTGGCGACAACGAGGCGACGTAGTGAGCCATCGCGCGTACATCGGATTCCGGCAGTGTAGCGAGCCCGGCGACGACGGGCGCCATCGGTCCCGCCGCCACACCGTGTTCCGCAGAAAAGCCCGTGCGCAAATAATCGAATAGCGCGGCCTCGGACCACGGCACCGGCGACGCACGCGAAGCCACCAGCGACGGCGCGTCCCAGCCTTCCGCGCTCCCGCCCGTCAGATACGCAAAACCGCCCTTCTCCGCGCCGATCGCATTGCGCGGTGTATGACACGCGCCGCAATGCCCTACCCCGTCGACCAGATACTTGCCGCGATTCCACTGCGTCGAGCGCGTCTCGTCGGGGACGAACGGACGTGTGTCATGAAACAGCCAATTCCATCCGGCCACCAGCCGTCTTTGATTGAGCGGGAACGGCAAATTCGTTTTCGGTGGCGCGTTTCTGACCGGCGCTTGCGACATCAGATACGCGTAGAGCGCCATCATGTCGGACTCGCTCATCCTCGCGAACGCGGTGTACGGAAACGCCGGATAGAGATGCGAGCCGTCGCGCGAAATACCTTCGCGCATCGCTCGCGCAAACGCTTCGTATGACCAGGTGCCGATGCCGGTCTGCGCATCGGGCGTGAGATTGGTCGAATAGACGGTGCCGAACGGCGTGTCGAGCGCGAAGCCGCCGGCATTGGTCTTGCCGCCCGGCGCGGTGTGGCAGACCGCGCAGTCGCCCGCGGCGGCGATCTGACGACCGCGTTCGAGCGTGGCCGGCGACCACAGCGAAGTATCGATGATGGAAATAGGTGCGATCGGCGCCGGCCCTGGCAGGATCGAGCAGGCAAGGCCGATCAATCCGCCCATCACGCCCCCGATACCGCCCCCGGCCAACCAGCGCCGCCAACGCGACGGACGACGCATCTGCGCCGGCGCCCCAGCCAACGTAGCGGAAGGTGCGTCAGCCAACGCGCGGCGGATGCGCTCCGCGTCGAACGGGGGTGCACGGAAACGCACGCCGGTTGCGTCGAACAAGGCGTTCGCAATCGCGGCGGCGGCGGGCGCCGCAGCACGCTCTATCGTGTCGGCCTCCACGCTCGTCAAGGTACGCGCCGTCCCGGCAGTCGATTCGTTCAGCGCTCTCCCCGCCACACTCAGTTCATGCGACACCGCGGCATCGCCGTTCCCAACGCCGGTTTCATCGTGGGCTGACCGGGCAAGAAAGCGCACGCCGGTGGAGCGCTCGACCGCATCGGCCACCTGCCACGACGGCAAGCCCGAGACGCGCGCGGCACCCGGCTCGCCGGAACCACGGCCCGCGACCACGCGTCTGATCGCGACATCGCCAGTTTCACGATTCACGTCGACGTCCACGACCCACGCAGTCCAACTATCAGCACCCGGATTCGGGGTTCCCGTTGTGACGCGCACAGGCAAACTGCCTTTCTCATCCGACGATAGCGGCGCGCCGGGTTCGAGCGCTTCGCCGTCGAACGCGAAGCCGCGGCCGCGAACCCAGGGCGACGCCGGCTCAACCTGAGCCGCGAGCGCCCCGCCCCACGCGGCACGCTCGGTCACCATGCGGATCGTTTCGCGCGCGCCGCCGTCACGCTGCGTGTCGAGGTGCTGCAGGCGCAACGCGACAGGGTCGCGGTGCAGCGCATGAGCGAGTTCGTCGATGAACGATTCGCGGGCAAATGCGTGCGCCTGAACAGGAATTGCCCGGGCCGCAGAAGCTTCGACTGCCACGGACGTCTGAGCGTGCCGGTAAACCAGCAAAGGCGTGCCAGGCTCGACGCCGGCATCGCACGCTGGAACCTCGTTGTGCTCCAGCCGCGCACGGTATTGCCACGTTGTCATCGTGCCGTCGCGCTCGTGGCCGGTCTCGACCATCAGGTCCGCATGGGTCATAGCAGCTGCATCGCCCGTTTGCGTTCGTACGGGCCATTGATACCTTTCCGACCGGTACAGTGCCGCACCGGGTTTTTCGTTCCCGACAGACTGCTCACGCAAAGACTCAAGCGTACGTTCATCATCACGCACCGCTACGACGTCGTCACCGTTCTGATTCATGCACACCTTCATGTCGCAGATATTGCGCGGCGCGACGCACCGCGTTGACGATCTCGAAGTGCGTGCCGCATCGGCACAGATTGAAGCGCAGCGCGTCGCGGATCGCGTCGTCGTCAGGCTCCGGGTTACGGTCGAGCAACGCCTTCGTGCTCATGATCATGCCGTTCAGGCAGTAACCGCACTGCGCCGCCTGTTCGTCGATGAACGCGCGCTGCACCGGGTGCAGCGCATCCGCCGTCCCCAGTCCTTCGAGCGTCGTAACTTCGCGCCCGATCGCAATGCTCGCCGGCACGACGCACGAACGCGTCGGCTGGTCGTCGACGATCACCGTGCACGCGCCACACTGCCCGAGGCCGCAACCGTACTTCGGCCCATTCAGTTCGAAGTCGTTGCGCAGGATATACAGCAGCGGCGTGTCCGTCGTGGCGCCCTGAACGGTGCGACGAACGCCGTTGACGGTGAGCGTCAGCGGACCGGCGGGCGGACTCGAATGCGCCATATCTGGGCCTGTTCATAAATGAAAAGAGACGACCTTACAGCGGAAGCACGCTGCGTGCTATGGCGCCGGCGTTACGCGCTTCCGTATCGCGTGCTTGCGACTCGCACACTCAGGCCGAAGCGACCTCGGCGGCCGGCGACACGAGCGGTACGTTGAACACGTCGTAGCCAAAGACCCACGACGGGTCTTCATTCGTACGCAGCCACGTGTTGTTGTGCGAGACCAGTTGGACCTTGGAGGCGCGCGTCGCGCGGTTCGCTTCGTACAGTGCGAAGGCACCCGCGTAGTCGCTTGCGCCCACTTCGTCGAGACAACGCGTCAACATGGCTGCGTCTTCGATCGCCATCGCCGCGCCCTGCGCCATGTGCGGCTTCATCGGATGACATGCGTCGCCGAGTAGCACCAGGCGGCCACGGCTCCACAACGGCAGCGGATCGCGTTCGAGCAAAGGCCATTTCGTAATGGACGGCGATACGTCGATCAGATTCTGCACGTCCGGATGAAAACCCGCGAACGCCTCACGCATTTCTTCGCGGCTGCTTTCCATCATCGATACCCCCGTGGGCCACTCGGCCTGCGGCACGCCCGTGACGTAGTAGTACTCGTCGCGCGCCTCGGTCACGTAGTAGACCATCATGTGACGATCTTCCGACCACCACTTCACGCACATGTCATACGGTTTGTGGCCGAGCAGCGACGCGGGAAAGACCGCGCGATGCGCAACATAGCCCGTATAACGCGGCGGCTCCGAGCCCAGCAGGTGATCGCGAATCTTCGAGTTGACGCCGTCCGCGCCAATCACGATGTCGGCCGTCTCGACCGAGCCGTCCGCGAAAGTCATACGCACGTCGCTGCCGGTGTCCTCGACAGACCTCAGGCATTTGCCGAAGACGATCGTGCCGGGCGCCACCGACTCGGTCATCAGCGCATGAAAGTCGCCACGATGGACCGTCAGATAGCTCGCGCCATAGGCCTTGAGCGCGTGATCGCCGAGCGGGATCTGCGAGATCGCTTCGGCCGTTTTCCAGTCACGGCTGTACCAGAAGTCGGGATGCGAGCCCATCAGGTTCAGAGCGTCCTCGCAGCCGATGCGACGCATGATCTTCATCACATTCGGCCCCAGGTGAATACCCGCACCCAGGCGTGAAAACGCCTGAGCCTGCTCGTAGAGCCTGACGTCATAACCGCTGCGTTGCAACAACGCGGCAGCCGCCGTGCCGCCGAGGCCTGCGCCGATAACGGCGATACGGGTTTTTCTCATGATGTTCTCCTGTTCGTGCGCCCGCCCAGCGACATGCTTCGACGGCCCGGTTGAGTTCGATTAAATGTAGCGTACACATTCGAAATTATTTCGACAACAAAAATTTTTTGTACACTCTAACGCCGACCTTATCGCCTATATACGTGCATTCACGCGTTTATTCTTGCTGTCGCTCGCCGTGAACATTTTTATTCTGTTGAATTTTTATAATGTACACACTAGACTTTGCTTCAACGTACGACGCCCCTCGCCGTCGCAAGGCGCCGGGCATCACTCACATTGACCGGAGAGCATCACAATGACCAGGACATACCGGATCGGCCAGATCGTGCCGAGCTCAAACACCACGATGGAAACGGAGATCCCGGCCATGCTGCGACTGCGCGAGACGATCCGCCCGCAGCGTTTCACCTTCCATTCGAGCCGAATGCGCATGAAGAAGGTCGTCAAGGAAGAACTGGCGGCAATGGATGCCGAGTCGGACCGCTGCGCACTCGAGTTGTCCGACGCGCGCGTCGACGTGCTCGGCTATGCCTGCCTCGTCGCGATCATGGCTATGGGTCACGGTTATCACCGCGTGTCGCAGGCACGCCTGACGCAGCGCACGGCGGAAAACGGCGGCCAGGCGCCTGTCCTGACGAGCGCGGGGGCATTGGTCGATGCACTGCGTGTGATCGGCGCCAAACGCGTCATCGTCGTGGCGCCGTATATGAAGCCCTTGACCGAGCTCGTGGTCGACTACATCCGCCACGAAGGGTATGAAGTCATCGACTATCGTGCGCTCGAAATCCCCGACAACCTGGATGTAGGCCGCCACGATCCCGCGCGCTTGCCCGACATCGTCAAAAGCATGCCTTTCGAACAGGCCGACGCAATCGTGCTGTCCGCCTGCGTACAGATGCCGTCACTGCCGGCGGTCGCCAAGGTCGAGGCCATGACGGGCAAGCCGGTGATTACGGCCGCGATCGCCACCACCTACGCGATGCTGCGCGAACTCGATCTCGAACCGATCGTGCCGGGCGCAGGCGCCCTGCTGTCGGGCGCTTACTGACCGCCACCGCACGAGGACGCACCATGACTACCTTCCTGTACGGCGCGAACGTCGCGGCCAACGGCATCCGCCAGCACTATCTGCGCTACGGCGGCGCCGACGGTTCACGCGCGAATCGCCCCGCCATCGTGCTGATTCCGGGCATTACCAGCCCGGCGATCACGTGGGGCTTCGTCGGCGAAGTGCTGGGCCGCACGCACGACACCTATGTACTCGACGTACGCGGCCGTGGCCTGTCGTCGGCATCGCCGACCCTCGACTACAGCCTCGACGCGCAAGCCGCCGACGTGGCCGCGTTCGTCGCGGCGCTCGGTCTGCGTGAATTCAGCCTGGTCGGCCATTCCATGGGCGCGCGCATCGCGGCGCGCGCCGCGCTGCATGCGCCGCGCGGACTCGTATCGGTGGCGTTGATCGATCCGCCGGTTTCCGGACCCGGCCGCCGCGACTATCCAGGCAAGCTGCCCTGGTACGTCGATTCGATGGCGCTCGCGCGAAGCGGCACCGACGCCGAAGGCATGCGCGCGTTCTGCCCGACCTGGACGGAAGCCGAACGCCAGTTGCGCGCCGAATGGCTGCATACCTGCGACGAGCGCGCGGTACTGGCCTCTTATGAAGGCTTCCACACCGACGATTTCCACGCGGACGCCGCCCGTCTTACGGTGCCCTCGCTGCTGATGACCGCGCAGAACGGCGACGTGGTGCGCGACGAGGACGTCGCCGAACTGCAGCGCGCCACACCGGCGATGCTGCACGTACGCGTGCCCAACGCCGGCCACATGATTCCGTGGGACAACGCTGCCGGCTTTTACGCCGCCTTCAGCGACTTCCTCGGCGCACCGCTCGTCTACTGACCGTAAAAAGGAACCGTCGATGCCAGTCAGCGACTACCAATTGATCGAAGCGTGGAAGGAAGTGCTCACGCTGTCCCGCCTCGAACCCGGCCAGAGCGTCACGATCCTGACGAGCCCGGCCACGCATCCGCAGACCTTGTCGTGCGCACTCATCGCGACGCAATCGATGGGCGCGATCGTCAATCGGCTCGATCTGCCGCCGGTGAACGGCGAGAAGGCATTCAGCCGCGATTCGCTCGCCTATCTGGGCACCACGCCACTCACCGGCAACGGCCCCGCGATCGCCGCGCTGAAAGCGAGCGATCTCGTGCTCGATCTGATGACCCTGCTTTTCTCCCCCGAGCAGCACGACATTCTGAAGTCCGGCACGAAAATCCTGCTGGCCGTCGAGCCTCCCGAGGTGCTCGTGCGCATGGTGCCGACCCAGGCCGACCGCACGCGGGTGCTGGGCGCGGCGAAGCGCATCTCCGCCGCGCGGGAAATGCGCGTGACGTCCCCGGCCGGCACGTCGCTCGTGTGTCCGCTTGGCGAGTTCGGACCCACCGCCGAATACGGTTTCGTCGACGAACCCGGCCGCTGGGACCATTGGCCGAGCGGCTTCGCGCTGACCTATCCGAACGATCGCACCGCGCACGGCACGATCGTGATCGATCGCGGCGACATCCTGCTGCCGCAGAAACGCTATGTGAGCGAGCCGATCGTGCTGACTGTTGAAGGCGGCTATGCGACAAAGATCGAAGGGGGGGTCGATGCCGCGTTGCTGCGCGACTATATGGAAACCTTCAATGACCCAGAAGGCTATGCGATCTCGCATATCGGCTGGGGGCTGCAGCCGCGTGCGCGCTGGTCGACGCTCGGGCTCTACGATCGCGAAGCGACCATCGGTATGGATGCGCGCGCGTTCGAGGGTAATTTCCTCTTCTCGCTCGGCCCGAACAACGAAGGCGGCGGCAGCCGCACCACGACCTGCCACATCGATATTCCGCTGCGCCACTGCACCGTGCTGCTCGACGATGATGTCGTCGTGCGCGACGGCCGCGTAATCGAATCGACCCTCTGAGACCTGATGCGATGAATGCTCCCCAAACGCACGCCGAAGCCCATGTGTATCAGCAGCAAGGGTTCGGCACACCGCTGCCCGTGCACGGCAATATTGGCCTCTTGATCGTCGACTTCGTGGTCGGCTTTGCTGATCCGTCTACATTCGGCGGCGGCAATATCGCACCGGCGATCGCACGTACCGTGACGGCGCTTGCCCACGCCCGCGCCGCGGGTTGGCCGGTCGCACACAGCCGCATCGTCTACGCGGAGGACGGCAGCGACGACAACGTGTTCTCGCTGAAGGTGCCGGGCATGGCGACGCTCACCGAAGACCATCCCAATAGCGCGATCGTGCCGGAACTGACACCCGCGAAAGGCGAACTGGTGGTGCGCAAGACCGTGCCGTCCGCGTTCTTTGGCACGCAACTCGCGCCGTGGCTCACGCAGCGCGCCGTGCAAACGCTGCTCGTGGCCGGGGCGGTGACCAGTGGTTGTGTGCGCGCCAGTGTTGTCGATGCGATGTCGTATGGGTTCCGGCCGCTGGTGTTGTCCGACTGTGTCGGCGATCGAGCCGTCGGCCCGCACGACGCGAACCTGTTCGATATGCAGCAGAAGTATGCCGCGGTCATGCCGCTCACGGACGCGCTGGTCGCGATCGAGCAGCGCGTGCGTTGACGCATGAGCATGGTGCACATCTTGGGACTCTGCCCGTGAACCGCTCCGAACTTCTGGCACGCATCGGCCGCCTGGCCGTGATCCGCCGGCCGGCTGCGCCCGTCAGGCCCGCTGCGGGACAGCCCGGCAGCCTCTCGACCTACGTGCCGGACATACCCGAAGTCTTCGTCGCGATACTCGATGACGGACGGATCCTCGCGTTCAACGGTCACGTCGATCTCGGCACGGGCATACGCACATCACTCGGTCAGATCGTCGCGGAAGAACTCGACGTGCCGGCCAGGCGCGTCACGGTGCTGCTCGGCGACACCGCCGCCACGCCGAATCAGGGTCCCACGATCGCCAGCGCGACGATCCAGATTTCGGCGGTACCGCTGCGTTGTGCGGCGGCGCAGGCGCGCGGCGCGCTCTTCGAACTCGCGGCGCAGCGCCTCGGCGTCGCCATAGAACAGCTTGCCACTGACGACGCCCGGATTTTCTGCGCGGCCAACCCGAACGGCGCACATGTGACTTTTGCCGAACTGCTCGCTGGCCGCAGCATGACGCTTGAACTCGACATCGCCACACCCGTCAAGGATCCATCGACGTACCGGCTCGTCGGGCGTTCATCGCCGCGCGTCGATCTGCCGGCGAAGGCGACCGGCGCATTGACCTTTGTGCATGACATGCGCGTGCCCGGCATGCTGCACGGGCGGGTGGTGCGTCCGCCTTATAGCGGCATCGATAGCGGCGCTTTCGTCGGCACATCTTTCGAGCAGGTTGAACGCGAATCCGTCGCCCATATTGTCGGTGTACGAGACGTGGTGGTGATCGGCGATTTCATCGGCGTCGTGGCCGAGCGCGAAGAACAGGCGATTCGTGCCGCACGCGAGTTGCGCGTCAAATGGAAGCCGCTACCGCCGCTCGAATCTCTGGATGATCCAGGCGCTGCGATCTCCGCTGCGCCGGCAAAACGACGGCCTCTGCTGGAAGAAGGCGACGTCGAATCCGTGCGCGGCCTGCCCGGCACGATCACGCTGTCACGCACCTACGTATGGCCTTATCAGATGCATGGCTCGATCGGTCCATCGTGCTCGGTGGCCGACTTTCGCGAACCCGGCAAGGGACGCATCACCGTCTGGTCGGGCACGCAGAATCCGGTCTCGCTACGCTTCGATCTCGCGACCCTCCTGCAACGCGACGAAGCCGATATCGACGTCGTCCGCATGGAAGCGGCAGGTTGCTACGGTCGCAATTGTGCGGACGACGTCTGCGGCGACGCGCTGCTGCTCTCGCGCGCGGTCGGGGCGCCGGTGCGCGTGCAGCTTTCGCGTGCCGACGAACACACGTGGGAGCCGAAAGGCTGTGGCCAGGTGGTGGACGTCACCGGCACGGTCAGCGACGACGGCCGTCTGCTCGGCTACGACTTCGTGACGCGCTATCCGTCGAACGATGCACCGTTGCTCGCGTCGCTGCTGACAGGCGCCGTCGCCCCACAAGCGCGCGTCTTCGAAATGGGTGACCGCACCGCTGTCTCGCCGTACGAAAGCCCACACCGCCGTTTCGCATGCGACGATCTCGCCCCGCTCGTGCGTTCATCATGGTTTCGCGGTGTGTCGGCGCTGCCCAACTCGTTCGCGCACGATTCGTTCGCCGATGAAATCGCCGCGCTAACCGGCTGTGACCCACTGGATTTTCGATTGCGCCATCTGAACGACACACGCGCCGCCGAACTGCTTGAAGCGCTTGCCGCGCGCGCCGGATGGAAGCATCGCAAGCGCGGCAGTGAAGCGGCTGACGGGCGCTATGCGCGCGGACATGGCATTGCATACGCACGCTACGTGCACAGCCGCTTTCCAGGCTTTGGCGCGGCATGGTCGGCGTGGGCGGTGGAACTCGTGGTGGATCGGGTGACCGGGCAGGTGCGGGTCGAGCGCATCACGATCGGCCAGGACACCGGCACGATGATCAACCCCGACGGCGTGCGTCATCAGATTCACGGCAACGTGATCCAGGTACTGAGTCGCTCGCTCAAGGAGCGCGTGCGATTCGTCGACGGCAAGGTGGCGAGCCGCGAATGGGGTAGTTATCCGATCCTGACTTTTCCGGAATTGCCGGCCGTCGACATCGTGCTGATGCCGCGTCAAGGCGAACCGCCGCTGGGCGCCGGCGAATCGGCCTCCGTGCCTGGACCCGCCGCGCTCGCGAATGCGATCTACGACGCGACTGGCGTGCGCCTGCTCGCGCCGCCGTTCACGCCAGAGACTGTGCGCGAAGGTTTGCGCGCCGCCGGCAAGCTGCTGGCGGCTGAACCGGCGCGGGCGACGAATATTTAGGAGCCAGGCAAGACAATTACGGTGTGACTCACCTACTCGCCGTCTGCATCCGACTCCATCATTTTGCGCAGCAGAAACAGTATGGCGACGCGCTCGCCCGCATTCAGCGCGCCGTAGGTGCGCTCCGTGACCTCCTGGGCGAACGGCACGGTGCGCTCGATCAGTGCGAGGCCCGCAGCGGTGGGACGCACAACAAGCTTGCGTCCGTCGTTCGGGTCGGCGCCCACCTCGATCAGCGCGCGCGCCTTCAGGCGCTCGACGACGCCGCGGATCGTCGCCTGATCGATCGCGGTTGCTTTGACGATGTCGTTCAGTGAGCACGGTTGCTGCTCTTTGACCGCACACAGTGCGACGAACTGTGCGGCGGTCAGATCGGAATCAGGAATCTCTTCCTGAAAAATCGCGACGTGCCGTTGATACGCACGACGCAACAAGTGGCCGATCTGATCGTGAAAGTCGTAGGAATCCTTGCGCGGCGCCATAGGGGTACAAGGCCGGGCGGCCTGAAGACGAAAGAGAAAGAGTGTACACCCCCTAACCGGACCCTCAATACGACCTTGATCAAGCTGCCGCGTCGTGCAGCTTATTTGTAGCTAACACGCTTTACATTTTCATGCACTTCCGCTGTGCAATAAGCACGAACACGCCCGTGAAAAAGCACGAATTACGGGCATTTTTCGCTTGATTGAGCGAATCGACGAGGAAATTTTATGGGCTTGGACCGGTGTTTTCCCGCACCGTATTTTGGAGTGTATACGCTACGTTTTTAGCGTGATACACAGATATCTGCAAGCGAAGTGCGAGTGATCTCTGTCGCACGACATCCACCTTTTTTTCGCACCACCTTCCGGGAGTGGCAGTCATGGCGAATGTTTATCAGGGCAGTGCCGTGCTCGACACGAGCAGCACCGACAACAGCGATCTCTATCGCAAGGTTACGATCCGTCTCATCACGTTCTTCTGTTTGTGTTATTTCGCGGCGTATCTCGACCGGATCAACATCGGTCTCGCGAAGCTGCAGATGCTCGATGCTCTCAAGTTCAGCGATACCGTCTACGGCCTGGGCGCGGGTCTGTTCTTCGCCGGCTATATCCTCTTCGAAGTACCGAGCAATCTGATTCTGCAGCGGGTTGGTGCGCGCTTGTGGATCGCGCGCATCATGATTACCTGGGGTCTGCTGTCGGGCGCGACGCTGTTCGTCACCACGCCGATGCAGTTCTATATCGTGCGCTTCCTGCTCGGCGTCGCCGAAGCCGGATTTCTGCCGGGCGTACTGCTCTATCTGACGCAGTGGTATCCCGATGCACGCCGTGCTCGCATCGTGGCGCTGTTCATGGTCGGCTTGCCGCTGTCGAGCATGATCGGCAGCCCGATTTCCGGCTGGATCATGGCGTTCTTCAACGGCGCACACGGCCTGGGCGGCTGGCAATGGCTGTTCCTGCTCGAAGCGCTGCCGTCGATCGCGCTCGGCATTGCGATCCTCGCGTGGCTGCCGAATAACATCGAATCCGCCCGCTGGCTCAGCGCCGCGGAGAAGAAAACGCTGCGCGCGAATCTCGACGCGGAGCCGTCCGGCAACAAGAGTCATTCGCTGAGCGGCGCCTTCGTCGACTTCAAGGTGTGGGCGCTCGGCCTCATCGATCTGTGCGTGCTGCTCGGGCTGTACGCGACGAGCTTCTGGCTGCCGTCGATCTTGCGCGATACCGGCGTCGCCGATCCGTATCACATTGGTTGGCTGATGGCGATTCCGAATGCGTTAGCCGTGCTGAGCACGCTTTACTGCGGCGCCAGCTCCGACCGGATGCGCGAACGCCGCTGGCATATCGTGGTCCCGTTCCTCGTGGCGGCGGTTGCACTGGTTATCGCCGGTTCGGGCCACCACGGCACGGTCGCCACGGTCATTCTGTTCTCCCTGATCAATGCGGGCGCGGCCGCTGCGATGCCCGTGGTGTGGTCTCTGCCTTCGACCTTCCTCAAAGGCCCCGCGGCGGCGGCGGGCATCGCCTTCGCCTGTTCGATCGCGAACCTCGGCGGCTTCGGCAGCACATATTTCATCGGCTGGTTGCGCGATACGTTCCACTCGCAGAGCGCTGGCCTGTTCGGCTTTGCCGCATGCATGATCGTCGGCTGCACGCTTGCGTTGACGTATTCCGCCAAGCTCGTGAACCGCTGATCGGTTCTCTGCACAACAGCGCTGCCCTGTAATGGCGACCGCCGCGCCTAGACACTATCCCGCTCTCCTCTTGGCTCGGGCAAAGATCGGACGAGCGGGCCGTCGTCGGTGAGCACGGTCTTGCCGCTTGTGCCGTTGCGCTAATTGGTCGCTTGGGGCGGGCGCCCAGCGCCGGCTGGATAGCCCAATCCAAGTGCTTGCGACGATTTTGCGGGGGGAAATGCCCATGGCATTGACGTGGGCCGCGGACCCGCAGCCTCTTGTCTTCTGATGAAAAAAGTCGCCGGACGTTAGAAGCACCGGATTGCTCGGGCTTCGACTACAGCCTGGACTGGATAGCTTTTGTCGAGCGCGCACCAGCAGCACTCAAGGTTCCGATACGTCTATTCGAAACGTCACGCCCTATCAATCCATCGTCTTGTCCCGTACATCGCCTGTAATGAGCCGGGTGCTGCGCCGGTAGGTGAGATACGCCCAGAGCCAATCGAGAATAACGATGGCGCGGTTCCGTCCGCCGACCAGGAAGGCGATATGAATTGCGCCCCAAAACCACCACGCGGGTTCCCCCCATACGCGAAGTTTGCCGATCTCGGCAACCGCCGCCTGACGTCCGATTGTGGCAAGGCTGCCGAAATGCCGGTAGCGAAACGGCGGCGGCGGGGGCCGCCCCTCAAGACTGGCCGCGATCACGCCGGCCACATACAGGCCCTGCTGTTTGGCCGCCGGCGCGAGACCAGGAACAACGGCGCCGCGCCATCCCAGACAGGATGCCGTATCGCCTATCGCATAGATCCTTTGCAGGTCCGGCACCGACAGGTCGGCGCCCACGGCAAGCCGTCCCGACGGATCAGCGGTCCGGTTCAACCATTGAGCCGCAGGCGACGCTGCCACGCCCGCCGCCCACAGAACGGTACGCGCGGCGATGCGCTGCCCCCCAATGTCGACACCCTCGCTGTCCACGCCCAGCACCCGGGTGTCGAGCCGGACCTCGACCCCGAGCGCTTGCAGTGAGCGTTCTGCTGCGCCCGATAACGTGGCGGCGAAAGTGGGCAGGATGCGCGGGCCCGACTGCAACAGGATCACGCGAGCGCGAGCCGGATCGATCTTGCGGTATTCCTCGGCCATCCCATGCCTGGCCAGTTCGGCGATGGCACCCGCCAGTTCGATGCCGGTGGGGCCGCCGCCGACGATCACGAAAGTCAGCCACGCGGCGCGCTCGGTCTCGCCCGCCGCGCTTTCGGCTTCCTCGAATGCCCGCAACAGGCGGCTGCGCACGTCGGTCGCATCTTCGATACTCTTCAGGCCCGGTGCAAAAGGCGCCCAACTGTCCTTGCCAAAATAGCTGTGGCGAGCGCCTGTCGCCAGTACCAGGTAGTCGAATTTCACGGATAGCGTGCCCACGTGTACCTCGCGCGCGACCGCATCCACCCCCGTCACCTGCCCTAACCTGACCTGAACGTTGCGCTGCCGCCGGAACAGGCTGCGAATCGGCGTGGCGATCTCCGCGGGCGACAGCGCGGCCGTCGCCACCTGGTAGAGCAGCGGCTGAAACAGATGATGGTTGCGCTGGTCGATCAGCGTGATCCGACAGCGCGCATTGCGCAGTCCCTGCGCGGCTGCGACGCCGCCAAAGCCTCCCCCGACTACGACGACATGGGGCAAATCCTCCGGGGAGGAATCGTCTTCCTGCGAACTGGTGCCCGTCCACCGGTCAAGCAGCCAATCGACGGAAAATGCGCCGCCGCCTGCGACCACAAGCACCAAAAGAAGAAGCAGGACTGCCAGCCGATCGTCGGTCGACATGGCGATACCGGCCACTGGCACCATCACCGCGATGACGAGGGCGGCCAAGCGCGTCGCACAGCCAAGCGCGAGCGCTAACGCGAGCGCCACCGCACACCATGCCGGGTGAACAAGAGCGGTCGCCGCGGCGCCCAACATCGATTTCTGCAACCACGAACCCGTTGGCAATACGAAGTTAACGAGTGAAGCGGCAAGCCCGACACGAATGACGAACTGAAGAAGCGGACTCAGATAGCGTTCGAACCAGACATAAAGCCCACGCGCGAGCCTTATTGGGCGAAATGGAATCCATGACAATCCGCGCCCCAGAAGATTGTCCAGCGATATCGCCCCCGCCCCACTTACGATGAGCCACGAAAGGAGCGCAAGTTTGGCTCCTTGTGCGCCAACCGCCAGCGCACCGTGACTGTCGACGATCGTTTCGACGAGCAGCACCAGTGCGACAGGACGAGTCAGCAGCCCCATTGTAAGCAGCAACGGCACCACGCTGTGCAGCGCTGCATCGAGCCCGGACGGGACATGCCAGCCGCCGGAGAACAGCCCATCGTGGGGGCCTTCTGCCATCGTCATGATCTGATGCACGAAGACGACCTGTCCAAACCAGATCCGAGCACACAACAGCACCCAGGGCATACATAGCACGCGTAGCGCGAGGCCGAAACCGCAGGCACGTCTAAGGGTCTTTCGTAACATAGGGATAGAACGCCAAAATATCCATGAACGGCCCGGCGCTCCACTGCGGACAGAGAACAAACCGGCGGCCGGGGGCACGGGGTAACCTGAAGGGCCTGGGCGGCAAGTCAGTAGCGCCTGCCCGTCTCTGGCTCTCCACCAGAAGTCGACGGCTCTGAAGGACCCTACCATCCACATCCGACTGATAGTTCGTCCCCGGCGGCCGCACGGTTACGGCGAACGACGAATTTTGCTTCGCCACTCGGATGCCAACCCGCGAGGAATAGCGAATGTACGTAATCGGAATTTTCGTTTAGCGATACAAAATAATTATGCTGAACGCGAGCCGTCAACTCTGTGCCGAACCCAGCCGGCACGCATGCGGCTCGTTCGTCTCCGACGACCGGAGCCACTTCATCTTGTCGCCCTCGACAAAAAACAGCGGTGTGCTGTAACCGTCTGCCAACCGGCAACGAACTATTGCAAGCGGTTTGGCCGCGGCGGTTCTGGCAGATGTCGACGCTCCAAAGGTCGAAAGCAAAAAAATAGCGATTCCCCTGTAACCGGACATCTCCAGCCCGCGAACTAGATCACGTATCCATCACGGGTACCTTCCATCCCAACCACTGGAGAAATTCAATGTCCACAAAGATCACGGTCAGCTCCACCCTCCTCGCCGGCGTTGTCGCGAGCCTGCTTGCATCAGTCGCCCATGCAGCACCACTTACGCCCGCCGAAGGAGCCGCTGCTGTCGCCGCACACAAGGAGAAGTGCTACGGCGTTGCCCTGAAGGGGCAAAACGACTGCGCCGCCGGTCCCGGCACCACGTGTCAGGGCACGTCCGCGATGGATTTCCAGGGTAACTCGTGGAAGTTCGTTCAGGGCGGCACCTGCACGAGTATCGAAGTGCCGGGTGGCGGCCACGGCTCGCTCACTCCGTTGAAGTCCTGATTCGGCGAACGACACGAGGAACGGGGCGGCCATGGGCAATTCCACGGTGACAACGGCAGTCAGCCAGACAGACCGCCCCTCCACGCGATGCCTGCCGCACACGGGATGGGTTGCACCCGTTTCAGCCATCAGCAAGTGCCTGCGATCGTCGCGGACGGACTGGCCGACCTGACAGGGATGATCCCAGCCGGCGTGTTTGTCGCCGTCCAACTTGGAGATTCATAGAGATGTCGAACCTACAGAACGTAAAACTGCCGATTCCGGACGTAGTCGTATCCGCGATTGGCACGGCGAGGCGGCTGATCCAGCAACTCGCACAACCGTGGCTCGTTCAACTCGTCCTGCGGCTTGCTCTGGCTGTGCCGTTCTGGAAGTCGGGCATTCTCAAATGGCACGGCTTCCTTCAACTGAACGATACGGCGATCGACCTGTTCACGGACGAGTTCAAGTTGCACCTCCCAGGCGGCCCGTATCCGTTTCCCGCCCCAGCTGTTTTTGCGTTTCTGTCGGGCCTCGGCGAAGTGACATTCCCGGTGCTGCTCGTGCTCGGCCTCGGAACCCGGTTCGCCGCGGCCGGCCTGATATTGATGACGTGCATTGTCGAGCTGACCGTACCGGACGGCTGGCCCATCCATCTGACCTGGTTGGCGATGGCACTGGGAATTGCAGCCTGGGGGCCTGGCCTGATATCGATTGACTATCTGCTTGGCGACAGATTGCCCAGGTCGTGACCGGGTGCTGTCATGGCGATGCGCAACTGCGTAAGAGAGCGACTGAATCGCGGCAACGATGCCACTGTCGTTTAGCGCTTCTGCTCGCTCCAGTCATGCATGCGTGTGTTCGCGTAGTTCACCCGGGATAAGTCCGCGCTCAAGACCGCCTTCGTGCAACCATGCACGCGTCTTCGCGGCCGCACGCTCAATCAGGCGGTCGCACTGTGTGTAGTCGTAAGGCGATACATCGAGCGGACACAGTGGCGGCACAACAAAGATCTCTGCGCGGGATGAGTAGGATTCCAGATCGCGCACAAGCTGACGCGCAATGAGAAGTGTCAGCGCATGCATGGCCTGCGCGATTGGGTTACCGGGCGGCTTGCGGATTGCGCAGGCAAACCCGGCCGGAAGCACAATGACGCGTGTCGCACCCAGTGAAATGGCCACGGAGATCGGCGTATTGTTGGCCACGCCGCCATCGACCAGATCCACGCCGTCGATGCGCACCGGCGGGAACACACCGGGAATCGCAGCGCTCGCGAGGACGGCGTCCACCAGCGGGCCAGACGACAGGATAATTTCTTTGCCGCTTTGCATGTCCGTCGCCACGATGTGAAGTGGTATGGCCGCATGCTCGACCCGGGAAAACGACAAATTCTTTTCCAGCAGCATGCGCAGCGCTGTGGCTTCGACAAGGTGGGAGCGGCGACTCAGCACCATCTCGAGCAACCCAAACATGGTGAGCGGCATGATGTCCCGCCGCCTGATCCGACACCACAGCGATTCGAGCTTGGCTACGCAATCGCCGTCGGGCCGGCCAGCAAAATACGCCGCATTGATCGCACCGGCGGATGCGCCAATCACGCAACCCGGATGCACACCATGATCGAGCAACTCGCGCAGCATGCCAACTTCGATCGCGCCGAGGCTGCCGCCGCCTGCGAATACGAAAGCGGTCAAGCCGGGTGGCGCGGACAAATTCGGATAAGTGGACATGTCTGCCTCTGCTGCCGTGTAATACCGGATCCCTTCCCACCGGAACCAGGTTTGCGCATGCCACGAGACGTGCTTCACGCCATGATCTTCCGTACCCGTATTACTACCGCGAACGGAATGAACCTCGACGATCAGTTTGCCTGGCTATTCCCTGCCCTCCATTCAGCGCCGGATGAAATTCGGCGTGCCGCCAGGCCCATAAGGATCGGGATTACCGAAACGCGGGATGGTACCGTTCATGCGAGCATGAGCCAATTCTTCACGCACCTGCTCGCGAGTCTTCGGACCTTGATTCGATCCTGCCGCCATTGAGTTTGCGTCAGCGGGCTGTACAGATTGAGCGCTCGCCAGCGCCGACATGCCGAGCGTTGCCACGGCCATGATCATCGCCAACTTGTTCACTTTCATCATTACTCTCCCAAAGGGGTATTGATCGACCTGCCCGAATGCCAACCCATCCTGGCGCTCCCACTCCTCCGGAGTTCCCGGCGTCGATCGCTCAAGCACAGGCTTATGCCTGCGCTTCATAAGGTATTTCGCCTAGTTGCCCGGATGGGTTACAGAACACGCAAAAAGTAAGGTTGGATTTCAGGTGCGCGGCGCCAGGCCTTCGGCACGCACCTCTGCATAGCGCTGACTGAACACAGTTTGACCTTCCAGCGGTCCAACTCACCAGTTCAACAGCCGGGGCCCCAGCACCACGCCGGCAAGCGTGGGAATCAGCATGCCGAGGAGATACCAGACGGCCCAGAACGGCACACCCATCTCGGGGCAGTGGAAACAGTAGGCAATCGCGGCAGTCGCTCCCGCCAGCAGGCCGCCTGCGGCGCCGGCCAGCCTGAGACGCGTGGGTGCCAGACCGCGCATCGCCCAGAACACCGTGATGAACACCGGCACTGAAAGCAACGCGATATTACGTGGACACACGCGCCACGTATTGCCCATGACGAGGGGCAAGCGCGCACCGGGAGGGGCCAACCACAACAGGACGAGCGTCGCAATCCACACGGCGAGCACAGGTGCGGCAAGCGCGGCCCATGCGCGGCCTACCGCAAATCCTGGCCGGGACAGTCGCGCCGTCGCCAGCAACGCAGCGAGCGTGAGACACACAGGCAGAGCAAGCTTGATCCAGAAGAGCGGCAGCTTCATCGACGCGCCGATATCGGGGCGAACGCCATAAACGAGTGCCATGAGCACCGTGGAACCGACACCGCCGCATAACATCGCCCAGCCGAATCGCTTTGCCGACACGTTGTGATCGATAGCGGGCACCCCCGCGGCCAGCAGTGAAACCAGATCCTCTGTCTTCATGATGCGCCTTGAAACCTTAGTGCCAATGCTTTCAAACCGCGGTGCACGCCAACCTTGACCGCCGACTCCGACAGGCCAGTTAGCTTTGCGGTTTCAGTCACCGACAACCCTTCCAGCTTGACGTGCAGAATCGGCAGGCGCTGGCGGTCGGGCAACTGTTCGAGCAGCTTGCTTAGGTCACGCCGGGCCTCTGCCGGTTCGACATCGCAGGTAGCGAAGATCTCGAGCTCGTCGTCCAGCGGCATGTGCAAGGCTTCCCGGCGCGATCGTGCGCGAAAAAAATCCGCCAGTTTGTAGCGGGCGATCGCATGCACCCAAGCCGTCAACGGCTGGTCCGGATGGTAGGTATGGCGTCCATTATGCACTGCCAGCAAAATCTCCTGGACCAGGTCCTCGACATCGTCCTGCAGGTAGAAGAGACGCTTTCTCAGGAATCCGCGCAGATGCCCGGTCAGGTCGCAGAGAAAGGCCTGATAAGCCGCTGCGTTCCCATCCAGCCCCCGCAGGAATAGACCCTTCAGTCGCTCTTCGACGGGACTCGCCGGTCCATTTTCGGTAGTTCGGTTCATTGCGGGTTCTGGTTACAGTTGGCGCGAAATAAACTGCGTGAAAAACATTTACGCGGATAGCGGAGAAATGCTTCCCTCCTGGAGGCGTGGGGCGGAAATCTCATGTCCGGCCTCCGGCGGCAAGTCCGTCAAGAACCGGAAGCAGCTCGGCGGGGTCGGGACGTTTCGTGAAGTCCGGACTCACCTCGGCGTAAGCGATGATGCCTTCCTGGTCGATGACGAACCTCGCGGGCATCGGCAGCGTCCACGAGGGGTCATCGTTGAATGACGACAGGTCGGTCTCGAATGTGCTCAGGTACAGCTCGACAAGATAGTCCGGCAACGCGACACGCAGTCCATAGGCTGCCGACAGTTCACCGCGCGGGTCTCCGAGTATCGGGAAACTGAGGCGGTTCTCGTGGATCGTCCTGCGGCTATTGACCCCATTCTGCGGCGAAATTGCCATCAGGCTCGCTCCACGGGCGACGATATCGGGCAGCGCCGCCTGCAGCGCCCGAAGCTCCAGATTGCAGTATGGGCTCCATACACCGCGATAGAACGTCAATACCAGCGGGCCGTCGGCAATCAGCTTGCGCGAACCGATCGGCCAGTGGTCTGGATCCTTCAGGACAAAACACGGCGCAACGTCGCCGACCTTTTTTGCCCGCTCAGCAAGACCGGATTCGATCAGTTCGTCGGTCGCCCGCTGGAGCGTATCGACGACAGAACGATGCACATTGTAAGGAGGCAGCCCGGACTCGAATGTCGCCTTGAAGGCATCGAGACGTTTCTGCAATGACATGACAGGGTTCTCCGGTTCGACGTCTGCTCACCGCTCGACAAATAGCGGGAAGGCAACGCTTCACCTGACTACGACGGACACTTACCTTCCGTCCTTTGGTCGTGGCTCGGCACCAAAGATGACACACGATATAACCGGAATCGTTCCGCCTTTCCGGGTTTCCGGGCGTCCAGTAACAACCGATGCTGCGCGAGAAATTCCTTGGCTTTTTCTCGCCGGACTGTCATATCGCCCGCCCCACCTCGACCAACGCATGAACGATCCTCACCAGGAGTCAACTCATGCTATCCCGTCTGCTTGCTTCCGCTTCACTGCTTGTGGCGCTGCCCGTCGCCGCGGCAATGCCCCGACCGGTGGTCGTCGAACTTTTCACGTCCGAAGGCTGTTCATCCTGTCCGCCGGCTGACGCCTATCTGTCGGAGTTAAGTCAGCAGCGAAGCGACATTCTCCCTTTGGCTTTTCACGTCACCTACTGGAACAGCCTCGGATGGAAGGACCCTTTTTCCCTCGATGTCGCCACTCAACGCCAGGCTGAATACGGGCAACGCTTCGGCGACGGCTCCTACACGCCAGAGATGGTCGTCGACGGAACAACTGCCTTCGTGGGTTCGGACCGCTCATCCGCCGAGGCCGCGATTCAGAAAGCGAAGGCCGCGGATTCAACGTCCGCGCCGTTGTCCGCGGTGCGCAAGGGCAACGCCATTACTGTCTCGGTCGGTGCCGGCCCCGGAAGCGCGCGGGTGATTCTGGTGGGTTACGACGCGCAGCACACGACCGCCGTCGGGCGTGGCGAAAACGGCGGGCGAACGCTGAAGGAGTCCAACATCGTTCGCTCGTTCGAGCCGATTGGTCAATGGACCGGCAAACCGGCCATGTTCACCCCTCAGGTCCCTGCGGGTGAGAAGACCGCAGTATTGCTCGAGGCACCGGACGGACACATTGTCGGCGCTGCCCGCGTGACCGATGAGCCTTAGCGTGCGCGCCCTCCGCCCCGGGGGGACGCCTTATGAAAGCCCGATGTTCTTACGATCTTTTCGATGAGGAGCAAGCGATGCCCCGATTCACTCGCGTTGGCGCCTTCTTTGCCCTCGTCGCAACGCTTCTTCTTGCTCCATCGTTGGAGGCTCGTGCGGCGTCCTCGAACTGGGCCGGCGATCAGCGCGCCAGTGTGCGCATCATCACGGCAACCGACGCCGTTGCAGGCAACACGCTGCGGATAGGCGTCGAGTTCCGCTATCCGAACGGCTGGCATGGTTACTGGCGCACCCCTGGCGATGCCGGCATCGCGCCGATTTTCGACTGGTCGCGGTCCCGTAATGTCGCATCGGCATCCGTGTCCTGGCCCGCGCCGTCCCGCCTCGTTATCTCGGGTCTGCAAAACAGTGTCTATACGGGCGATTTCATTCTGCCGGTGAGCCTTAAGCTGGACCATCCGCACGAGGCGACCCGCCTTGCGCTGACGCTCGACTATGCGAGTTGCGCGAATGTCTGCGTGCCCGAACATGCGGAGGTGGCGCTCACCTTGCCGCCGGGCATGGACGGACCATCAAGCGAAGCCGCAGCGATCGCCGCAGCGGCGCAAAGGGTGCCGCAGACGCCCGCGCAGGCCGGAATCGACGTGATGCATAGCATGCTGGAGCAAACCTCCGCCGGCCGGCGCCTGAAGGTCGATCTGCGTAGCGAGGGCACCCCGTTTCGGTCGCCGGATCTGTTCGTCGAAGGAGCCGAAGCCGGTCTGCCCGCAGCGCCACAGGTACACCTTTCAAACCACGGCCACCAGGCTGCGCTGGAAGTCGATCTGCCACCCGCCGCTGCAGCGAAAGAGCCGCTGCGCCTGACCGTGGTGGACGGACCCAGAGCGGCCGAATTCACGGTCGCATCAGTCGTCTCCACGGGAGACGACGATCACGGCATCGTCGTCATTCTGGGCTTGGCGCTGCTTGGCGGCCTGATTCTGAACTTCATGCCATGCGTGTTGCCCGTTCTTTCAATCAAGGTTTTCTCGGTAGCGAAAGCGGCAGGCACCGAACGCAAAACGGCAAGGCGGGTGGCGCTCGCGACGGCCTTAGGAATCATCACTTCGTTCGGATTGCTTGCCACCGTGTTGTCCATCCTCAAACTCGCGGGCGCGTCGCTCGGATGGGGCATACAGTTCCAGCAACCGTGGTTCCTCGCAGGCATGGCCGTCGTCACAACGTTGTTTGCGGCGAGCTTCTTTGACTGGCTCCCGATCAATCTTCCGCCAATCCTTTCGGGAGGTGCGAGCGGTGCAAGCAATCGGGGGCCGCTTGTCGAGGCGTTCGTCGGCGGCATGCTTTCTACGCTTCTTGCCACACCGTGCTCGGCTCCGCTCGTCGGCACTGTGATCGGCTTTGCGTTGGCACGCAGTCCGTTCGAGATCACGGCGGTGCTTCTCGCACTTGGGGTAGGAATGGCGCTCCCATTCCTGACATTGGCGCTCGCGCCGTCGCTTGCGACGCGGCTTCCGCGTCCCGGCCAGTGGATGATCCATTTGCGCAGAATCATGGGTCTACTGCTGCTGACAACGTCGATCTGGCTGATCGCGTCGTTATGGAATATTGCGGGTATGGCCGTCGCGTCCCTCGTCAGTATCGTGCTGATTACCATGCTCTCGGTGCGGGCCGCCGTGACCCGATGGGCAAGCCTGCGGACCGCGCGATGGTCAGGCGCAGCGACTGCGCTCCTTGCGTGCTGCGCCGTTGCAATTTCCTCGCTTACGTCGCCGGGCGCAGGAGCCCGAAGCGCTCCACCGACCGAATGGCAAGCGTTCGATCCGAATGCAATCAGCACGCTGGTCGCCAGCGGCAAGACTGTGCTCGTCGACGTAACGGCGAGCTGGTGTCTCACCTGCAAGGTCAATGAACTATCCGTTCTGGACACGGCTGCCGTGCGCACCCGGCTCAAACAGGACAATATCGTGCGCATGCGAGCCGACTGGAGCCGGTATAACCCCGGAGTGCTTGCCTACATTCAGGGTTTCGGTCGTTTCGGCATTCCGCTCGACGTCGTATATGGGCCTCGCGTGCCACAAGGGCAGTTGCTGCCTGAGATCTTGCAAACTTCGACGCTCTTCCATGCGCTCGACAACGCCACGCCCGCCAAAACAGCGAAGAGCAATTCATCGGCCGGCTGACATGACACGATTTCTTCAGATGAGCGCAGACGCAACCGGCACATAGCGCGGATCGACCGCTTCTTGATAGTCTGCTGGCCCTCGCACGGGCGGTAGAGGTCCGCGACCCATAGACCGGCGGCAATTTTCGGCGAGTCTCCCGTTATGCGAGCCATGCGAATGCAGCGCTGCGGACTCCCGGCAGCCATTCCTTGCGCTGCGGTGCGGCAGACCCGTTCTCATAGGGATGTTGTCAGACTGGTGAGCCACGCTGGACTGACAGACAGGAGAAGGGTTTCCAACTGGCGGTCGACGCCGGTGATGACGATCGTCCCCATGACAACGAAGAGGGCACCGAGCGTCCAGCGGGCCGTCTTGCCCCATGCGGCAAGCGTGCCTCGCACCTTCATCAGCGAAACTCTCGAGATCGTACCGAGCAAAACGAGCGGCAGTGCCGCGCCCAAACCGAACAGCGCCATCAGGATAGCGATTTGGCCGAGGTCCTGACCTTGTGCCGCCAGCGACGTCGCCGCACCCAGCGTTGGCCCGACACAGGGGGTCCAGACGAACCCCAGCAACAGCCCGATCATTGTCTGCCCGAGCAATCCGTTGCCTTTCACATCGTCGAGCGCCTGCTGGCCCTTCGCACCGACGACCGAACTAAGCCGGGAGAAAAACCCTTGAAGGGTGCCCGATAACATGACAAGACCGAAAAACACCATCAGGCCCGCGGCCCAGCGTCGAAGAATCTCAGGGTCCAGTCCAGCCGACGCTCCGAGGGTGGCGAGAAATATGCCGACGCCCGCAAACGAAATGGCGAGGCCGGCTGCCAGCGCGATGATGCCGAATCGATGTTTAGCCAACGCTGATGTCGCGAGGATCGGGAGTAGCGGCAGAACACACGGGGACAACACCGATGCCGACCCGGCGACGAGACCTAGTCCGTACGTTGCAGCGGTGAATTGCATCACAACGCCTGTTCAAACACGGCCCGGATGGCGGCCTCCTGCGTCTGTCCCGTGGAACGCGCCACTTCGTGGCCGTCCTTGAAGACAACGAAGGTCGACTGCTGGGTTACCTTGAGTTCTCTTTTCAGTTTCGTTTCCGCATCATAGTCCGCGATGAAAATCGTCACCTGCTTCAGCTTGGGGTCGGCGGACAGACGGTCGACGATCGGCTTTTGAACCCGACATGTTGGACACCAGGTCGCGTGCAGATAGACCACCGCCGGCCGGCCCGATGACACGGTCTGATCGAAGCTTGCCTGAGTAAATGGCACTTCACCCGCGAACGTGGCGGCTGACGCCGCCAGCAACGCCGCGCCTACGAAGTGTTTGACGAATCGTATCCGGTTCATGATTAGACCCTTTTGGCGGTTGGGAAAGAGAGGGAATTGTCGATGCTCCAATCCTAGTTCGGATATTCGGCAATATCGGTTACAGCGCCGCTCAAATCTGCTGCGCGCCTGTTCGCCGTTCCCGATGGGTCGCGTGTGCGTCCGGCGAAGCGGCGGTCTATTTCGCATTCCCGATGTAACCGAAGCGGGCTTCAGATCGAACTAGGGAATTAGCGATGGCGGCCGACGTTGGGCCGCCTTTCATTTCCCTTTTTGTTTCTATGTTTGCTTCTGGACCCCGAGATCGACATGGCCATGGATTTAAGCTTCGCATGCACGATGTGCGGCGATTGTTGTCACAATCTTCGTCTGCCCCTGAGCGTCAACGAAGCCATACGCTGGTTGGAACGTGGCGGTGACATTCAGGTCTTTTGTGAAGCAATGCCGTGGCCCGTCGAACCATCGACGGACGATGGACAGGTGCAACACAGGCGAATGCGGTCGTTTGCCGCCGACAGCGGTGAGCTTCCGATCCGCGTGATGGTGACAGTTGCGGCCGCCTTCGAGGGCGCCTGCCCGCACCTGCGACCCGATATGCGATGTGGCGCATACGAGGCAAGGCCCAACGTCTGCAGAATCTATCCGGCCGAAGTCAATCCTTTCATCGAACTTATGCCTGCGCACAAGGCTTGCCCGCCTGAGGCGTGGGCCGCCGACAGGCCCTCATTCATCAAAGGCGGTCGAATCGTGGACTCCATCACGGCGGATCTGATCCAGAACTCCCGTGAGGCAGCCGTTCGTGATGTTCCTGTGAAGGAGCGTCTGTGTGGAAATGCTGGTTTTCGTACCGCATCGCTGGCCAATGAGGGGTTTGTGACGCACACGCTACCTACTCATGCAATGCTTGATGAGTTACGCAGAGCGCTGGATCCTGCCGCGCCTGCTACGCAAGTGGTGCCGTGGCGCATCCTGTCGAATCGACGCACGACCGTAGACACCCTCAATTCGGTGGGCGCTCACGCGGAAATGCACACGGCTCTATTGCCGACCGAGGGCTACATCCCGCTCTTTGAAGCGAACTAGCGTCCGTCCCTTTGGATTCCGAAGGGCAGCAGGCTAGCCCTTGTATGTGCGAATGTGCAATGCCATATCCGCCCGCGCCGGGCGCTCAGTTTACGTGAGGCTCAAGAAGCGCCAGCGCTGGCCGTACAACGCCCTCCAGCAGAGCACGCTCCGGTCTTGTCCGGGCAAGCACCCGTATGCCGAGATGCAGCCCAAGCAGTAACCGGGCAAGATCATCGGCAGGCTGCGCGCTGGAAATCTCGCCGGTCTGCTGGCCCGCATTCACACAGCGCCGGAAAAACGCTTCGACCTCCACCAGTACGTTGGCGATCATCGCCTGAAAATCGGCGTCGTGTGGTGCAACCTCGAGCGCCGAATTGACCAGCAGGCATCCCTTACGGTCCCTGTCGCGAACCGACCGCTCGACGATCTCCCGGAAGAAGGCCTTGATGGCTTCCAACGGCGGCAGGCTTCGCTCAAATCTCGATACCCGGTCACCGAAGCTTCTTTCAATGTAATGTGCCAGTGCTCGTTCAAACAGCGACCGTTTATCCCCGAACGCGTTGAACAGGCTCGCCCCCGTAATTCCCATCCCCTGCGCGAGATCCCGGACGGATGTAGCGGTATAGCCATAGACCCAGAACTGGTGGGCGGCGGCATCGAGGACTGCATTTTCATCAAATTCCCGTGGTCGGGCCATGTCAACTCCTCACATCGCGTAACGTTTTGCCGGTCGGCATTGCAACGTCACACACGTTACGATATTCTAAATCAACTGATCTAAAATGACCTGAGGCGATAGCACTTGCTGGGGTCCCACGAAAGCCATCACGCACGCATCAGGCGGTCTGAACGCAACGCACGGTAACCTCATGATCGACTTTTATTTTCACCCTACGCCCAACCCTGCAAAGGTTGCCCTGATGCTTGAAGAAACGGGCCTCGAATATGAACTTCGGCCCGTCGACACCAAGAAGGGCGAACAGCACCTCGACGCTTTCCTCAAAGTCAACCCGAACGGCAAAGTTCCCGCAATCGTCGACAGGGACGGACCAGGCGGGAGGGAAACGAGGGTGTTCGATTCCAGTGCCATTCTGCTTTATCTGGCCGAGAAGACTGGACAGTATCTCGGCGCCGCAACCGATCGCCCCGAACTGCTCTCCTGGCTGTTCTTCGTCAGTTCAGGTCTCGGACCGTTCTCGGGTCAGTCGGTACATTTTCAGCACGCGGCACCGGAGAAGCTGCCGTACGCGATCAACCGGTTTCGCCGTGAGGCAGAGCGGCACTATCGCGTACTCGACGACCAGTTCGCAGGCCGCGAGTATCTCGTCGGAGAAACCTATACGATCGCCGACATGTCCGCGTGGGGTTGGATAGCACGCGCCGCTTTCGTCCGTCCCGGCACTGATGATCCGTTGGCGCCATTCGCCAATCTCAAGCGCTGGTTCACTGAAATCGACGCCCGTCCGGCTGCGATTCGCGCGAGAGCGGTCGGCACTGGCTTCGCGTTCAAGCAGGAGATGGATGAGGAAGCGCGGCACGCCCTCTTCCCGTCCAACTACCCAGCCGCATGACGTACAGAGGCGCAGGGGAATTCATCCCCTGCGACAGGCGATCCCTAGCTCCGAAGAATCAGATCAAACAGGAACACGAGGAATGGAAATCAGGAACAGGCAGGGGTTGATTACGGGCGGCTCTAGCGGCATTGGCCTGGCACTCGCCCAGGTGCTGGGCGACCCTGCTGCACTCCACCGACGCTTTGCCGGCATGAAAGCCGTGCTCGAGGAAGGTGTTCGGGATCACTCTGCTCTTTGATCCGGGAGTCAGAACCGTGTATTCCGCAGAGCAGCGTCTGAAAACATTGCTTGTTGCGGGCCTCGCGGGCAACGCATCCGAATATCGCCTGTTCCTGTCCGAACTGACGCGTCACCTGCGGGGTTACCTTCGCAAGCGGATTCCACACCTCCACGACGACGTCGAGGATCTCGTTCAGGAAATCCTGCTTGCCGTACATAATGCACGTCATACCTACCGCCCGGACGAACCTCTCACCGCGTGGGTCCACGCGATCGCGCGTTATAAGCTGATGGATTTCTTCCGGACCCGTGCTCGACGCGAGTCGTTGCACGAACCGCTTGACGAGCACGACGACATTTTCGCCGAGTGCGACGACGAGCCGGCGGATGCCCGTCGCGATGTCGGTAAACTGCTTGGTCATCTGCCGGACAAACAGAGGCTCTCGATCCTGCACGTCAAGTTGCAGGGACTGTCGGTTGCAGAAGCCGCCCAGTTGACAGGGCTATCGGAGTCGGCCGTCAAGGTCAGTATTCACAGGGGACTCAAGGCTCTGGCCGCACACGTCCGGAGAATCGCATGAGAACAGATGATCTTGTCGGGTTGCTCTCGACCGGCATAACACCCGTGCGAAGAGGCACCGCAGCGCGCCGCTTCGGCATCTCACTGCCTGTTGCCACGCTTGGCGCAACGGCGTTGATGGCTATCGTGTTTGGCGTTCGCCCCGATCTGGCTGCAGTCGCCAAGACCCCGATTTTCTGGGAAAAGCTCGCGTTCCCACTGAGCCTGGCAATCGGTGCCCTGATTACGACCGTTCGGCTGGCGCGCCCCGGCGCCAGGGTTGGAGCCGGATGGCCCGTCATGACGACTCCGGTGCTAGTCGTCTGGATTGTTGCAATCGCGATCGTCGTCACTGCGGCGCCGGAAGACCGGCTGCCTGCGCTACTCGGGCACTCGTGGCGTTCATGCCCGTTCAATATTCTTCTGCTCGCCGTTCCCGGCTTCATCGCCATACTCTGGGCCGTCAAAGGTCTGGCGCCCACGAGTCCGCGGCTTGCGGGTGCCGCCTGCGGACTGCTCGCGAGTTCGATCGCCACAGTCGCGTACTGCTTTCATTGTCCTGAGATGAGTCCGGCGTTCTGGAGCGTCTGGTATATGGCTGGCATGTTGCTCCCAGCCGCGCTCGGTGCGGTGCTTGGTCCCAAACTCCTTCGCTGGTGAGCCACGCTCCGACAATACGCGCGGCAGTCCCCCTGATCAAATAACTGATGTCGACCGCCACAGGCAAAAAAACAAAACGCCTCTGTAACCAGACGTCTGTGACCCACGAATTAGATGATGTATCCATCACGGATACCTTCTAATCTCTGGAGAAATGCGATGTCCACAAAAGCCACTGTTAGTTCCGCCCTGCTCGCCGGCGTCGTTGCGAGCCTGCTTGCATCAGTCGTCCATGCGGCACCGCTCACAAAAGCGGAAGAAGGCGCAGCCATTGCGGCCCACAAGGAAAAGTGCTACGGCGTCGCACTGAAGGGGCAGAACGATTGCGCCGCCGGTCCCGGCACGACTTGCCAAGGGACATCGGCAATGGACTTCCAGGGTAACTCGTGGAAGTTCGTTCAAGGCGGCACCTGCACGAGTATCGAAGTGCCGGGCGGCGGCCATGGCTCGCTCACGCCGCTGAAGTCCTGAACCGGCCAACGGCTCGACGAACGGGAGCGGCCATGAACGATACCTCAGGAACAACCGCGGTTTGCGAGCGAGGCTGTTCGAGCGGCGTGACGCGTCGCGCGCAGGCGCCTGTCGGAACCAGTTTCAAGCATGAGCACCTGAGCGCGATCCTCGCGGATGGCCTGCAGGATGGCTTCTTCGAAGTTCATGCCGAGAACTATATGGGCGCCGGTGGTCCGCCCCACCGGGCACTTGCGGCGATCCGCGAGGCCTATCCGCTCTCCGTTCACGGCGTATGCATGTCGATCGGCGGACCTGAAGCACTGGACCTCGCGCATCTCGCGCGCTTTCGCGACCTGGTGACGCGCTACGAACCCTTGCTGGTGTCTGAGCACCTCGCGTGGTCGTCGCACGGCGGCACATTCTTCAATGATCTCCTGCCCTTGCCGTACACGAAAGCAACGCTCGATCACGTGTACGAACACATCGGCCAGGTCCAGGACGCGATCAAACGCCCCCTCCTTCTTGAGAACCCGTCGACCTATGTCGCGTTCGCGTCCTCGACATTGAGCGAAACCGAATTCATCCGCGCAGTCGTTCAACGCACCGGCTGTGGCCTGTTGCTGGACCTTAATAACGTGTTCGTTTCCGCGACCAATCACGGCTTTTCCGCCGAGGCGTATCTTGAAGGATTGCCGCTTGAACAGGTGGGCGAAATACACCTGGCCGGACATAGCGAGCAGCGCGACGACGAAGACGAACGGCTGCTCATCGATAGCCACGACTGCGCTATTTCCGATCCCGTCTGGCGTCTCCATCGGGATCTCGTTGCGCGAATCGGCCCAAGGCCCACGCTGATCGAATGGGACAGCAAGCTTCCCGCATGGCCGGTGCTGCGGGCTCAGGCACTATCCGCGCGGCACATCATGGCTGAAGAAGACGTATCACTCGCCGAGGAGGTCAGCCGTGCGGGCTGAACATCCTTCGGGCGGCCACGCCGCCGCGTTTGCACCGGGTTTGACGGACCCGTCGATCGCCACGCCTGAAGACGTCATCGCCGCGCCGGGCAAGGGTGTGGTCAAGCGCTACAACGTTTATCGCAACAACGTCACGGTCAGCCTCATCGATGCGCTGGCAGCGGTCTATCCTGCTATCCAGCGCATCACCGGCGCCGACTTCTTCAGGGCGATGGCCCGTTTCCATCTGCGCGCGACGCCTCCTGCTTCGCCGCTGCTGTTCGAGTACGGACGGGACTTCCCTGCGTTCATCGAATCCTACGAATATGCGCGCGAGATGCCCTGGCTTGCGGATATCGCGCGCATCGAGCGGGCATGGCTTGATGCCTATCACGCAGCCGACCTGCCTGTGCTCGCCGCCGAAGCGTTAGCCGGGATCGAACCGGCGCTCCTCGCTGAAGTCCGTTTCACGCCACATGCGGCCGCAAGAGTGGTGCGCTCACGCTATCCCGCCGTGGCCATCTTTGCGATGAACCGGAACGACGGCCCCGTTACGCCGCTGCGCTCAAGCGAGGCGGAGGATGCACTCGTGACACGACCCGAAGATGAGGTGCTGGTATCGCGCCTGCCGGCTGGCGGTGCGGCCTTCCTGACCCATCTTCTCGAAGGGGCATCGCTGGGCGAAGCGGTCGCGGCGGCGTTTGAGGAGGCGCCCTCCTTCGACATCCAGGGCAACCTGGCAGGGATGCTTTCAGCCGGCGTATTTACCGGCATTCGGCACGGAGATTGACCCGGCTGTCGGACCGCTTGCCCGACAGCCGGCGCCCGTATCGCATCACGTATCCGCTTTCAAAACGTTGCGACGTTTTCCGTTGGGCCACATGAGAACTTCAGATCTTATACTAAGGCTAACTAACAATCTGACACCGATTGAGTCGAATTTTGCTTCGAAGCGGCTCAATCGCGCGCTTAGCGTCGGCATGGCCAGCAGCGCGGCTTTGCTGGTAGTGCTTTATGGCATCCGCAGCGACATGCCGGAATTGATACTGACGACGATGTTCTGGGTACGCCTCGCGTTTCCGGTAACGACATTCATCGCCGCGATGAACCTCGCCGGACGGCTTGGGCGGCCCGGCGCACCCGTCAGGCTGGCATGGTTAGCGGTCACACTACCATTCATTATCATGTTGCTCGCTGCCACGTTCGTGGTATTCGCGACCCCGCCAGGCTATCGCCTGCAACTGATGTTAGGGACAACATGGCGTGTCACCACAGCGAATATCGTTCTGCTCTCTCTACCATCGCTTGCCGCAGTGATGCACGCCTTGAAGGGACTCGCGCCCATCCACCCGATGTTGTCAGGCACAGGCGCCGGACTGCTCGCTGGCGCGCAGGGTCTGCTGCTCTATTCGCTTTACTGTTCGGAGATGTCGGTACCGTTCTGGGGTGTCTGGTACGTACTGGGCATCAGCATCACCGCCGGTATCGGTGCCCTGCTTGGTCCGCTCTATTTGAGGTGGTAGTCCGGGAAGAGCACGAGCACAATGCCCCCACGGGTTACCCGTATAAGGCTCTTCAAGCACGAGATGTGACGCACCGCGCGCATCACCCCGCCTCGGTCCATCGCATCTCCGATGCCCTGAGATGACTGCGCATTGCCGATTGAGCCGCGAGCGGGTCGCGCTCCTCAAGCGCGCGATAAATCGCTTCATGTTCCGCGAGCGCCGCCGCCCAGGTTTGCCCCGTTTCCGCGCGGCCGCTCAGACGCGCTGAAATCGGACTATGACGCTCGTCGAACAACTCGCTCACCATCCGGACCAGCACGAGATTGCCGGTCATCTCCGCGATACCCACATGGAACGCTCGATCGTGATCCAGCGGGGAACGCCCTGCGTTGATCTGCGCGCGCATCCCGTCGAGCGTCTCGCGCAGGCGGACCAATCGCTCGGGCGTAATCAGCGCGGCGGCCAGCACGATCAGCGAGCCCTCCAATACCGCCCGTGCCTGCATCAGTTCCGAAGGACTTTCGCCGAGGGCGGCGGTCGCATTCGGCGAACGCTCAGGTGTGCGGCACACGTAGACACCGGAACCCTGCCGAATCTCGACGGAGCCAGCAATCTCCAGTGCGATCAACGCTTCTCGCAATGAGGGCCGCGAAACACCCAATTGCTGGGCGAGATCGCGCTCGGGGGGCAAACGCGAGCCCTGGGCGAACCCACCCGACTGAATGAGCGCCCGTATCTGGTCAGCGATGTGTTGATAGAGACGTTTCGTCTCGACCTGTTTGAGTTGGGTGCTTGTCAAATGTCCTCCCTGTGAACCGTATGTTACCCGCTGCGCGCGTGATCGGCCCGCATTTTGGTCAGGCCAATTTACCGCAACAAGAACTCGCTAGAGATTATAGGCTCCCGTCCGCACGGCCGCCAATTAGCCCTGATTCTGCACGGTTTACGTTCCAGATCTTGGCTTTGTCCGACACCGGCGTCGCCACCAAGACGGTCGATCCCATCCGCCGATCCAAAAAGTGGCTTGACCAATTTTCACGATGTATCTATGATCAATTTGCCCCCACCGTTCGCTGCCGCAGCGGTTGCGGGTTCGATTCGCGAAGAACAAAACCACGTACCCGCCCGCCGGCGGCGTCACGAATTGGAGACAGCCTTGCTGGAATTCTCAACACGGCCCGCGCCGCGCCGCGCTCTTTCGGCACGCCCGCATTCTGGTCATGCCCGCCTCGCAGTCGCTCCGGGCGAACATCGGACGTCTGCCCTGTCCGCGCGTGTATCGACGTCCGAACCGGCAAACGCCCCGGCTGCCGATGCGCCCGTTCGCTCGTCACGGCCTGACGAGAACGGCGAGTTATTGCGACTCACGGGCGTGACCAAGCGCTTCCCGGGCGTAGTCGCACTCGACAGCGTCAGCTTCGACTTGCGGCGTGCCGAGGTGCACGCCGTATGCGGCGAAAACGGCGCGGGCAAATCGACGCTGATGAAAATCATCAGCGGCCAGTACGCGCCGGACGAGGGTTCCATCGTCTATAAGGGCAGCGAATGCCGCTTCGCTTCCTCGCTCGAAGCCCAGGCCGCGGGCATCGCCATCATTCACCAGGAGTTGAACCTGGTGCCGCACCTGTCAGTGGCGGAGAACATCTTTCTTGCCCGTGAACCGCGCCGTGGGGTGTTCGTCGACCGGGCGCGTCTGCGCGCCGATGCGCAGCGCTGCCTCGACCGGCTCGGCGTCGACATCGCGCCGGGAACGCTCGTGCGCACGCTCCCGGTCGCACAACGGCAAATGGTGGAAATTGCCAAGGCACTGTCGCTGGACGCCGAAGTGCTGATCATGGACGAGCCGACATCGTCGCTCACGGAAACGGAAACCAGCCAGCTCTTCAGGATCATTCACGAGCTGAAACGCGCCGGTGTCGGAATCATTTATATCTCGCACCGGCTCGATGAAATGACCGAGATCGTCGACCGCGTCACCGTCATGCGCGACGGACGCTATGTGTCGACAGACGTGTTTCGCGAGACCACCATCGACAAGGTCGTCGCCCGCATGGTCGGTCGCTCGCTCGAAGACAAGTTTCCGCCGCGCACGTCCGTGCCGACCGGGGAGGTCTTGCTGTCGGTCGATCAATTAACGCGCGCGAACGTGTTCGGACCCGTCAGCTTCGAATTGCGGCGCGGCGAAATTCTCGGTTTCGCCGGCTTGATGGGGGCGGGCCGTACCGAAGTGGCGCGCGCGATCTTCGGTGCCGACCTGCCCGACAGCGGCACGGTCAAACTAGGTAACGAGACCCTCGCGATCCGCTCGCCGATCGACGCGATCCGGCGCGGCATTGCATACCTGTCGGAAGACCGCAAAGCCAACGGCCTGTCGCTCAACATGCCCGTCGCCAGCAACATCACGCTGGCAAACATGGCTGCGGTGTCGAACCGGCTGGGCTTTATCCGCTTCGCAACCGAGGCCGCCGTTGCGAAGCGCTACGTGGACGCCCTCGCCATACGCACTCCGAGCGTCAGGCAGATCGCGCGCAACCTGTCGGGCGGCAACCAGCAGAAGGTCGTCATCAGCAAATGGCTGTTTCGCGACTCGCGCGTGCTGTTCTTCGACGAGCCCACCCGCGGCATCGACGTCGGCGCCAAATTCGCAATCTACGAACTGCTCGACAAGCTCGCGGCGCAAGGGATCGGCGTGGTCATGATCAGTTCGGAACTGCCCGAGATTCTCGGCATGACGGATCGCGTGGCCGTTTTCCACGAGGGCGAGCTCGTGACGATCCTCGAGACCCGCCAGACGACACAGGAAGAAATCATGCATTACGCCTCCGGACGCAGCGGCGCTTCGGACACCTCGGGAGCTTCGCAATGAGCACGCTTACACGTCCCAGCCCTTCGCTCGCCAGCGAACGGCGCAAGGATCTGATCCAGAAGTTTGCCGCCTTCGCCAGTCTGATTGTGATGATCCTGGTGTTCTCCTCCACCAGCGAAGCCTTCCATACCGTCGACAACGCGATGACCGTCGCGTTGCAGGTGACCTCGATTGCCTATCTTGGCGTCGCCGCGACCTGCGTGATCATCACCGGCGGCATCGACCTTTCGGTCGGTTCCGTGCTCGCGCTCGCCGGCGTGGTGGCGGCCCTCGCGGTGAAGGCCGGCATGCCGGTCACCGTAGGGATGCTGCTTGGCATCGTGGTCGGCGCCCTGTGCGGCGCGGTGAACGGTCTGTGCGTGACGCGCATGCGCCTGCCGCCGTTTATCGCCACCCTCGGCATGATGCTCGTGGCGCGTGGCCTCGCACTGCAAATCACCGGCGCACGCCCGGTGTCGGGGCTGGGTGAAGCCTTCGGCGTGCTTGGCAACGGCACGCTGTTCAGGATCGAGACGATTGGGGCGGACGGCTTTCCGGACGTGAAGTTTCCAGGCATCCCCTACCCCGTGCTGCTGATGATCGTGATCGCCATCGCCGTGTCGATCATGCTGAGCCGCACCACGCTCGGCCGGCATATTTATGCGGTCGGCTCGAACGCCGAAGCGGCCCGGCTGTCCGGCGTCAATGTGGCGCGCGTGACGATGTTCACCTATGTGCTCTCCGGTGCGCTTGCCGGCGTGACTGGCTGCGTGCTGATGTCACGGCTGCTCACCGCGCAGCCGAACGAAGGCGTGATGTACGAACTCGACGCGATCGCCAGCGCGGTGATCGGCGGCACCTCGCTGATGGGCGGCGTCGGCACGATTTCCGGCACCGCGATCGGCGCTTTCGTGATCGGCATTCTGCGCAACGGCTTGAACATGAATGGAGTATCCAGCTTCATTCAGCAAATCATCATCGGCCTGGTGATTCTGGGCACTGTCTGGATCGACCAGCTCCGCAATCGCCGGTGAAATCCATCGGCGCTTCAGACCGGCTGGTCCGCAGCGCCGAGAAGTCCATGTACGACAACAAATCCTCACAGGAGTAGAGACATGCGCACATTTCAACTAAGCCTGCTGGCCGCCACGCTGATGCTGGCGACCGGCCTTGCCCGCGCCGCCGGCGGCGAGATCGCGGTTATCGTGAAGACGTCGAGTTCGAACTACTGGCAGAACGTGCAGAAGGGCGCGAATGCCGCGATGGGTCAGCTCAAGGGCTACACGATGACCTTCCAGGGCCCGGCGGCGGAAACCGCCATTGCCGACGAAGTCAACATGGTCGAGAACGCGGTGAATCGCAAGGTGGCCGGCATCGTGCTGGCTCCGTCCGACCCCGACGCACTCGTGCCGGCCGTCAAGAAGGCGTGGGAAGCCCATATTCCGGTCGTCATCATCGACTCGGCGCTCTCCGATTCCGGCAAGCAGTATTACCAGTCGTTCCTTTCGACCGACAACAAGAAGGCCGGCGAACTCTGCGCGAAGGCGTTGATCGATCGTGTCGGCCAGACCGGCAAGGTCGCGATCATGTCCTACGTGGCCGGCGCGGGCTCGGAAATCGGCCGGGTCGGCGGGTTCCGCGACTATCTGAAGGCGCATTCGCAACTGCAGGTGGTGGGACCTTTCTATTCGAATTCGCAGATGGCGACGGCGCTCAATCAGACTACCGACACCTTGACCGCCAACCCCGACCTGAAAGGCATCTTCGGCGCGAATGAGCCCACCGCGGTCGGCATGGGCCGCGCGCTCGAGCAGTCCGGCAAAGCCGGCAAAGTGGTCGCGATCGGCTTCGACGGCAATCAGGACCTGCAGGGGTTCGTCAAGGACGGCACGCTTGCCGCCACCGCCGTGCAGGGTTCGTACCAGATGGGCGAGCTGGGCGTGAAAACGGTGGTCAATCTGATCGAGAAGAAGCCGGTGTCGAAGAACCTCGACACCGGCGTCGTTATAGTGACCAAAGACAACATCGACAAGCCCGAAGCGAAGAACGTGCTGTATTGATTATCCAGGCGGAAACGGGCGGCTCGATCGAATGCGCGCCCGGCTGCCGCGGCAACATGTACCCGAACTAACGCTGCGCCGCTCGAACCGGCGACGAAATAAGGATTGCTATGCTAACCGTGATATGCGAGACGCCAGGAACGCTGAGCGCACAGGAAAGACCCAAACCCGAAACGGGAGAAAACGACGTGCTGTTGCGCGTCAAGCGTGTTGGCGTATGCGGGACGGACTTGCATATTTTCACGGGAAACCAGCCTTATCTGGCCTATCCGCGCGTGATGGGCCACGAGTTGTCCGGTATCGTCGAACAGGCGCCGCCGCGCAGCGGACTGGCAGCCGGCGACCAGGTCTTCGTGATGCCGTATCTGTCGTGCGGTCAATGCATTGCGTGCCGTCGCGGCAAAACCAATTGCTGCGTGAATATCCAGGTGTTGGGCGTGCATCGAGACGGCGCGTTCACCGAGTACCTGAGCGTGCCCGCGCAGTTCGTCCACAAGGCCGGAGGCATCACGCTCGATCAGGCGGCCATGGTCGAGTTCCTTGCAATTGGCGCGCATGCGGTCAGGCGCGGCGACGTGAAGCAGGGTGAACGCGTGCTCGTCGTCGGTGCGGGGCCGATCGGCATGGCGGTCCTGACCTTCTGCAGACTGCGCGGCGCGACGGTGACCGCCCTCGACACGCGTGCGGACCGGCTCGATTTCTGCGTGCAACATCTGGGTGCCGCGGCAGCCGTGCAGATCGGCGACGGCGATCACGCGCGATTGTCAGCACTGACGGAGGGCGACTTCTTCGACGTGGTGTTCGACGCGACCGGCAACCCCAAGGCAATGGAGCGCGGCTTCCAGTTCATCGCTCATGGCGGCCGGTATGTACTCGTTTCCATCGTGGCCGACACGATCAGTTTTTCCGACCCGGAATTCCATAAGCGCGAAGCCACCCTGCTCGGCAGCCGCAATGCGACGCTCGAGGACTTCGAAACGGTCATTGAGGCGATGCGCGCCGGCCATATCCCGGACCGTGCGCTGAACACGCACAGACTCGCGCTAGCCGATGTCCCAGCTCGCTTTGCATCACTGCTCGATCCTGCCGGCGGTGTCGTGAAGGCTATCGTGGAATGTTAGCGATGCGCCCTTCGCATGAGGAAGACCAGGCACCGGACGCACCGCTCACGCAACCCATTCTGCAATTTGGCACGAGCCGTTTCCTGCAGGCGCATGTCGATCTGTTCGTCTCGGAGGCGCTCGAGTCCGGCCAACCAGGCGCGGCGCCAGGCGGCATTACCGTGGTTCAGACCACAGAAAACGCAGACAGCGCCGCGCGCATCGCCGCGCTCGCGAACGGCAGCGGCTATCCGGTCCACATACGCGGACTGCACGCGGGTCGACTGATCGACGCGACGCTGACCGGGCGCGCGATACGCCAGGCCGTGCACGTCCGCAAGGATTGGGCTCTGCTGCGCGAGGCGATCTCCGGTCCTGTGCAGATCATTATTTCGAACACGGGAGACCAGGGCTATCGACTCGACGAACGCGACAACGCTCGCGCTTTCACCGAGCCGAGCCGCGTACCGCACAGCTTCCCCGCCAGACTGCTGTCCCTCTTGCACACGCGTTGGCAAAACCGGCCCGACGCACCGCTATCGCTGTTTCCTTGCGAGCTGATCGAGAAAAACGGTGAAGTGCTAAGAGGCATTGCCGTGGAATTGGCGTTGCAATGGCACATGCCTGACGACTTTATCCGCTATCTGACGGAACATTGCGTATGGGCCAATTCGCTGGTCGACCGGATCGTGTCGGAGCCGATCCGGCCCGTGGGCGCGATAGCCGAACCATATGCATTGTGGGCGATAGAAAAGCAGCCGCGACTGCAGGTGCCCTGCGTCCATCCTTCGATCGTCCTCACTGACAATCTTCACCATTTCGAGCGACGCAAGCTGTTCCTGCTGAATCTCGGGCATACCTTTCTCGCCGAGCGCTGGTTACGCGACGCTCGGGCGGCTGAAGAGACGGTCTGCGGTGCGATGAACGACCCTGCCCTGCGCGCGGAACTGGAGAAGGTCTGGCAACAGGAAGTCTTGCCGGTATTCGATCTCCTCGGTGAGGGGGATGACGCGCTGGCCTACGTCGCACAGGTCCGCGAACGCTTGCTCAATCCCTTTCTGGCGCACCGCCTTGCCGATATTGCACAGAACCATGCGCAGAAGAAGCAGCGCCGGATTGCCCCCTTGCTGGCGTTGGCGGCCTCACTGACGCGAGCCAATGGCACGATAATCGATCAACCACTTCTTACGGAAATGATGGCTGGCGACATCTGACCCGATGGCACTGTCACGTTGCAGCGACGGCCGGGCAACATCGGGTGATGAAGAAAGCGAACTCGCTTTGCCAAGGTCGTCGTTTTTCGGCGACGATCATCAGTTATCCGATGCATCTCCGACGCTTTGCATCATCACTTCGAAGAGCACACGTTTTGCCGCGCTATCGAGCCGCGTGTACGCAAGACCGATACCGGTACGGTGACCAGGAAGATCGAGCGGACGCGCGACGACCTTGGGCGGCAGAGCCAGCGCCGCAGCAGCCGGAATAACGCCGATGCCGAGTCCCGCCGCCACCAGCGCCAGCATGGTCGGGAATTCGCCCAACTCCTGGGCGATGTCGAGCACCGCGCCCTGCTGTGTCAGCGCGACCAGCATCTCGTCGTAAAAACCGGGCGCGTATCGCCGCGAGAGCACGAAAGCGGGTGAACCGCTTAGATCGGTCGGATGAATCAACGGCTTAGCGGCTAGCGCATGATCTTCAGGCACCGCCACCACGAACGATTCCTCGAGCACAATGCGTGTTTGGAGTCCTGCGCCGCTCACGGGCATGCGTATCAGGCCGAAGTCGAGCTTGTTGCCGTGCAAGGCGGCGATCTGCTCCGGCGTCGTCATGTCCTTCAACTCCAGCGTAATGAGCGGATAGCGTGCGTGCATGCTGCGGATCAGATCAGGCAGCAGTTTCGGCAGGACCGACGACACGAACGCAATGCGCAGCACGCCAATCTCCCCACGCGCGGAAAGCCTCGCGGTCTGCTCCGCGCGCATCGCCTGATGAAGCGTGGCGCGCGCTTCGGGCAGAAAGAGCCGCCCGGTGTCGCTCAACGCAACGTTATGCCGGTCGCGCTCGAAGAGCCGCACCTCCAGTTCCTCTTCCAGTGCCTTGATCTGCATGCTCAGCGCGGGCTGCACGATACATAGACGCTGCGCCGCGCGGCCGAAATGCAGCTCTTCAGCCAGTGCCACGAACGCGCGCAGGTGCTTCAATTCCATGGTGTCTCTCCGCAAGCGGTCGCTTGTTATCACGAATCATGATAACAACGTCACGAAAGACTATTGGCGCGTTTGCTGCACTTGCGTTGAACTTGTGGGCATTCAAGGTTACGGCTGCCTCACTGGGTACGCAGTGCAGTCCGGGAAACGCCGGCCAGCACGGCAATACGCCACAAACAAAAGATCGGAGACATCGACATGCACTCATTCATCGCGAGCCGGACGCGCGGCGCGCAAACGCTCGCCGGTTTGACAATCGCATTCGCGGCATGCGCCGCACATGCCGCGGACTGGATCGTCTCGGGCAATGACGGCAAGTATCAGCGTGTCGAAGGGCGCGATACCTACCCGGCCAATGCTCAACCCGACACGCTCACGCTTCTCGACGCCAGCCGCTTTCCCCCGCAGGTCAAGCTTCAGGTAGAGGTGGAGAACGGTATTCAGGGACCGCCGCAGGCGGTCGCGGTCACGCCAGACGCCACCGTGGCGCTGGTCGGCGCGCCTACCCGCTATGACCACGCCGCCAATAAACTGCTGATGGATTCCTTTGTCCAGGTCGTCGATCTGCACGCGTCGCCGCCCGCTGTCAGCCGGCTCGAGATCGGCAGCCATCCGCAGGGCATCGCCATCGACCGCAGCGGAAAACTTGCGCTCGTCGCGTGCGTCGACGGTAGCGTGGTGGTGCTCGGCATAGACGGAAACCGCGTGACGCTGGCGGATACGCTGAAGATCGGCCAGAAGCGTCTGGCCGGCGTGAGCTTCACACACGACGCGAGGCATGCGCTGGTTGCACTGCGCGACGAGCAAGGCGTCGCCGTGCTGAATGTTGCGGACGGCCATGTCACCGACAGCGGCGTACGTCTGTCGAGTGGCGTGGCGCCCTACACCGTCGACGTATCGAGCGACGGTAAATGGGCCGTCGTGAGCGACGTCGGTCTCGCCGGCCTGCCCGGCTACGCGGGCACGCTCGCGGGCGACGCCGACGCGATCACGCTCATCGACGTGTCGCACGAACCGTTCCGCGCGGTGCAGCACTTCGCGGTGCCGTCGCTGCCCGAGGGCGTGGCGATCTCGCCCGACGGCAAGTGGATCGGCGTACAGGCCATGGACGGCTCGAACCTGACGCCGGACAACCCCGGACGCCATGCGCGCGGCAAGGTACTTCTGTTCGCGATCCGCAACGGCCAGGCCGTAAAGATGTCCGAGGCGCCGGGTGGCGAAGCTGCGCAGGGCATCGTGTTTACCGCCGACAGCAAGCATCTGATCGTGCAGTTCAACGTCGAGAAGCAGCTCGCCATGTTTGCGGTGAACGGCGGCCATCTGCAGGACACCGGGCAGCGCATTGCGCTGACGGGCGGCCCTTCGTCGCTTCGTACGACCCCGCGCTGACCATCGTCAACTGAACACAACAGGGAAATAGCCCATGCGCTTCATGCCTCACTCGATTCCGACGCTATGCGGCTCGCTCGCCGGCCAGCCATTCACGTTCAACGTCAAGGTGCACAACGCGGCTTATCAGGCGCTCGGCGTCGACTATACATTTGTGAGCTTCGGTATAGACGATGTCGCCGGTGCGATCAACGCGATGCGCACGCTCGGCATTCGCGGCCTGAATGTGACGATGCCGCACAAACAGGCCGTCATTCCCTACCTCGACGCGCTCGACGAAACGGCGCGCGAAATCGGCGCCGTGAATACGATCGACAACCGCGACGGCCACTTGACCGGCTACAACACCGACTGCAGAGGCGCGGTGCGCGCGCTCGAAGAGGTGGCCTCGCTACCGGGCCGCCGCATCGCGCTGCTCGGCGCGGGCGGCGCGGCGCGCGCAATCGCCTGGGGCGTACGGCGCGCCGGTGCGGAGATCACGGTATTCAACCGCACCGCGTCGCGTGGTGAAGAACTCGCCCACCACTTCGGCCTTGCTTTCGGCGGCGATCTGAACGATTTCGATGCGGCCGGGTTTGACGGCGTGGTCAATGCAACAGCCGCCGGCTTCCGCGCGCCCGACGTCAATCCGCTGAGGCCCGAACAACTTGCAGCGCATCTGTTCGTCATGGACGCGGCGTTTATCCCCGTGCGCACCAAGCTGATTCGCGACGCCGCTGAGCTTGGATGCCGCGTCGTCGATGGCACGCGGATGCTGCTGCATCAATTCTGCGGTCAGATCGAGCTTTACACGGGCAAGCCCGCGCCGCTCGATACGATGAGCACGGCCTTGCTCGACGAGATTGCACGCGTCGGCTAGAGGAGCATTCGGGTCATGAGTGACCGGATGGCATTCCCGATTGGAGGAGACGACAAGATGAAAAACCAGCAAACCGTTGCAATGGACCCACGCAGTCCAGGTCATACCACCGGCGCGCGCGCCAATGGCGGCAAGCACGAGGTCACAAACGCCGACCTGTATCGTGCCGCATGGGCTGCGTCGCTCGGCAGCGCTCTGGAATATTATGACTTCGCGCTGTACAACCTCGCGTCGGCGCTGATCTTCGGGCCGCTCTTCTTTCCGTCCAGCACACCGGCCATCGGACTGATCGCGAGCTTCGGCGCATACTTTCTGGGCTTCGCTATCCGGCCGGTGGGCGGCATTATCTTCGGCACGCTCGGCGACCGTTACGGACGCAGGTTCGTTCTGATGGCGACGATCCTTTTGATGGGCATCGCCAGCACGCTCATCGGCGTTTTGCCCACCTATGCGTCCGCTGGCATCTGGGCGCCGATCCTGCTCGTGGGGTGCCGCTTGCTGCAGGGACTGGGCGCCGGCGCCGAACAGGCAGGCGCCGCCGTGTTGATGGCCGAGTACGCGCCGGCCAAACGGCGCGGCTATTTCGCCGCGTTGCCGTTCATGGGCGTGTTGCTCGGCACCGTGATGGCGGCTGCGATCTACTTCGCGCTGGTCCGCGTCGAAGACCTTTCGCAAAGCTGGCTGTGGCGCGTACCGTTCCTGCTGAGCGCTGTGATCATTACGGTAGCGATCTGGATCCGGCTGAAGCTCAAGGAGTCGCCGTCGTTTGCCAAACTCGAAGCGCGAAGCGAAGTCAACGAGAATCCGTTGAAGCACCTCATGCAGCATTCGAAACCGACGCTCCTCAAAGTCATCGGCATGCGCATGGCCGAGAACGGCGGTTCGTCGATCTATCAGTCACTCGCTATCAGCTACATCGCGACCGCGACCGGCCTCAAAGGCCAGATCGGCCCGATCGCCCTGCTGCTCGCCGGCGCCTCGGGGGCGATCATCATTCCGCTGGCCGGCATGGCGAGCGACCGCTTCGGACGCATCCCCGTCTATCGCGCCTTCGCTTTTTATCAACTGCTGCTGGCCTATCCGACCTGGTGGGTGCTGAGCCTCGGCAACGCCACGGCAAGCATTGCGATGTTATGCGTCGCGCTGGCCGGCGTCTGGGGCATGTTCGCGACGCAGGGTGCGTTGCTGCCGGAGCTCTTTGGCGCGCAGCATCGCTATGCCGGCGTGGCGGTGGGACGCGAAGTGTCGGCCGTGATCGCAGGCGGCGTGGCGCCGCTCGTCGGCGCATCCATCATCGCCTGGGCGACGGTGCATTGGGGTGGACACGAAGGGACGCTTCTGGCGTGGATTCCGCTTGCCAGCTACGTCGCGATTCTTAGTTTGATCGGCGTGGTAACGACCTATTTCACACCGGAAACACGCGGGCGTGATCTCGATGATCTACGCGACGCTGCTGACGCACCAGTGAACGGTTTTGCCGCAGCAAAGCTCGCCGAAGAAAATTGATCGATACGAGCGCTACGGCGCGGGATCGCAACAGAACCCATGTCACCGCAGTGGCGAATTGATCGTCGGTATCCAGATCGTGGACGTCGCCTCATAGAAATTCTCAGGGCCGCCTACGGGTGGCCAGATTCCATCGGCGAAAGACTTTGCACGTATCGCGATGCGTTCATCCAGGCTTTCCCAGGGCCATATGTGCGTGATGCGCGGCACGCCGTCAAGCGCGTACATATTGACGGTCAGAGGGGAGCGTTTTGACCGCTCAGGCATCGCGGCCTGCCACGCCGCCATAGTAGGCACGAGTCCGCCTGGTCTTAGCCAGTAGGTGCGGAACTCGTAGTACCTGCCGAACGAACCCGGTTCGACGGGAGGAAGGAAAGGAAAGCCGGCGTAGCTCTCCATCTCGATCGTACAGGTGCTGCCTGCCGCTCCGAAAGGGTTCGCGTGATGTAACGCACGCGTTCTTTCCTGAGACAATTCCTCGGCATCGGCGAACCCTCGCAGAATGCGCACGCTCCCTAGCCGCCCGTTTTCCGAGGTCCATGCGCCGAGCCGGCAACCTGTGGTTTCGGGATGATTGAGGTAGGCTTCCGCGTTCGCGATCACCTCCGGCAGCTTCAGAATATGCGACGACAAGGTAACCAGTTCGTAGAGCATGTCAGATTCTCCTAAGTCCGTGAACGGTCTTCAGTCGACCGCCACAAACGAGACTAGACTTACCGTGGTCGCCTGGGAATTCCTCATCCGTTCACAAACTCTGTTAAAAAATCACTATGTTCGACTGGCAAGATTTGCAGTACTTTCTGGTACTTGCGGACACCGGGACGCTCTCGGGCGCGGCAAGCAAACTGTCAGTCGAACACGCCACCGTGGGGCGGCGTGTAACGTCTCTGGAGTCGGCGCTCGGACTGAAACTGATTCACCGGCTCCCCCGCAGCACCCGTTTGACCGAGGACGGAAAGGCCATCGCCATGCTCGCCCGATCCATGGCCCAAGGCGCCGGGACAATTGAAACATACGCGCTGCGGGCGTCGTCCACGCTGTCCGGCACGGTCCGTATCAGCGTGCCGCCTACAGTGGGTAACTATTGCATCGCACCGCACATACGCACGTTCCGTGAATCGCATCCGGCCTTGAAGATCGTGATGGAGGGATCGCCCGACATAGCACCACTGGACCGAGGCGTCGCGGATATTGCTGTTCGCATGGTCAAGCCCGAGGAAGGCAGTCTCGTTGCACGGCGCATAGGCACAATCCGGTTTGGTCTATATGCCAGCCGTGCCTATGCGGCTCGCCCTTCCGCGCAATGGGAGTTCATCGTCTATGACTCGTCGCTGGATCATGTGAAACATCAAAAGTGGCTGCGCAAAAATATCGGCGGACGGCCCATCGTATTCGAAGCGAGCGATGCGACCGGGCAGCAGATGGCCGCGCGCAACGGCGTGGGTGTTGCACTTCTGCCGACGATGATCGGCGACAACGACGCTGAACTGGTCAGACTGGACATTGGATCCGAGCCGCCCGAAACCGGTCTCTGGCTGGTGACCTACCCCGACCTGCGCCGTACGCCTGCGATCAAGGCTGTTATGGAATTCCTGGTCCACCACATCGGTCGAGAAACCCATTACGCCGATAAGGACGCCCGCAAATAGATCGCCGTCAACTGCGGCAGAAATGCGCCCCAGCGCGAAAATGTCATGCGTCTATCGCAAAAGATGTTCGCGCTAGCATCGGCAACAGTGGCACGTGAGCGGATTCAGCCCTTGCGCGATGTCTGCAAAGGCAATTCGCCGAAGAGTTGCCGGTATTCACGGGCAAAGTAACTGGCACCGTTCGACCGAACCGGCGCCCGACACGCGCGGCTCGGTACCATGGCGCCGGTATGGCGCGCGGCGTTCAGACGAATGCGAGGTAATGCTTCACGAAGCCGTCCGAGACCACTTCCCAGACCGTCGACGTCCCCTTCGCAACGAACCACGAATCGCCAGCCTTGAAGCTACGGGTTTCGCCCGTCGACTCGTCTGTAATGCGGACCTCGCCCTCGACCACCGTCGCCTGCTCCGAGAACGGGTAAACGAGCCGGAACTTGCCCTTGGTGGTTCCGAAATACGCCGCCGAAACAGGATCAGTCGGCGCCCCGTGCGTCATTCTGCCGAACGCCGCGACATCGCCCCCTTCGAGGATTTGGCCGCCGAGGTCGCTCAGTTTTCCCCAGGCGTCGAGTTCGGAAATCTTGATGCCGTGTTGAATCGCGGTAAGACTCACGTATTGGTACTCCTTATCAATCAGTTAGCGAATTAGAAGAAATCAACGCCGGCCATGCCAGTAGCCCGACGTCTGGTGCATCACTTTACCGAGCGAGACCAGGAACGCTCGATATTGATCCTTGCCCCGGATGCTCCCCCGCGGAATCGAACTCAACAGACGGTAGCGATCCGAGCCGCCCAGAATGCCCTCTGCCAGAATCTTGCAGATGATCTGGCTGGGCGTGACGCCGAATCCACAATAGCCTTGCACAAAGAACGCGTTGGGCCGGTCCGGCAGCGTGCCAATCTGCGGAAAAAGATTGAGCGTGGTGGCCATCGGGCCGCCCCAGGCCAGGTCGATCTTGACGTCCTTAAGATAGGGAAAGACTTCGAGCATCAGCCGCCGGTTCCACTCTTTCAGGTCACTCGGCATATGCTCGATGAGCGCCGTGGACGAGCCGAACAACAAACGATTCTCGTTCGTCACGCGATAGTAATTAATGACCGGCCGGATATCGCTGTACGCACCGCGAATCGGACTGATGCGTTCGATCAACTCGTCGCTCAACGGCTCCGTCATGGAGTTGAACGCGTAGACATTGATCGTGCTTCTATGCAGTTCCGGTTCGAGTCCGTTGATGAAGCCATCGCATGCCCAGACGATCTTGCTGGCCCTGACGCTGCCCTTCGCCGTGCGCACATGAACCATGTCGCCGTAGGTGATCTGGAGTGCCGGGCTGTACTCGAAGATACGCACGCCGTAAATTTCCGCTACCGCCTTCGTTTCGCCGAGCAGCAGGTTCAACGAATGCACGTGCCCGCCGCCCATATGCAGCAGGCCTGCGTGATAGACATCCGATCCGATGATCTGTTTGACGTCGGCACCTTCCACGTAGCGGATTTCGTGCTGGCTGCCGAGCGACTTGAAGTCCTTTTCCCAACTGCGCAGCGTTTTCGCCTGGCGGGCGTTGTAGGCCAGATACCCGTAACCACTGCAAAAATCGGCGTCGATGTTGTATCGCTCGATGCGTTCGCGCATGATCTGCGGGCCAAGATCGCTGAGTGCGAAAATGGTACGCAGTCCCTCTTCACCGACATCCTTCTTGATCGCATCGAGGTCATGGCCGATTCCCGCCATTACCTGGCCGCCGTTGCGACCGCTTCCACCGAAACCCAGGTAGCGGGCCTCGAGTACGACGGTGTTTGTCACGCCGTTCTCAGCCAGTTCGAGCGCGGTATGAATGCCCGAAAAGCCCCCTCCAATGATGACCACATCGGCCTGGATATCCTCCTCCAGCGACGGGAAGCTCAGCCCGTATTTTTTCGTGGCCGTGTAGTACGTAGCGGTTTCGTCAATGTGCATCGTATTTCCTGCTGGCGCGTTGCATCATCAAAGCGCGCAAAATTAATCGATCGGAGCACCAGGTCGCGTGCCCTCGTCTGGCCGGGAGCGGACTCGCCGTGCCTAATGCCGGTTTAATGCTGTACATCGAGCTGCGCCGCCGGTACCTGCGGTTGCCCGGCCTGCATGGCGAGGCGGTCTGCACGATGCGATTTACTTTAAGCGCCCAGAAAGGCGACCGTTAGCGCATATCGGCAACGCGTGACGCGCCACCGTGTGCACGACCGGCCCAGCGCAGGGCCCGCGCAGCAACATGCCGTCGAGACACAATGTGGGAAGCAAAAAATGAAGAGCGGCAGCACAAAGCGGCAATCCGCGAGGAACGCGGGTTAAACCAGGGTTTGTGCGGAGAGGTCGCGGTGATGCGAAAGCCCGCTGAGTTCTGGTGTATATACGTGCACGAGCCGGGAAACCCCATTCGGCTCAAGGTGTCTCGCGACCTGGTACTCGCCGTGCCCTTTTACCCTCAAATGCCGGTTTTCCCACAGACCGGAAGCTCACGCCCTGTCACCGTGATGACTCGGGCAGGTGGCAGGAGATGGCGATGTCGGTATATGTCGATGAAGGATTCAGGCCCTGTGTCACAGAATGCGCGACCGTCGCGTTCCGGGTCTGTTTTGACGATCGGGTGCGGATCTTCGAGGTCAGCGCCGAGGCACTGATGACCTATTGTGGCGCAGCAAGCAAGCGGCGCCGCGATTTGCTTGTTGCGTTCGAGGCCGCGCAACTCGAGATACTGAAAGTGGTGGAGTGTAAATGGCCATTCAAACAGAGCGAGCCCGTGCGCCTGGGGCTCGACGAATTCCGAATGGTCAGACATTAGATATGCCAGAATTGCGTCATGACCTGGATCGCCGCCCTGCCGATGTACAACGTGACGCCCGCGCTCGCGACTGCGTGGCGCGATTGGCTGGGCGACGTCTTAAGCAGGGTGAAGCCGGCCTGCCGCATCGTCGAGCCCGACGAGGAGTTGCACGGCTTCTGGCGGCGCCCTAACGTACTGCTCTCGCAAACCTGCGGCTATCCCTTGATGCATGGATTGAACGAGCAGGTTCAACTAGTGGCCACGCCGCAATTCGATGCGCCGGGCTGCGAAGGCGCGGATTATTCGAGCGTACTGGTCACGCGGGTCGATGCGCCGTTCGATTCGCTCGCGGCGTGCCGCGGCGCACGGGCGGCCTACAATCAGGACGATTCGAATAGCGGCATGAATGTATTTCGCCACGCGGTGGCGCCGCTTGCCCGCAACGGCGCATTTTTCAGTGCTGTCCTGCGCACCGGTTCGCATCTCGGATCATTGCGCGCGGTCGTGGAAAATCGCGCGGACATCGCCGCGATCGACTGCGTGACATTCGCGTTTGTCTGCGATGAGCTGCCGGAACTGGCGCAACGGGTTCGGCAAATCGGCATGACGGCGGCGTCGCCGGGCTTGCCTTTGATCGCCTCCGGCAACGTGCCGTCCGCAACGATCGAGACGCTGCGCGAGGCCCTGAGCGAAGCACACCGCAGTCAGCCCGAGCGCGCCAAACGCTTGCGTTTGAAGGGCTTTTCCACGTTGCCGCTGACGGATTACGAACGGATTGAGCAACTCGAAAACGAAGCGCGCGCTAACGGTTACGTGCGCCTCGTTTAAGCCTTCTGCGCCTCCGGGCTGGATTACTAGCTTACGTCCAGCACCAGAAGCTGCGCCCCATCGGCGACCTGATCGCCAACCGCATACAGCACTTCCGACACCGTGCCTGCCGCCGGCGCACCGATGGTGTGCTCCATCTTCATCGCTTCCATCACGATCAGCGGCGTGCCCTTCTCCACCACCGTGCCTGGTTCGACCAGCACCGCGATCACCTTACCCGGCATCGGCGCGGTCAAACGGCCTTCGCCGCCTTCGGCATCCGCGGCATGCGCGAGCAGGTTCTGCCACTCGAAGGCCAGCGCCTCGCCGAGGCAGAACACGTGGAACGTGTCGGCGTCGATGAAAACGCGCCCTGTCACCCGCGCATCGCCAATCGTCGCACGGTATTCGTGCTCGCCTGTGCCGCCCGACCACGTGAAGTTCTCGCGCACACCATCGTGTTCGAGCGTTTGCGTGGCGCCGTCGCGGGCAAACGTGACCGTGAAAACGCTGTCGCTTTCGTTTGCGCTGCGGTTGCTGTCAATGTCGCGCCAGCCTAGCGTCTGCGTGTAGCCGCTGTTCAGGCGCCAGTGCGATAGCGCATCCCACGGCGACGCGCCATGCGCGCTGCCGCCTTCGCGCGTCAGCAACGCGGCGCAGGCGAGCGCCAGGGCCTCCTTGAAAGGCTTCCTGGCCGGCGCGAACAAGGCATCGTGATGACGTTCGATCAAACCCGTATCGAGATCGCCCGTTGCAAACGGTTCGCTCGTGACGATACGTTGCAGGAATTCGACGTTGGTATGCGGCCCCACCACTTCGCAGGCCCGGAGCGCGCGATTCAGCCGCGCGAGCGCTTCTTCACGCGTCGCGCCGTGAACGATCAGCTTGGCGATCATCGGATCGTAGAACGGCGTGATGGTGTCGCCTTCACGCACGCCGCTGTCGATGCGTACCGAGGCTTTGCGGCCCGGCTCGCCGATCGAAAATTCGACGCCTTCCGGCATGCGCAGATGCTTGAGCGTACCCGTCGACGGCAGGAAACCGCGTGCCGGGTGCTCGGCGTAAATACGCGCTTCGATCGCGTGCCCGTCGACTTTCAGTTGTTCCTGCGAGAGCGGCAGCGGTTCGTCGGCGGCAACGCGCAGTTGCCATTCCACCAGGTCCTGCCCCGTCACCATTTCCGTGACCGGATGCTCGACCTGCAGACGCGTGTTCATCTCCATGAAGTAGAAATCGCCGGTGCCGGTCATGATGAACTCGACCGTCCCTGCCCCGACGTAATTCACCGCGCGCGCGGCGGCCACTGCCGCCTCGCCCATCTCGCGTTTGATCTCCGCGGACAAGCCCGGCGCCGGCGCTTCCTCGAGCACTTTCTGGTGACGCCGCTGCACCGAGCAATCGCGATCGAACAGATACACCGCGCCGCCGTGACGGTCCGCGAACACCTGCACTTCCACGTGACGCGGCCGCGTCAGATATTTTTCGATCAGCACGCGATCGTTGCCGAAGCTGCTGGCCGCTTCGCGCTTGCACGATGCCAGCGCCGCCGCGAAATCCTCAGTGCGTTCGACGACCCGCATACCTTTTCCGCCACCACCCGCGCTCGCCTTCAGCAAGACCGGATAGCCGATCGCATCGGCTTCGCGATGCAGCAGTTGCGCATCCTGATCGTCGCCGTGATAGCCCGGCACGAGCGGCACGGCAGCCGCATGCATCAGCGCTTTCGCGGCCGCCTTCGAGCCCATCGCGGCGATCGCTTCGACCGGCGGTCCGATGAAGACGATGCCGGCCGCTTCGCAGGCATGCGCAAAGTCTTCGTTTTCCGACAGGAAGCCATAGCCTGGATGCACCGCCTGTGCGCCAGTGGCGCGCGCGGCTTCGATGATGCGTTCGACCCGCAGATAGCTTTCCGCTGCGGTCGATCCGCCGATGTGCACCGCCTCGTCACAGGCGGCCACGTGTTTCGCGTTGGCGTCCGCATCGGAATACACGGCCACGCTCGCGATGCCGAGCCGCTTGCAGGTCGCGGCGACGCGGCATGCAATCTCGCCGCGGTTGGCAATCAGGATCTTGTTGAACATGAGGTGTCTCGGTGATTGTCCCGAAGTGTCCCGACGTGTCCCGTCGGGGGCCGGGGTGTTCTGGTGGAGGCCTGCCTGCGCCTCGGAATAGGTGCCTTCGCGATGCTTCAACTGCGCCAGGACGGCGTACGCTTCTCAAGGAACGATGCAACGCCTTCGCGGCCTTCCGCCCCGGCGCGCGTACGCGCAATGCGCGCCGCCGTGTCTTCGATCATCGCTTCGTTCAACTCGTGCCCGGCGATGTCCTGCACCAGCTGCTTGCAGGCACGCACCGCTTGCGGACCGTTTGCGCAAAGCGTTTGCGCGATCTGCTGCACGGTAGTGTCGAGTTGCTCGATGCCCACCACTTCGCTGACGAGCCCGAGGCGATACGCCGTCGCGCAATCGAACTGCTCGGCGGTGGTGAAGTAGCGGCGCGACGCCTGCTCGCCCAGCGCGCGGATCACGTACGGTGCGATGGTCGCCGGGATCAGGCCAAGACGCGCTTCCGAGAGGCAAAAACGTGCGCTCTCTACCGCGACGACGATATCGCACGCCGAGATCAAACCCATGCCGCCCGCGTACGCGTCGCCGTTCACGCGCGCGATCACAGGTTTGCTGCAGCGATAGATCGCCGCCAGCATGTTGGCGAGCAGCATCGCGTCGGCGCGGTTCTCCGCGTCCGAGTAAGCGGCCATCTTCTTCATCCAGTTCAGGTCGGCGCCCGCACAGAACGCCTTGCCGTTCGCGGCGAGCACCACCGCGCGGACGTCGTCGCGAGCATCGAGCGCCGTGAAGGCCGACGTCACCTCGGCGATCATGGTTTCGTTGAACGCATTGCGGACGTCAGGCCGATTCAACGTGACCGTGGCGATCTGCCCGGCGAAACCGAGATTCAGCGTTTCGTATTGCATCGTTGCAGCTCCTGCGCGTAGCGTTTGGTCACATTCTGAACACGCCGAAACGCGTGTCTTCGATCGGCGCGTTCATCGTCGCGGAGAGGCCCAGACCGAGCACGTCGCGCGTTTGCGCCGGATCGATCACGCCGTCGTCCCACAGACGCGCGCTTGCATAGTACGGGTGGCCCTGGTGTTCGTATTGATCGCGAATCGGCTGCTTGAACGCCTCTTCTTCCTCGGCGCTCCACGAACCGCCCTTGCCTTCGATGCCGTCACGCTTGACCGTAGCCAGCACCGACGCCGCCTGCTCGCCGCCCATCACCGAAATGCGCGCGTTCGGCCACATCCACAGGAAACGCGGCGAATACGCACGGCCGCACATGCCGTAGTTGCCGGCTCCGAACGACCCGCCGATGATCACCGTGAACTTCGGCACCTTCGCCGTAGCTACCGCTGTCACCATCTTCGCGCCGTTACGTGCGATGCCTTCGTTTTCGTACTTGCGCCCGACCATGAAGCCCGTAATGTTCTGCAGGAACACCAGCGGAATCTTGCGCTGGCAGCATAGCTCGATGAAGTGCGCGCCCTTGAGCGCCGACTCCGAAAAAAGAATGCCGTTGTTCGCGATGATGCCGACCGGATGCCCCCAGATATGCGCAAAGCCGCAGACGAGCGTGGTGCCGTACCGGGCCTTGAATTCGTCGAAGGCCGAATCGTCGACGATGCGCGCGATCACCTCGCGAATATCGAACGGCTTGCGTGTGTCGACGGGAATCACGCCGTACATGCTCTTGACGTCATAACGCGGTGGCTTCGGCTCCTGCAACGCCACCGGCACCTGCTTCGTGCGATTCAGATTGCCGACGATGCTGCGCGCAATGCCCAGCGCATGCGCATCGTTCTGCGCGAGATGATCGACCACGCCCGACAGCCGCGTGTGCACGTCACCGCCGCCCAGGTCTTCCGCGCTCACTACTTCGCCGGTTGCGGCTTTGACCAGCGGCGGCCCGCCCAGAAAAATCGTCCCCTGATTCTTGACGATGATCGACTCGTCGCTCATGGCGGGAACATAGGCGCCGCCCGCCGTGCACGAACCCATCACGACGGCGATTTGCGGAATGCCCGCCGCGGACAGATTCGCCTGGTTGAAGAAGATGCGGCCGAAGTGATCGCGATCGGGGAACACGTCGTCCTGATTCGGCAGATTCGCCCCGCCCGAGTCGACCAGGTAGACACATGGCAAATGGTTTTCGGCGGCGATCTCCTGGGCCCGCACGTGTTTTTTCACGGTGATGGGATAGTACGTGCCGCCTTTGACCGTTGCGTCATTGCAGACGATCACGCATTCCTGTCCCGCGATGCGGCCAATGCCCGTGATGACGCCCGCGCCGGGCGCGTCGTTGTGGTACATGCCATAGGCCGCAAGTTGCGAGAACTCGAGGAACGGCGTACCCGGATCGAGCAGTTTCTCGATCCGGTCGCGCGGCAGCAGTTTGCCGCGGCCCGTATGTTTGTCGCGCGCAGCTTGCCCGCCGCCCAGTGCGAGTTTCTCGATCTTCGCGCGAAGATCGGCGACCAGCGCTTCGAGCGCCGCCGCATTGGCGCGGAAGTCGTCCGAGCGCGGGTTCAGCTTTGATTCGATGATCGGCATTGCGTGGCTTCTCCGGTGTCGACCACAGTTAGCGCGTTGACCAGAGTTAGCGTCCCGACCAGAGTTGACGCTTTAGCGCCGACTCTGGTCGCAAGGCGCTTACGCTGCTCCTATAGCGCTGACTCTGGTCCCATGCAAAATTTGGTTCAAGCCGTCTCGGCAAACAGTTCACGGCCAATCAGCATGCGGCGAATTTCGCTCGTGCCCGCGCCGATTTCATAGAGCTTGGCATCGCGCCATAGACGGCCGACCGGGTACTCGTTGATATAGCCATTGCCGCCGAGAATCTGGATCGCCTCACCGGCCATCCACGTCGCCTTTTCAGCGGTGTAGAGAATCACGCCCGCGCAATCTTTGCGCACCTGGCGCACGTGTTCCTTGCCGAGCGTATCGAGTTGACGGCCGACTGCGTAGAGATACGCGCGGCATGCTTGCAGCGTGGTGTACAGATCGGCGACCTTGCCTTGAATGAGCTGGAATTCGCCGATCGGCTGACCAAACTGCTTGCGATCGTGGATATACGGCACGACCGCGTCCATGACCGCGACCATGATGCCGGTCGGACCACCGGCGAGCACGGCGCGCTCATAATCGAGGCCGCTCATCAGCACCTTCACGCCGCCGTTCAACTGGCCGAGAATGTTTTCTTCCGGCACTTCGACGTCCTGAAACACCAGTTCGCCGGTATGCGACCCACGCATGCCGAGCTTGTCGAGCTTTTGCGCGACCGAGAAGCCCTTCATGCCCTTCTCGACGATAAACGCGGTGATGCCGCGCGAATTCGCTTCAGGATCGGTCTTTGCGTAGACGACCAGCGTGTCGCAATCCGGGCCATTGGTGATCCACATCTTGGTGCCGTTCAGCACATAGTGGTCGCCCTTCTTGTCCGCGCGCAGTTTCATGCTGACCACGTCCGAGCCCGCGTTCGGCTCGCTCATGGCGAGTGCACCGACGTGCTCGCCGGACACCAGCTTGGGCAGATACTTTTCCTTTTGCGCCGTCGTGCCGTTGCGATGAATTTGGTTGACGCACAGATTCGAGTGAGCACCGTACGAGAGGCCGACCGATGCCGACGCGCGCGAGATTTCTTCCATCGCGATCATGTGCGCCGTGTAGCCCATATTCGCGCCGCCGTATTCCTCCGAGACCGTCATGCCGAGTACGCCCAGATCGCCGAATTTGCGCCACAGGTCCATGGGGAACTGATCCGTGCGATCGATTTCCGCGGCACGCGGGGCGATTTCTTTGGCGGCGAAGCCTGCAATGCTGTCACGCAGCATTTCGATTTCTTCGCCGAGCGGGAATTGCAAACCGGGCAGGTTGCTCATTGCGGTGTCTCCAGAGTTCGTTGGCGGCCGCTCAGCCTGGGTAGGCGCGGCTGGTCCGAGTGCGGCTCAGCGGACGGCGGCGGCCTTCTGGGCCTTCTGCGCTGCCAGCACCGTCCTGCACGAGGCGCGAAATGTTCAAGCCGCATTTCACGCTAGATTTACGTAAGCGTCAATAGGTATTTTGAGTAACACTCAGAAACTGGCCTCTCTGCATCTTCCTGTCTTGTGGCGAGGCTATAGCGTGATAATATTGTCACTACCGGGGCTATCTGCCTCACAAAACTGAACTTAACTCATATGACGGTTGCCTTGAAGGCCGAGTTACCTGCCTCGCGCCGCCAACCGGCCGGGCGCAAGTCGCAGCAGCGCGTGAAGGAGATTCTGGAGGCGGGACGCGACGTCTTCTCCGAGAAGGGTTACGAGCGCGCGACGACGGCGGAGATTGCGCAGCGCCTGGGCATTTCCGAGGCGACTGTCTTCAGTTATTTCCGCGGCAAGCGCGAGTTATGCGCGCGGGTGATCGGCGATTGGTACGACGAGATCATTGAAGCGATCGAATCCGGGTTGCCGCGTGACGGCACGGTGCGGCAGCAGTTTGCATTTATTGTGCGCACGCATTTGCGGCTGATGCTGGTTAATGGCACTGATCTGTGCGCCCTGGTGTTGTCCGAGGGCCGGGCCCGGCATCATGAGTTGAGTGAGGCGCTGACCGAATTGCAGCGGCGCTACACGGCGCCGTTGATGCGGGTGCTGGCACGAGGCCAGGAGACTGGGCAGATCCGCGCCGACATGCCACTGAGGCTGCTACGGTCGATGGTGTTCGGGCCGATGGAACATGTGCTTTGGGATGCCACTTTGGCGAATCGGCATATTGATATTGACGCTACCGCGGATCAGTTGATCGATGTTCTGTGGGCGGCTTTAATGCCGGTGGATTTGGCTGTCAGTGCGTTGCAGCAGTTCAGGGCTGACGTGGCTGAGGCGAATCGGCGGTTTGATGAGGCCGCTCGCGCGGCGGGTGGGGTGTAGGGGGTGGTTTTTTGCCTGTTCGGCGGGTTTGTTTTTTGGTCTTGCTCTTTGGCCTTTTCTTGATTTGTTAGTGGTCCGTTCTGTTGTTGGTCTTTTGGCCTTTCCTTGGTTTGTTAGTGGTCTGTTTGGGTTGGCCTTTTGGCCTTTCCTTGGTTTGTTAGTGGTCTGTTTGGGTTGGTCTTTTGGCCTTTCCTTGCTTTGTTAGTGGTCTATTAGCGTTGCCCCTGTGCGGGGCGGCACCTACTTCTCTTTGCCGGCCGCAAAGAGAAGTAGGCAAGAGAAAGCGGCTCAAACCGCTAATTCTTAAGCGGGTCCCCCGCACAGTAGCGGTAGTGGTGCATCTGGAATCCGTGCCCTCGCACATTCAGCCTTGGCGACAAGGCCATCATACCTCCGGCGGCGCTGCGCGCGCCGATACCCAGTTCATAACACCGCCCACCAAGTTTTTTGCTCCACCCATTTACCCCGTTCCCGGTTCGTCGTTGCATCGCTGCCACCAGATGCGTTCGCTTTCCCTTGTTCCCTTGTACCCTGATTCGCCGTTGCCTCGCTGCTGCCAGCACAACGGCGGCAGCGATCGCGATTGCACCGCGAATGCGACGCACGCCATTTCATTGAAGTGGGGTTGGCCAATCAAAGCGGGAGTACCTCGCCGAGGCGAAGCCGATGGCTCCCGCTGCGCGAAGCGAAGCCGCTGGTTTCCCAGGCAGCCCCGTCCGCGACGCACGTAGTGCGGAGTGGGAGCTGATGAGTCCTTTGTCAACGGCGCGGAGTGAACCTGTCCGCATTTTTGTGTGCGAGGCGGTTAGCGGAGTTACCCGCGTGCGTTGGTAAAACGCTCTCCGAACAGAATCGCGAACTGGTTCATGGCTGAGGACCAGTCGAATGCCGCCCGCACGGA
>Ga0310811_10000403_pt1 | contig 58916 bp, 58 predicted proteins | sample YCmetagenome_FD_207642 | JGI IMG/M metagenome (GOLD analysis project Ga0310811, IMG submission 207642) | Soil microbial communities from experimental microcosm in Duke University, North Carolina, United States - YC | ecosystem: Engineered > Artificial ecosystem > Soil microcosm > Unclassified ... | reverse complement strand
AGCAGGCGGCGAGCCTGGAAGAGACGGCGGCCGCACTCGATGAGATCACCGCGACGGTGCGACGCACCGCCGAGGTGGCGAACGAGGCGCGCGACTTGGTCTCGACCTCGAAGACCGACGCCGAGCGCTCCGGCGAGGTGGTGCGCCAGACGGTGGGGGCGATGGACGGGATCGAGACCTCGTCCAAGCAGATCGCCAACATCATCGGCGTGATCGACGAGATCGCCTTCCAGACCAATCTGCTGGCGCTCAATGCCGGGGTGGAAGCGGCGCGCGCCGGCGATGCCGGGCGCGGCTTTGCGGTGGTGGCGACGGAAGTGCGGGCGCTGGCGCAGCGTTCGGCCGATGCGGCGAAGGAGATCAAGACGCTGATCTCGGCCTCGACGCAGCAGGTCGATACCGGCGTGAAGCTGGTGAGCGAGACCGGCCAGGCGCTGGGGCGCATCGTCACCCAGGTGAGCCAGCTGAACGGGCTGGTGGTGGAGCTGGCGGCCTCGGCCAAGGAACAATCCACCGGGCTTGGCGAAGTGAACGCGGCGGTGAACCAGATGGACCAGGTGACGCAGCAGAACGCGGCGATGGTCGAGCAGGCGACCGCGGCGAGCCACAGCCTGGAAAACGAGGCCGGCGCGCTGGCCCGTCTGGTCGGGCAGTTCCGCATCGGACAGGAAGAAGCCGGCGCAGCCGAACCGCGCGCTGTGCCCATGCCGAAACGCCAGATCCGGCAAGACAAATCGAATGTGGTTGCGCTGCCGCCTGACGGTGGCGGGAAATGGCGCCGGATAGCGGCTGGCGGCGCAGAGGACTGGAGTGAGTTTTAGGTAAGGCAGTAAGGAAGCAGCCGCTTTTTGAAAAAAGCGGCGCAAAAACTTTTGTTTATGCTGGGCCCGAGGCTGTGTCAGCGCCAACGCCCGTGGCCCAGCAAAACAAAGTTTTTTGCTACTTTTTGTTCACAAAAAGTAGTCTCCTTTCTCTCTATGTTGTCTCCCGCCAGATGCGCCGCTTGGTGGCAAGCGCGAGGAGGCTGAGGAAGATCAGGAACAGCACCGCGCGCACCCCGATCTCGCGCCTGGCGTCGAGATTGGGGTCCGCTGCCCAGGCGAGGAAGGCGGAAACATCTTCGGCCTCCTGCGGGAGGCTGGCGGTCACGCCATCGGCATAGGCGACGTCATTTCCTTTCAGCGGCGGCGGCATGGCGATCTGCCCGCCGGGAAATCCGCGATTGTAAAAATGCCCCGGCAGCACCGCGGTACCGGCCGGCGCCGCGAGATAACCGGTGAGCAGGCCGTAAATGTAGCGCGGACCATGCGGGCGCTCGGCGGCGATGTTGGAGAGGTCCGGCGGCATGGCGCCGCTGAAAGCCGAGCCCGGCAGATGCGGGGACTTGAGCCGGTCTTCCAGGCCTGCGTGCCCGCCATTCGCCAGCGTCACGCCGGCCGCGATGCCGCCGGCCTGTTCGGCGGTGAGGCCGAGCGCTTCGAGGTCGCGGTAATGCAGTGCGCTGGCCGCATGGCAGCTTGCGCAGACGCTCTGATAGACCAGGAAACCGCGCTGCACGGCGGCCAGATCGTAGCCGCCCAGCAGGCTTTGCGATTGGAAATGCAGCGGGCTGAGCGTGTCCTCGGCCTGGGCCGGCGCAAAACCACCGAACAGCGGGGCAGCGAGGACAGCGGCGAGCAGAAGACGGCGCATTATTTCTCCTCCATCGCGGTGAGCAGCGGGGTGAGGACCAGAAAATGGAAAAAATACCAGAGCGCGAAGACGATCTGCAGAATTACCGCGAGGGGGGAAGGGCGGCAGGCGGCGGCGAGGCCCAGCGCCAGCACGTCCAGCGCCAGCACCACCACGACGAGCCGGTATAAAAAGCCGGTGCGGCGCGTAGGGTCGGGAGACCGGTCGAGCCAGGGGAGGGCGAAGAGCAGGCCCAGCATGGCGAGCACGGCAATGACGCCGCCGGAATCGCCGGGCAGGAGCACGCGTACCGCGCTCAAAGGGGCGAGGAACCAGGGCGGCGTCGGGTTGATCGGCGCGATCAACCGGCTCGGAGCCACAGCGTTGAGCGGGTTGTCGCCGAAATGCGGGGCGAAAAAGACGAAAACGGCAAAAATCAGCGCGAAGATCGTGAAGGCGACAAAATATTGGGCGGTGTAATAAGGGTGGAACGCGACCGGGTTCGCGGCTTGGGGCTGCGCCGCCTTGCGCGCGGCACGCAGCAGCAGGAGCAGGGCGAACACGGCCACGCCCAGCACGGCGTGCAGCACGGCGAGCCGTGCCAGCGTGCCGGGGCCGTGCGGCCCGCCGAAAAACCAGCCCGCCAGCCGGCCCGGCAACCCAGGCCAGATCTCGGCGCTCAAGCTGGCCTGCATCAGGCTGGCGTTCGCCACCGCGCCGCCGCTCAGCATGTAGCCGAGCCACCCGGCCAGTAGCAGCACCACGGCCAGCGCCACGCTGCCGAGCCAGACGAACTCGCCGCTGCCCTTGTAGAGGCGCAGCAAGATCCCACGGAACAGCAGCAGATAGACCGCGCCGAACAGCATGGTCGTGCCGCTCTGATGGAAGGACTGGATCAGCCAGCCGTAATTAACCTCGCGCCGGATGAACCCGATCGACGCGTAAGGATGCCGGGGATCGTAGTACACAGCCAGCACCAGGCCCGAGGCGGCGAGGACCAACAGCGTGCCGGCGATCAGCGCGGGAAGAGTGTCGAGATAGGGTTGTTCCCGCGCCAGAGACGGCGTTTCGGCGCGGGTACGCCATACCGAAAGTTTCGGCCATCCCCGATCGGACCAGGCTTTTTGGGCTTCTACGTCCATAGGTGCTGTCCCTTATGCAGTTTGAGGAAAGCAGCCGCTTTTTGAAAAAAGCGGAGCAAAAACTTTTATTGACGCTGGGCCTGAGACGCGGAAACGGCACGGGCCCAAATTAACAAAGTTTTTTTGCTTCTTTTTGTTCACAAAAAGAAGCCTTTCTCTTCACTTAGCCTCATATGCCTCAGCCGAGTTGGATTTGCGCGTTGTCGAGAAAGGTGAAAGGCGGGATCGTCAGGTTACGGGTGGCCGGCCCGCCGCGGGCCCGGCCGAGCGGGTCGTAGATGCTGCCGTCGCAGGGGCTGGTCCAGCCATCCAGCGGGCCCCGCGATTCCCCGGGGTTGTTGCCCAGCAGCAGGCAAGGGGTGGCCGTGTTCAACCCGATGACGACCACAATGTCGCCATAGCCGGGCTTGGTGCGCTGGTCGTAGCTGGCGGGGTCGGGCAGGCTGCCCGGCACGACATTCTGGCTGTCGGCGATCTGCGCCTTGGTCAGGCGGCGGATATAGACCGGCTGGCCGGCCCAGATCACAGTGATGCCGGTATTTTCCGCGATGTCGGCGACATTGATGATCGGGCGCGCGACGGCGCTGCGGTCGGCGTTCGGGGCCAGGGCGTCGATGAACGGCCAGATGGCGGCGGCGGTGCCGACGGCCCCGGCGGCGACGGTGAGAATGGTGAGAAAATCCCGGCGCGAGGCGACATCATGTTCGGATGCGTGTGCGGCGTCGGTTGGTTCGGACGTCCCTGCCATTTCGTCTCCTGCGTAAATGGTCGTTGCCTCAAGGCATGACCGGAACGCGGCGGAATTTCAAGAGTGGATGGCGGGGATGCAACGGCGTAAGACACCCGGCATGACCGATTCCCCCGCCCGCCCGGCGCATGAGGCGCTGAAACCCCAGGCCGCTGCATGGTTTTCCGCCCTGCGTGACCGCATTTGCGCCGCGTTCGAGGCGCTTGAGGACAGAGCGGGGGGCACGCCCGGCCGCTTCGTCCGCACCGCATGGGACCGCCCGGGCGGCGGTGGCGGCGTGATGAGCGTGATGCGCGGACAGATTTTCGAGAAGGTCGGCGTTAATATCTCTGTCGTCGACGGGCAGTTCACGCCGGAGTTCGCCAAGAACATGCATGGCGCGACCGAGGATGGTCGCTTCTGGGCGGCGGGCATCAGCCTGGTCGCGCATATGCGCTCGCCGAAAGTCCCGGCGGTGCATATGAACACGCGCATGATCGTCACCAGCAAAGGCTGGTTCGGCGGCGGCGGTGATCTGACGCCGTTGCAGCCGGGCACCGCGGAAGCGGCCGAGGACGCGGCGTTCTTCCACGCTGCCTACCGGGCCGCCTGCGACAAGCATGATCCGGCTTACTACGAGAAATACAAAAAATGGTGCGACGAGTATTTCTACCTGCCGCATCGCGGCGAGGCGCGCGGCGCCGGCGGGATATTCTATGACTATCTCGATTCAGGCAGCGCGGAGGATGATTTCGCCTTTACCCGCGATGTGGGGGAGGCGTTCCTGGCGGCTTATCCGCAGATCGTCGAGCGCCGCTTCCGCGACAGCTTCACGCCGGAAGAGCGCGAGGCGCAGCTCATCCGGCGTGGGCGCTATGTGGAATTCAACCTGCTCTACGACCGCGGCACGACGTTCGGCCTGAAAACCGGCGGCAATACCGAGGCGATCCTCATGTCGATGCCGCCGGAAGTGAAGTGGCCGTAGAAAGAAGCCGCTTTTTAAAAAAAGCGGCGCAAAAATATTTTTGAAATTGGGCCCGTGGCGGTGAACCCAGCACGGGCCCAAACTGACAAAAACCTCACCTTACGGCGTGATGCCAACACCGTGCGGGGTGATGACCACTGACGGAGGCGCCACGTAGACCGGCGGCGGCGCGTAATAGACGGGCGGCGGCGGGGGCGGCGGGGGCGCATAATAGACGGGCGGCGGCGGCGGGTAATAGGCCGGCGGCGGGTAGTAGCCATAGGCTGGGCCGTAGCCGGGATACCAGACCCAAATATGGTGGGGGTTCCAATAGCCATGGCCTTGCCAGCCGCCGCGCCAGGGGCCGTGCCAGCCGCCATGGTCATCATCGCCATGGTCATAGCCGCCATGGTCATAGCCGCCATGGTCATAACCGCCGTGGTGGTAGTCCTGGGCCATCGCGCTCGGGGCCGCCAGAGCCGTAGCGGCGATCATCGCCGCGCCCACGGCCAGCAGTTTCAACTTCATCGAATACTCTCCTTCAGCATGGCTCACATATGGTGATCCACTATGTCGAGTTGGCGGTAGAACCAAGGTAAAATCGTGGCGGCGGAGGAAATTGTATTAAAATCATTGGGATATAAAGCGAAAGTACTTGCGAAACGGCGGCCGCTAAGACAGACTCGGGGCGTGTCCGGCTTATCCTTTCGCTCGAGGAACCCATCGTGCTCCGTGCCCTGAAATATCGCCTCCGCGCCTTGCTGCCGCCGGCTGTTTTTCTGGCCATCACCTGGTATTTCGGCTGGAACGCGATCCACGGTAAAAGCGGGCTCCAGGCGCAGCAGGTCCAGCAGGCGCAGTTGCATCAGGCCCAGCAGGATTACGCCAAGGCGGAATTGCTGCGCACGCAATGGCAGACGCGCATCGCCGATCTGTCCGGGCAATCGATCGAGCAGGACATGCTCGATGAGCAGGCGCGTAAGGTGCTGAACTTGGCCAATCCCAATGATCTGGTGGTCAATTTGGCGCCGGCAAAAAGCCCAGAATAAACACGCGTTTCTTGTGGGGAAGACGACATAATATGTCGTGCCGATGCGCTTCCACAACATTCGGTTTTTTTGCGGCCGGACGCTCCCAGGCGGCAAAAACAGATTAACCGATTTTTGGTTAATCTGTTTTGTTGCAGTGCGGAATGACCAACTTTGCAAGCGCGCCTCTTGCGCGCGGTGCGGTGATGGGCATACCTGCCGGCAACGCGTCGAATTTTTGATGGAGCCCTTTGTATGGCCGCGACCCCAGAGAAAACGAAGAAAGTCCGGAAGACCGACAATTCGATGACTCGCGACGAGTTGCTCGATGCCTATGGCAAGATGCTGCTGATCCGTCGCTTCGAGGAGAAGGCCGGACAGCTTTACGGCATGGGCCTGATCGCCGGTTTCTGCCATCTTTATATCGGCCAGGAGGCCGTGGTGGTCGGCATGCAGCAGGCGATCGATAAAGGCGATGAGGTGATCACCTCCTACCGTGACCATGGCCATATGCTGGCCTGCGAGATGGACCCGAAAGGCGTCATGGCCGAACTGACCGGGCGTTCGGGCGGCTACTCAAAGGGCAAGGGCGGCTCGATGCACATGTTCAGCAAGGAGAAGGGATTCTTCGGCGGGCATGGCATTGTCGGCGCGCAGGTCAGCCTCGGCACCGGGCTCGCTTTCTCGAACTGGTACCGTGAGAACGACCGTGTCAGCCTGACCTATTTCGGTGATGGCGCCTCTAACCAGGGACAGGTCTATGAGAGCTTCAACCTGGCGGCGCTGCTGAAGCTGCCGGTGATCTTCATCATCGAGAACAACCGCTACGGCATGGGCACCAGCATCGAGCGCGCGTCCGGCTCGCACGATTTGTCGGCCAACGGCGCGCCCTGGGGCATTCCCGGCCTGTCTGTCGACGGCATGGATGTCGAGGCGGTGAAGGCCGCCGGGCTGCAGGCGGTGGCGCATTGCCGCGCCGGCAAGGGGCCGTTCCTGCTGGAGATGAAGACCTACCGCTATCGCGGCCATTCAATGTCCGACCCGGCGAAGTACCGCACCCGCGAGGAAGTGCAGCGGATGCGCACCGAGCATGATTGCCTGGATTCCGCCAAGAAGAAGCTCGAGGAGCTGGGCGTGCCGGAGGCGGAGCTGAAGACGCTCGACGACGCCGCCAAGGCACGCGTGCAGGAAGCCGCGGATTTCGCGCAGACCTCGCCGGAGCCCGATGAGGCCGAACTTTGGACCGATATTCTCGTGGAGACGCACTAACATGGCGACGGAAGTACTCATGCCCGCCCTCTCACCGACGATGACCGAGGGCAAGCTGGCGAAATGGTTGAAGCGCCCGGGCGACGAAGTGAAATCCGGCGACGTGATCGCGGAGATCGAGACCGACAAGGCGACCATGGAAGTGGAAGCCGTCGATGAGGGCAAGCTGCTGAAAATCCTCGTCGACGAAGGCACCGAGGGCGTGCCGGTGAACACGGCTATTGCGCTGCTGGGCGCCGAGGGCGAGAGCGCCACGGCTGCGCCCGCGCCGAAAGCGGAAGCCAAGCCGGCCCCGGCGCCGCAGGCCCCCGCCCAGCCGAAGCATGCCCCGACCACGCCGCAGGACATCAAGGAACCCGAGTGGGGCGAGACCAAGCCGACCACGGTGCGTGAAGCGCTGCGTGAGGCGATGGCGCTGGAAATGCGTGCCGATAAGGATGTGTTCCTGATGGGCGAGGAAGTCGCGCAGTATCAGGGCGCCTATAAGATCAGCCAGGGCCTGCTCGATGAATTCGGTCCGCGCCGCGTCATCGACACGCCGATCACCGAGCATGGCTTTGCCGGCATGGCCGTGGGCGCGGCGATGAACGGGCTGAAGCCGATCGTCGAGTTCATGACCTTCAACTTCGCCATGCAGGCGATCGACCAGATCATCAATTCCGCCGCCAAGACGCTGTATATGTCCGGCGGCCAGATGGGCTGCCCGATCGTGTTCCGCGGCCCGAACGGCGCTGCTGCCCGCGTGGGCGCGCAGCACAGCCAGTGCTACGCCTCCTGGTACGCGCACTGCCCGGGCCTGAAAGTGGTCGCCCCCTGGTCGGCCGCCGATGCCAAGGGCCTGCTGCGCGCCGCCATCCGCGACCCCAACCCGGTGGTGTTCCTGGAGAACGAGATTCTCTACGGCCATAGCTTCGAATGCCCGACCTCCGACGATTTCATCCTGCCGATCGGCAAGGCGAAGATCGAACGCGCCGGCACCGATGTGACGATCATCGCCTTCTCGATCATGGTCGATGTGGCGCTGAAGGCCGCGGACGCGCTGGCCGAGCAGGGCATCTCGGCCGAGGTGATCAATCTGCGCACCATCCGCCCGCTCGACGTCGAGACCATCGTGGCCAGCGTGAAGAAGACCAGCCGCGTCGTCAGCGTCGAGGAAGGCTGGCCGTTCGCCGGCATCGGTTCGGAAATCGCCATGACCGTGGTCGAGCATTGCTTCGACTGGCTCGACGCCCCGCCGGTCCGCGTCGCCGGGCTCGATGTGCCGATGCCTTACGCGGCCAATCTGGAAAAAATGGCGCTGCCGCAGCCCAACTGGGTTGTGGACGCGGTCAAGAAACTCTTTTGAGGGAAGCTTCGCATGTCCACCAACATCCTGATGCCGGCCCTGTCACCGACCATGACCGAGGGCAAGCTCGCCCGGTGGCTGAAAAAAGAGGGTGACGAGATCAAATCCGGCGACGTGCTGGCCGAAATCGAAACCGACAAGGCGACGATGGAAGTCGAAGCCGTCGATGAAGGGTTCCTGGCCAAGATCGTCGTGGCCGACGATACCGAAGGCGTGCCCGTGAACGCGGTGATCGGCATTCTCACCGCGACCAAGGGCGAGGCCGTCGACGCGCCGAAGGAAGCGCCCAAGCCGGCCGCCGCCAAGGAAGCGGAACCGGCGAAAGCCGCAGAGCCTGCGAAACCCGCCTTGGCGGCGCAGCCGGTGAGCGCGCCGGCCCAGGGCGAGCGCATTTTCGTCTCGCCTCTGGCCAAGCGCATGGCCAAGCAGGCCGGCATCGACCTTGCCACCATCAAGGGCTCCGGCCCGAACGGGCGGATCGTGAAAGCGGATCTGGACAAGGCCGGCGCCGCGCCGGCCGCAGCTGCCGCGCCCGCAGCCCAGGCCGCCGCGCCCAAGCCTGCCGCGCCCGCGCCGGTCATCACCGCCCCGCACAAGAAGATCCCGAACTCGACCATGCGCAAGGTCATCGCCAAGCGCCTGCTCGAATCCAAGCAGACCGTGCCGCATTTCTATGTGAGCACGAACATCGAGATCGACGCGCTGCTGAAGCTGCGCGCCGAGCTGAACGCAAAATCGCCGAAGGAAGGTGCCGGCGCCTTCAAGCTCTCGGTCAACGACATGGTGATCAAGGCCTGCGCCGTGGCGCTGCGCCGCCACCCGATGGTCAATTCCACCTACACCGAGGAAGCGATCATCCAGTATGACGACGTCGATATTTCCATCGCCGTCGCCATTCCGGACGGGCTGATCACGCCGATCATCCGCAAGGCAGACGCGCAAGGGCTGGCGGCGATCAGCAACAGCATGAAAGACCTTGGGAGCCGCGCCAAGGCCGGCAAGCTCAAGCCCGAGGAGTTCCAGGGCGGCGGCTTCTCGATCTCCAATCTCGGCATGTTCGGCGTTTCCGAGTTCTCGGCCATCATCAACCCGCCGCAATCGGCCATCCTGGCCGTCGGCGCGGGCGAGAAGCGGGCGGTGGTGAAGGGGGACAATATCGTCGTCGCGACCGTGATGACCGTGACCCTCTCCTGCGACCACCGTGTCGTCGATGGCGCGCTGGGCGCGGAATTCCTCGCCACGCTGAAATCCATCATCGAAGAGCCGCTGAGCCTGATGCTGTGAAGCTCCGGGCTGCCAGGCCGGACGATGTGCCGACCATTCTCGGTCTCATCCGTCTCCTGGCGGCTTTCGAGCGGGAACCGGATGCCGTGGAAACCACCGCCGAACGGCTGCATGACGCGCTGTTCGGCGCAACGCCCGAGGCGGAGGCGCTGATCGTGGAGTGCGACGGCGTCCCTGCCGCTTTCGCCATCTGGTACCAGACATTCAGCACCTGGACCGGACGGCCGGGGCTGTATGTTGAGGATGTGTTCGTCCTGCCGCGACACAGAAGGCGCGGCATCGGCCGGATGATCTTTTCCTACCTGGCAAACCTTGCCGTCTCGCGCGGTTATGGCCGCATGGAATGGTCGGTGCTGGAGTGGAACGAGCCGGCGATAGGCTTCTATCAAAGCCTGGGGGCCGCCCCGCAATCCGAATGGCACAAATATCGTTTGACCGGCGCGGCCCTGGCGGCCTGCTGCCACTGACACAAAATCCTGAGGAGCAGAGAGATGGCTGAGGAGCAGAAATTTGACCTGATCGTGGTCGGCGGCGGCCCCGGCGGCTATGTCGCGGCGATCCGTGCGGCGCAGTTGAAGATGAAGGTCGCCGTGGTCGAGGCCAAGCATCTCGGCGGCATCTGCCTCAATTGGGGCTGCATTCCGACCAAGGCGCTGCTGCGCTCCTCCGAGATCAATCATCTGCTGCACAACATGGGCGAATTCGGCTTTTCCGCCGATAACGTGAAATTCGACCTGGACAAGATCGTGAAACGCTCGCGCGCGGTCTCCAAGCAGCTCGCGTCCGGCGTTGCGCATCTGCTGAAGAAGAACAAGGTCACGGTGTTCGACGGCTACGGCAAGCTGGCCGGCCAGGGCAAGCTTGAGGTGACCAAGGACGGCAAGCCGGTGGCCACGCTGGCGGCCAAGAACATCATTCTCGCCACCGGCGCGCGGCCGCGCCAGATCCCCGGCATCGAGGTCGATGGCAAGCTGATCTGGAGCTATTTCGAGGCGATGGTGCCGGAGAAGATGCCGAAATCCATGCTGGTGATCGGCTCCGGCGCGATCGGCGTGGAGTTTGCCAGTTTCTACCGCAATCTCGGCGTGGACGTGACCATCGTGGAGATGCTGGACCGCATCCTGCCGGTGGAGGACGCGGAAATTTCCGGCCTCGCGCGCAAGGCGTTCGAGAAGCAGGGCATGAAGATCTTCACCGCCGCCACGGTGAAAGGCGTGCAGAAGGGCGCCGACAACGTCACAGTCACGGTGGAAGCCGGCGGCAAGGAGCAGAAAATCACCGTGGACCGGGTGATTTCCGCGGTCGGCATTGTCGGCAACGTGGAAAATATCGGCCTTGAAGGCACCAAGGTGAAGGTCGACCGCACGCATATCGTCGTGGACGGTTTCGGCCAGACCGGCGAGCCGGGCGTGTATGCGATCGGCGACGTCGCCGGCCCGCCCTGGCTGGCGCACAAGGCCAGCCATGAAGGTGTGATCTGTGTCGAGAAGATCGCCGGGCTGCACCCGCATCCGCTCGACACCGGCAACATTCCGGGTTGCACCTATGCGCGGCCGCAAGTGGCGTCGGTGGGCATGACCGAAGCCAAGGCCAAGGAATCCGGGCGCGAGATCCGGGTCGGCCGCTTCCCCTTCATCGGCAACGGCAAGGCGATTGCCCTGGGCGAGCCGGAAGGCCTGATCAAGACCATCTTCGACGCCAAGACCGGCGAATTGCTGGGCGCGCACATGATCGGCGCGGAAGTGACCGAGATGATCCAGGGCTTTGTGGTGGCGCGCACGCTGGAGACCACCGAGGCGGAATTGATGCACACCGTGTTCCCCCACCCCACGGTCAGCGAAGCCATGCATGAATCCGTGCTTGACGCCTATGGGCAGGTTATCCATTTCTAGCCGCACCCGGGCCTGCCGGGCATGACGGCAGGCCTGTATACCGGACTTGAAGGCGCGGTTACAGGTAACGCATGACAACACGCATCGAGATCGACCACCGGGTTCGCCATCCCGAAAAGCAAGGGCGGCCTGACAACCCGATCAGCCGCAAGCCGGCCTGGATTCGTGTGAAGGCGCCCACGCACCCGATCTACCACGAGACCCGCGCCTTGATGCGCGACAAGAAGCTGGTGACCGTGTGCGAGGAGGCGGCGTGCCCGAACATCGGGGAATGCTGGTCGCAGCGCCACGCCACAATGATGATCATGGGCGAGATCTGCACCCGTGCCTGCGCATTCTGTAACGTGAGCACCGGCGTGCCGGCGCCGCTGGATGCCACCGAGCCGCAGCGCGTGGCGGAAGCCGTGGCCACGCTGGGCCTGCGCCATGTGGTGATCACCTCGGTCGACCGCGACGATGCGGCGGATGGCGGGGCGGCGCATTTCGCCGCCGTGATTTCCGCCATTCGCGCCGCCGCGCCCGACACCACCATCGAGATTCTCACCCCGGATTTCCTGCGCAAGCCGGGCGCGATCGAAGTGGTGGCGGCAGCCCGCCCGGACGTGTTCAACCATAATCTTGAGACGGTGCCCCGGCTGTACCCGACCATCCGCCCCGGTGCGCGTTACTATCAATCGCTGCGGCTGCTGGACCGGGTGAAGCAGATCGACCCGTCGATCTTCACCAAATCCGGGCTCATGGTCGGGTTGGGCGAGGGCAAGCCGGAGATTGGCCAGGTGATGGACGATTTGCGCGTCGCCGACGTCGATTTCCTCACCATCGGCCAGTATCTGCAGCCGACGATCAAGCACGCGGCGGTGGACCGCTACGTGACGCCGGAAGAATTCGAGGAATATGCGGCAATTGCGCGGGCCAAGGGATTCCTGCAGGTTTCCGCCACGCCGCTGACCCGTAGCTCCTACCACGCGGACGCGGATTTCGCGGCGCTGCGGGCGACGCGCGAAAAGAGGCTGGCAGAGGTGCAGCCGGCGTGACGACCTATGCGGAGAAACGGGTCGTCCGGTATTCGCCGGCGCAGCTTTTCGCGCTGGTAGCCGATGTCGCGAAATATCCGAGCTTTCTGCCCTGGTGCGTCGCGTCGCGCATCCGCAGCCATGTCGGGAACGATGTGGTGGCCGACCTCACGATCGGTTTCGGCCCGTTTCGGGAAAGCTTCACCTCCCGGGTGAAGCTGATCCCGCCCGATGCGACGGGAGCCTGCGCGATCAAGGTGGAATATGAGAACGGCCCGTTCAAATATCTGCACAACCGCTGGACCTTCACCCCGCACGCCGAAGGCTGCCTGGTGGATTTCTTCGTCGATTTCGAGTTCCGCAATTTCGTGCTGCAAAAGGCGATCGGCACGGTGTTTGCCGAGGCGGTGCGGGTGATGGTGAATGCCTTCCTCAAGCGTGCGAGGACCATCTACGGCCCCCCGGCGGTTGAGACCGTGCAGGTGGAAAGCAAGGCGACGGTTTAGCTAAGCAGGCAAGCACAAGCAAAGGAAGGAAGCGCTACTTTTTGTGAACAAAAAGTAGCAAAAAAACTTTGATTTTATGCTGGGCATGGGCGTTGGCGCTGACGTTGCCCATGACCCAGCATAAAAAAAGTTTTTGCGGCGCTTTTTTCAAAAAGCGCCTGCTTTCTTCCTGCTTATCCTGTCGCTTTCTTTTTTGTCTTTGCCTTTGTAACCAGCAGCGGCGCGAGGAAGCGTCCGGTATAGCTCCCCGGCGTGGCGACGATGTCTTCCGGCGTGCCGAGGGCGATGATCTGGCCGCCGCCGGCGCCGCCTTCGGGGCCGAGATCGATCACATGGTCGGCGGTCTTGATGACCTCCAGATTGTGCTCGATGACGATGATCGTGTTGCCGGCATCGACCAGCGCGTGCAGCACTTCCAGCAGCTTGCGGATATCCTCGAAATGCAGGCCGGTGGTGGGTTCGTCGAGAATATAGAGCGTGCGCCCGGTCGGCCGCTTCGCCAGTTCCTTGGCGAGCTTGATGCGCTGCGCCTCGCCGCCTGAGAGTGTCGTGGCCTGCTGGCCGAGCTTGATGTAGCCGAGCCCGACGCGGGAGAGGAGCGAGAGCCGGTCGTGGATTTTCGGCACCGCCTTGAAGAAGCCCATCGCCTCGTCCACCGTCATGTCCAGAACGTCGGCGATGGATTTGTCGCGGAACTTCACTTCCAGCGTTTCGCGGTTGTAGCGCTTGCCTTTGCACGTGTCGCAGGTGACGAACACGTCCGGGAGGAAGTGCATCTCGATTTTCAGCACGCCGTCGCCCTGGCAGGCCTCGCAGCGCCCGCCTTTCACGTTGAAGGAGAAGCGGCCCGGCTTGTAGCCGCGGGTGCGCGCTTCCGGCATTTCCGCGAACCAGTCGCGGATCGGCGCGAACAGGTCGGTATAGGTGGCGGGGTTGGAGCGCGGCGTGCGGCCGATCGGCGACTGGTCGATGTCGATGATCTTGTCGAGCTGCTCCAGCCCTTCCAGCCGGTCGAACGGGGCCGGGACTTCGCCTGAGCCCATCAGCCGGCGTGAGACCGCCTTGTAGAGCGTGTCGACCACCAGCGTGGATTTGCCGCCGCCGGAGACGCCGGTGATGCAGGTGAACACGCCGAGCGGGAAGGAGGCCGTAACGTTTTTCAGATTATTCCCGCGCGCGCCGATGAGTTTCAGCACGCGCCCGGCCTGGGCCGGGCGGCGCGGGTGCGGCAGCGGGATCATGCGCCGGCCGGAGAGATAGTCGCCGGTGATGGATTTGGGGTTGGCCGCGACTTCCGCCGGCGTGCCTTGCGCCACCACATAGCCGCCATTCATGCCGGCCGCCGGGCCCATGTCGATCAGATGATCGGCGGCGCGGATCGCGTCTTCGTCATGCTCCACCACCAGCACGGTGTTGCCCAGGCGCTTCAGCCGCCGCAGCGTGCCGAGCAGGCGCTCATTGTCGCGCTGGTGCAGGCCGATGCTCGGCTCGTCCAGCACGTAGAGCACGCCGGTCAGGCCCGAGCCGATCTGGCTGGCGAGCCGGATGCGCTGGCTCTCACCGCCGGAGAGTGTGGCCGAGCCGCGCGCCAGAGTGAGGTAATCGAGCCCGACATCGAGGAGGAATTGCAGCCGCTCACTGATCTCGCGCAGAATCCGCCGGGCGATTTCCAGCCGTTGCGGGGTCAGCGTGTCGGCCACGCCGGCGAACCAGGCGCAGGCATCGGCGATCGACATCTCCGCCACCTCGGCGAGATTTTTGGTCGCCACCTTCACCGCGAGCGCCTCCGGCCGCAGCCGCGCGCCGTGGCACACGGCGCAGGGGCGGTCCGCCTGGTAGCGCGTCAGTTCCTCGCGCACCCATACGGAATCGGTCTCGCGCAGGCGGCGTTCGAGGTTTTTGATGACGCCTTCGAACGCCTTCGTGACCGTATAGGCGCGCGCCGAATCCTTGTAGGTGAAGTCGATTTCGGTGCGTCCGGTGCCGAACAGGATGCCGTTGCGCACGTCTTCCGGCAGCTTCTCCCAGGGCGTGCTCAGCTTGATGCCGAAATGCTTGGCAAGGCTCGCCAGCGTCTGGTCGTAATAGGGCGATTGCGCGTTCACCCAGGGCATCACCGCGCCCTCGTTCAGCGCCCGCTGCTCGTCCGGTACCACCAGATGCGGGTCGAAGAACGTCTCATGCCCCAGCCCGTCGCAGGCCGGGCAGGCGCCGTGGGGGGAGTTGAAGCTGAACAGACGCGGCTCGATCTCTTCGATGGTGAAGCCGCTGACCGGGCAGGCGAAACGCGAGGAGAAGACCGTGCGCGTCTCGTCGTCGGCATTCTCGGCATAGACGATGCCGTCGGATAGTCCCAAGGCGGTTTCAAAGGAATCGGCCAGGCGCTTTTCGACGCCGGGCTTGACCACCACGCGGTCCACCACCGCCTCGATATCGTGCTTGAGCTTCTTGTTCAGCGCCGGCACCTGGTCGATCTCGTAGAGCTTGCCGTCCACCTTGGCGCGGGTGAAGCCGCGGCGCTGCAGCTCGGCCAGCTCCTTTTTATATTCGCCCTTGCGGTCGCGGATCACCGGGGCCAGCAGCAGCAGCCGCGTGCCTTCCTTCATGTCCATCACCCGGTCGACCATCTGCGCCACGCTCTGCGCCTCGATCGGCAGGCCGGTGGCGGGCGAATAGGGCACGCCGGCCCGGGCCCAGAGCAGGCGCATGTAATCGTGGATTTCCGTGACGGTGCCGACGGTGGAGCGCGGGTTGTGCGAGGTGGTCTTCTGCTCGATGGAAATCGCCGGGGAGAGTCCCTCGATGCTGTCCACATCCGGCTTGCCCATCAGCTCCAGGAACTGGCGGGCATAGGAGGACAGGCTCTCGACATAGCGGCGCTGGCCTTCGGCATAGATCGTGTCGAAGGCCAGCGAGGATTTGCCCGAGCCCGACAGGCCGGTGATCACGGTCAGCTCCTCGCGCGGGATCTCGATGTCGATGTTCTTCAGGTTGTGCTCGCGGGCACCCCGCACCGTGATGAACCCGGCGCCTGTTGTCTTCGCCATATCTATTCCAGATGTTCGTGTAATGTTCTGTACGATATGGAAAGAGCCGGCGGAATGCAAATGTCCCGGCGCAGGTCAGAGATAAGAAAGTGGCCGCTTTTTAGAAAAAAGCGGCGCAAAAACTTTTTTTACGCTGGGCCGGTGGGGGGGAAACCGGTGCGGCCCGAACGCTCTTTCAGGCGTCAGCGGTGGCGAGCTTGGAGCTTCTCTCGCTCGGTAGGGCTGCCTTGCCGCTATGTTTCCAGACCAGCCGGTACAGCAGACCGCACACGGCGCCGCCCAGCAACTGGGCCGCGACATACAGCCCGACCTCGCTGTAATTGCCGACCGCCACGGCAGGGCCCAAGGTGCGGGCCGGATTCACGCTGCCGCCCGTGATCGGGCCAAAGGCCAGGATGCAGACCGTCACTGTCATGCCGATGGCGATGGGCGCCAAAGCGCCCGCGGTGCCGCGCAGCCCCGCGTTCAGCACTGTGTTCGCGAGGAAGAACGTGCCGATCGCCTCGAGCGCGAAGCCGCCCGTCAGGGTGGTGCGGTGCAGGTTGATCATGGTCGCGCCGAGATCATGGGGCGCGGCGGGGCCGTAGATGAGCAGCAGTGCTTGCGCCCCGGCGATGCCACCCAGGAGCTGCACGAGGATGACCGGGATGGCATCGAGCAGCGAATGCTCCCCGGCGACGACCGCGGCAACGACGAGGGCCGGGTTGATGTAGGAACCGCTGTCCTTCCCGTAGGCATAGGCGAAAGCCATGATCACAAGCCCATGTGCGAGGGCAATACCGGCGATCTGGTTTGACCCCAGGACCGTGACGGCGCCGGCACCGATAAAGATGAGCGCGAAGGTTCCGATGAATTCAGCCAAGAGTGGTTTTGCGAGACGCATGGTCGTTCTCCTGTTTTCCGATGAGGAAGCAGGTGTGGTGGCGTTCAGGGATTCCACCCAGACGAAATATAAAGTCTTTCTAACATTATGAAACGCCTTTCATACGGGCTTAAGTAGACGGTCCCGCAGCGCGCCCGTATAAAACTTGGCCGTCATGCCGGGTCGGCGGGCCGTTATTTTTTTGAATTATTTCGGCGGGACAAGAAGATTTGGCAAATGTGCTCCTCATAGAGGATGACGGCGAAACCGCGGAAGAGATCGCGCTGGAACTGGAGCGCTTCGGCCATGCTGTGATCACGGTAGACAGCGGCCGCAACGGGCTTGAAGCGGCGCGGCAGGATTTTGACGTGCTGATCGTCGACCGGCTGCTGCCCGGACTGGAGGGGCTGGACGTGATCAAGACGATCCGCCGTGAGGGGATCCGTACCCCGGCGATCGTGATCAGCGCGCTCGGGCGGTTGGATGATCGGGTGCGCGGCCTGCGTGCCGGTGGCGATGACTATCTGCCGAAACCTTTCGCCTTGATCGAGCTGGTGGCGCGGATGGAGGCGGTGTTGCGGCGCCCGGCGGAAACGCGCGAGACACGCCTGCGTCTTGGGCCTTTGGAAATCGACCTGTTGTCGCGCCGTGCCTCGCGTTCCGGCCGCCTTCTGGACCTGAACGGACGGGAGCTGGATCTACTCGAATATTTCCTGCGCCGGCCTGGAGATATCGTGACCCGCTCGATGCTGCTGCAGGATGTATGGGGATACCGCTTCGAACCGCGCTCAAATGTGGTGGACGTGCATATGAGCAAGCTGCGGCGCAAAGTGGACCTGCCGGATGAGACTCCGCTGTTTCGGAACGTGAGAGGACAGGGATACCGGCTTGACCAACCTCGTTGAGGTGCTGCGGACGACCACCGTACGATGGAGCGCCGCGATCGCCTTGGCGCTGCTGCTTCAGTGGGCGGTTTTATGCGGGCTGATCTATTGGTGGACGGTGCGCCACGCTGAAATCCGCATCGACACCCAGTTGGTTGCCGATTGCACGAGTTTTGCGAAACTTGATCCCCACGATCTGAGCGCCGCCGTCAACGCCATGGTCGCGGCGGATCTGCACCGCACCCGTCCGGCTGCGGTGTTCGCGCCGGATGGGCATGTTCTGGCAGGCAATATCGTGACTTTGCCGCCGGAGCTGATCGCCCGCAGGGGGCCTATATCGGTTGGGTTGATACGCAGCCAGCCGCCAAATCTCCCGCCGGATCTGAGCCGCGCCATTGCCTGTCCGACCGCCGGCGGCGGCCATGCCGTCTTCGCGGAGGATATGGATTTCCTGACGCGTTTGCGTCTGTTGATCGGGCGCGCCCTTTTGCTGGTTACCGCACCCGCCGGCGCGACTGCCATCGGGCTCGGCATGTGTCTCAGTCTGCGTGCGCAGATGCGCTTTCGCATCGTCCGCCGCGCGGTTGAGGATGTGATGGCCGGCAAGCTGCAACAGCGCTTGCCGGTGCATTCCACGCTAGACCCGTTTGACCGCCTCTCCAGCGCCGTGAATGCGATGCTCGACCGGCTGGAGGAAGCGGTGACGGATTTACGCGCCCTGGGGGATGATATTGCCCATGAGCTGCGCACGCCGCTGACCCGCCTGCGCGCGCGGCTGGAGCGCGGTTACCAGGATGCGGCCTCGCCGGAAGAGTTCCGCGAGCTCGGCGAACGTGTATTGCACGATGTCGACCATGCGCTGTCGATGGTCTCTGCGATCCTGCGGATGCGGGAAATCGATGATAGTGCGCGAGCGGCCCATTTCACGCGCGTCGATGCCGCGCGGCTGCTGCGGGATGCGGCGGAACTCTATCTGCCGAGCGCCGAGATGCGTGGCATCTCGCTGCATGTCGATGACGGCCCCGCCGCCTATTGCCTGGCCGACCACGACCTGCTGATGGAGGCGGTCTGCAATCTCATCGACAATGCGGTAAAGTTCACACCAATCAACGGTGCCGTGCGTTGCGAGCTGCGCGGCGAAAATGGCATCGCGAGGGCGATCCGCGTGATCGATACGGGGCCGGGCATTCGCCCCAGCGAGCGCGAGGTGGTGCTGCGGCGCTTCCACAGGGGGCCGCAGCAAAATTCCGTGGCGGGGCATGGCATCGGCCTTGCGCTGGTCGCGGCGATCGTGCGGCTGCACGGTTTTTCGATGCGGATCGAGGACGCGGCGCCGGGCTGCGATGTGACGATTTTCTGCAGTTCGGCGTGAGGATCAGCCCGTGCTCGCTTGTTTTTCGCGGTCGGCTTCCAGCAGGTCGGCCAGCTCGGTCGCCGCCTGTTCGGTGGTTTGAATCAGGCGCCGTTCATCATCGGCATAAGCATGGGTTTCCCTGAGCAGCTCTTCGTCATGGGTACGAAACAGCGCGACCGTGCGCCGCGCCATCGCCTCGCCGATGCCGAGTCCGTTGAGGGCCAGTTCCGACATGCGCAGCGCCGAGAAAAACGTTTCGCGGACGATTTCGCGGACGCCGAGATCCATCAGCCGGTGCGCATGGTTGCGGTCATGCGCGCGGGCGATGATGGTCAGATGCGGGAATTCCCGTTGGGCCATGGCCGTGAGCGTGAGAATGGCCTCGCGATCGTCCAGGGCGATGATCAGGATCTTGGCGCGCGCCGCCCCGGCTGCGCGCAGCAGCTCCAGCCGGGTCGGGTCGCCGAAATAGATTTTCGGGCCGAAGCGGCGCACCGCTTCGATCCGCTTCGCATCGGAGTCCAGGGCCGTATAAGCGATGCGTTGCACGCTCAGCACGCGGCCGACGATCTGCCCCATGCGGCCGAAGCCGCAAATAATGACCGGGATGTCTGCAGGCTCGATCCGGTCGGCGGGCCGCGTCTCGCGTTTGGGCTGCAGGCGCGGGATGAGCAGCCGTTCCGACCCCGCAAACAGGATCGGCGTGATGATCATCGACAACGCGATGATCAGCGTCGCCATGTCGGCGGTGGGTTTGGCCATCACGCCCGCCTGGGTGGCGGCGGCGAACAGCACGAAGCTGAACTCGCTGCCTTCGGGCAAGGCGCTGGCGAAACGCAGCGCGCTGGTGAGGTTGCGCCGCTTGAGCCAGCCCGCGGCGAAGGTGATGGCGATCTTGACGAGCACCAGAAGAATCAGCCCGGCGAAGATGGCGCCAGGTTGGCGCAGCACCAGGCCGAGGTCGGCGGACAGGCCGACGGAAATGAAAAAGAAGCCGAGCAGCAGCCCCTCGAAAGGTTCGATGTCCGTCTGGATCGCATGGCGATATTCGGAATCGGAGAGCATCACCCCGGCCATGAAGGCGCCGAGCGAGGTTGAGAGCCCGGCCCATTGCGCCAGCGCGGCGGTGCCGGCCACCAGCAGCAGGGCGGTGGCGGTGAACACTTCCGGCGAACGCAGCCGGCCGACCAGGCGGAAGAGATGCGGCACGGCCAGGGTGCCGCCCACCAATATCACCGCGACCGCGATCAGCCCCCGCACCACGGGCTGCCAGGGGATCTCCGCGGCGTTGGGCAAATGGTGCGGCAGCAGCGGCACGCCATGCCCCAAAAGCGGCACCAGCGCGACGAGCGGGATGAACATGATGTCCTGGAACAGCAGCACGGCGAAACTGTCGCGCCCGGCGGTGGTGCTGAGCAGTTTGCGGTCGGCCAGCATCGGCAGCACGATGGCGGTGGAGGAAAGCGCCAGCCCGGCGCCGAGCACGATGGAATCGTGCCAGGCGATGCCGGCCAGATGCGCCAGCAGCGCGATCGCCGCCGCCGTCGGCACGAGCTGGCCGAGGCCGAGCTCGAGAATCGTGCCACGCAGGATCCACAAACGGTGCGGCCGCAATTCCAGCCCGATCAGGAACAGCAGCATCACCACGCCGAGTTCGGAGACCGCGGTGATCTGCCCGCTTTGCCGCACCAGCCCGAAGCCGGCCGGGCCGATCGCCACGCCGGCGATCAGATAGCCCAGAATGCTGCCCAGCCCGAGCAGCCGGGTCACCGGCAGGGCGATGACGCTGGCGCCGAGCAGCGCCACCAGGGTTTCCAGCATGCTTTGGCTCCCGGGTTGTACGGTCGCGGGGACCGAGGATCGTGAACCTATGCTAGGTGGCCCGTTTGCCGGGGGATGGCAACGTCCGAGGACTGTCTTTCTGCGTCCGGGGCGGATAGTATCGCCAAACGCAAGGTTGTCGTGAGCAAGAGGAGGTCGGCATGGCTGGTAGTGTGAACAAGGTGGTACTCGTGGGGAATCTCGGACGGGATCCGGAGGTCCGCAACGCGCAGTCGGGCATGAAGATCGTCAATCTGGCGGTGGCCACCTCCGATAGCTGGAATGATAAGGCCACCGGCGAGCGCAAGGAGCTGACCGAGTGGCACCGCGTCGTCATCATGAACGAGCGGCTGGCCGATGTTGCCGAGAAATATCTGCGCAAGGGCTCGAAAGTGTATATCGAGGGCAAGCTGCAGACCCGCAAATGGACCGACCAGTCTGGCCAGGAAAAATACACGACCGAAATCCTGCTCGGCCGTTTCGGTGGCGAATTGGTGTTGCTCGACCGCCCGGCCGGCGGCGGCGCCGCCGGTGGCGACGATTACGCCGCCTCGCGCCCGGCCTCTTCCTCCCCGCGCGCCGCGGCCCCGGCAGCGCGCGCCGTCGGCGGCTGGGACACGCGCCCCGGCAATAACGAGATGGACGACGAAATCCCGTTCTAAGGAAGGGCCGCCATTGCTAGTGGCACCCGGTCCATGATGCTGAAGATTCCAGTTGACCAGAGGAAGCTCATACAGTTACCTGAGCGGTATGGAATCCGTTATTTGCCACATCGCAGCGGACGGTCGACGCCGCCATCTCCTGATGGGTGGCCGACGTTTGTGCACGCGCTGAGCGAAAACGCACATTGAAAACAAGGCCCCCGTCGGCAGCGACGAGGGCCTTGTTTGTTTTGGGAATTCTTCGTCGCTCCTCTCAACCACCAAGGAGCATGCGATGTCCCCGACAACCTACCCTTCAGATTCAGGCGCGCCCCTCAATCCTTTTGCAGCGGTCATGGAAATCACGCCACGGTCGCCAATCATATTCGTCTCCGGGCAGGGATCTTGGCTGACGGACAGTACAGGCCGTCGCTACCTGGATTTCATCCAGGGCTGGGCGGTGAATTGTCTGGGCCATTCGCCGAAACCGCTTATCGAGGCGCTGACCCGGCAAGCGGCGCAACTGCTAAACTGTAGTCCCGCTTTTTATAACGATCAGATGGTCCGCTTGTCCGACCTGCTTGCGGCTCATAGCGGGCTGCATCACGTGTTTCTGGCCAACAGCGGCGCCGAGGCAAACGAGGGCGCGATCAAGCTCGCCCGCAAATGGGGTGCCAAGCACAGGGATGGCGCGTTTGAAATTATCACCATGGATCACGGCTTTCATGGGCGGACCCTCGCCACCATGGCTGCATCCGGTAAGCCGCAATGGGAACAGCTTTACGAGCCAAAGGTGCCGGGCTTTCCGAAGGTACCGTTGAACGACCTCGACGCTGTGGCCGCTTCCATCACACATCGGACGGCGGCTGTGATGCTGGAGCCTATTCAAGGAGAGGCCGGTGTCTTCGAGGCGACAATCCCATTCTTGCGTGCGGTTCGAGCGTTGACCCGCGAACAGGGGGTGCTGCTGATATTGGATGAAATACAGACCGGCATCGGGCGCACCGGCGATCTATTCGGCTTCGAGCATGCCGGAATTACGCCGGACATAATGACCCTGGCGAAGGGACTCGGCGGCGGCGTGCCGTTGGCCGCCCTGCTGGCCCATCGCGAGGTGTCCTGCTTCGACTATGGCGATCAGGGCGGCACGTTTTGCGGCAATCCGCTAATGGCCGCCGCAGGCTGCGCGGTGATTGAAGAGGTTAGCAGACCCGCTTTCCTGGCGCGTGTTAAGCAAGCCGGCCGGCGCGTTGCGGACGGCTTGCTTGGCCTATCGCGGAAGCATGGGTGCAGTGAGGTTCGCGGCCAGGGGTTGTTGCTCGCGCTCAACCTGGGCCGCGATAATGCCGCCCAAGTGGTCAACCTGTGCCTCGAACGGGGAGTGCTGATCAATGGTCCTCGGCCCAATGCGCTCCGCTTCATGCCCGCTTTAACGGTGACCGATGACGAGATCGACCGGATGCTGGATGTGCTGGACGAAGTACTCGGGGAGGTGAAGGCGCAGTAGTCAGCCTTTTGTTCAGCCACGCCGGAAGCGATGGGCTGAACTGGCGAATGTGTTTTACGGGGTGAGGTCGATGGTCGCGGAGACGGATTCTGTCACCGTCACGGGGCCAGGTTGGTCGGAGGGGGCGGCCATGGCCATCATGCGGCCGGGGAAGGGTGCGATGGGGCCGGCCTCGCCGACCGTGAGCGATTTGATCGGCCCGGCCTTCTCGCCCAGAGACGTGGCGATCAGCATGGCCTGATCGTGCAGCCGCCGGAGTGCGGCCTGGATCGCTTGGTCCTCCGCATGTTGCCGCCCGGCGGGGGAGAGCTGCGCGCTCAGCGTATTCACCTGCAACCCTTGCGCCTGCAGCCGGCCGACCAGATCGGTGAAGGACGCGGCGGGGCGCCCGTCCTCGGCGGGACCGGTGAGGTGCAGGACCTGGCTCGCGGCATATTGCGTGACATGGCCTTGGGCGTCGCTGCTGGTCGCCACGTCATAAAGGCCGGTGGTGGCGGTGATGCCCGGCGCGTGACGCGCAGCATCCAACGCCGCCGCCATCAGCCGGTTGACCGAAGCCTGCGCGGCGGCGGCCTGCGGCGCATAAACCTGCACCGTGAGGTCGGCGACGGCCTCGTCGGGCGGCAATTGCACTGTGCCGGTGGCGGTCAAATGGAGTTCGGTCGGCGTCTGGGCCCCGGCCGACGCGCCGCCGAGCAGCACCAGCAGGACAGCGAGGCGTGGGACGGACATGCGGGACATGTGGCATCTCCTGTTGGGCATTCCGCAAAGCGGCCCTTCCTTTAATCCGATTTGGCCGCCATGCTCCAGCTGCGATGACCAGCGCGCTTGAGACTTTAGCTGAAGAAGCCCGGGCCTGCACGCTATGCGCGGGCCATCTGCCGCTCGGGCCGCACCCGGTTTTCCGCGTGTCCGACACCGCGCGGCTGCTCATCATCGGCCAAGCGCCGGGCACGAAAGTGCATGCGTCCGGGATTCCGTTCGACGACGCTTCCGGCGAGCGGCTGCGCGGCTGGATGGGGACCGAGCGCGAACAATTCTACGATGTGACGCGGATCGCCATCATGCCGATGGGCTTCTGCTATCCCGGGCGTTTCCCCCAAGGCGGGGACCTGCCGCCGCGCAAGGAATGCGCGCCTGCCTGGCACGAGAAATTCCTCGCCCTGATGCCGCAGATCGAGTTGATCCTGCTCGTCGGCTCCTACGCCCAGCACCGCTATCTCGGGCCCGGCAGCATGACCGATCATGTGCGCGCCCATGCCGACCATCCGCGCTTCATGGCGCTGCCGCACCCGTCCTGGCGCACGATCGGCTGGGAAGCGAAAAACCCCTGGTTCGGCACGGAAACTTTGCCAAAGTTGCGCGAGGTGGTCGCAAGGCAGTTCAGGTAAGCAAGGAAGGCTACTTTTTGTGAACAAAAAGTAGCAAAAAAACTTTGTTATGCTGGGCCACAGGCTGCGTCGGCGACAACGCCCATGGCCCAGCGTAACCAAAAGTTTTTGAGCCGCTTTTTTCAAAAAGCGGCTGCTTTCTTTCCTTATCGAAAACTCGCGAGGCTGCGTTTCGCGGTGCCGTCCGGGGCAAAATTTTCGGGCGCCAGCCAGGCCTCCATGGCGTCGCGCCGGCTTGGCCATTCGGCGGCGGTGATGCTGAACATGGCCGTGTCGCGCTCTCTTCCTTTGACCACTTTGTGGGACCGCAAGATCCCTTCCGGGGTGAAGCCGAGGCGCTGCGCGGCGCGGATCGAGGCTGCGTTCAGGGAGTGGCATTTCCAGACCAGGCGGCGATAGCCGAGCTCGTCGGCGGCGCGTTTGAGCAGCAGATACATCGCCTCGGTGGCGGCGCGGGTGCGCTGCAGGCGGGGCGAGAACCAGATATGGCCGAGTTCGATCGCCGCATTCGCCGGCTCGATGTCCATCAGCGACAGCCAGCCCGAGGCGACGCCGGTGGCGATGGGGCGGATGGCCCAGAAGATCGGGTCGTGCTGGGCGGCGTTGTGCGCGATCAGCCGCGCCATCTCATCGCGCGTGGCGAAGGGGCCGAAGCCCATATAGGCGAAACTGTCATCCGCCCCGCGCGCCGCCTCGAACAACTCGTCCGCATGGCGCCGGTGCAGCGGCTCCAGCGCGGTGTACATGCCGGCGAGCGGCGTGCGCGCGGGGAGGGGGCGGGGCCAGGGATCAACTTCCGGTCCGAGCGGCGGTGAATTCACGTCATGGTCTCCTCAAGAAAGAAAGCAGCCGCTTTTTGAAAAAAGCGGCGCAAAAACTTTTGTTTATGCTGGGCCGTGGGCGTTGTCGCCGACCCAGCCCATGCCCTCCGGGGCTATTCCAACGGTGCTACGCACCGCCGGAACCTTCAGCCCCTCCGCCCAGAGTAAATAAAGTTTTTTTGCTACTTTTTGTTCACAAAAAGTAGCGCTTTCTTTGCTTGCCTGTTTAACCCCGCAGTCTCGCCAAAGTCGCCGTGGTCGAATGGCCCGGCAGCAGCTCGGCCAGGGCCACGCTGCCGCCCCAGCTTTCCACCTCAGCGGCGCCGACCACGGTGTCGCGCGTATAGTCCGCGCCTTTGATGAGCAGGTCGGGCCGGATCAGTTTCAGCAGCTCCAGCGGCGTGTCTTCTTCGAACAGGCAGACCAGATCGACGCTGGCGAGCGAGGCCAGCACGGCGGCGCGCGCCGCCTCGCCCTGGGCCGGGCGGGTTGGGCCTTTCAGGCGTGCGACCGACGCGTCGGCATTGATGCCGACGATCAGGCGGTCGCACATGGCGCGGCATTGTTCGAGCAAATGCACATGGCCGGGGTGCAGCAGGTCGAAGCAGCCATTGGTGAAGCCGACCTTGTAGCCGCGCGTGCGCCAGCGTTCCGCCGCCTCGGCGGCGTTGGCGGCGGTGACGACCTTGCGCAGGGCGCCGGTGACCGGGGAGAGGGCGGCGAGCAGGTCGGCCGGGCGCGCCACAGCGGTGCCGACCTTGCCGACGACGATGCCGCCGGCGATGTTGGCCAGCCGGGCCGCGTCGACCAAGGGCACATCGACCGCCAAGGCGGCGGCCAACGTGGCGACCACGGTGTCGCCGGCGCCGGAGACGTCGAACACTTCCTTGGCTTCGCCGGGAAAATGGCGGACTTCGTCGGCGGTGATCAGGCTCATGCCATCCTCGGCGCGGGTGACGAGCACGGCGCCGAAATCGTAGCGGGCGAGCAGCACCTGGGCGGCGGCGACGATGGCACTTTCGCTGTCGACCGACAGGCCGGTGGCTTCGGCCAGTTCGCGCCGGTTCGGCGTGACCACGTCCGCGCCTCGGTAGCGGCTGTAATCGCGGCCCTTGGGGTCGACGATGACGCGCCGGCCGAGCGATTTGGCACCGGCGATGATCTGGGCGGCGACTTCGTCACTCAGCACGCCTTTGCGATAATCGGAGAGCAGGGTGATGGACGTCGCGGCGACGGCATCGAGGGCGATGCGGATGAGGCGTTCAGTGAGCTTTTCCGGAAGCGGAATGGTCTGCTCGCGGTCGGCACGGATGAGATGCTGGCCTTGCGCGATATAGCGGGTTTTCAGCGTGGTGGTGCGGCCGCCTTGCACCAGCAGCCAAGGCTCCACCCGTTCCTGGCCGCCGATCAGCCCGGTCAGGTCCGAGCCGGCCTGGTCGTCGCCGACCACGGAGACAAAGGCTGCCGAGGCATCGAGGGCGGTGAGGTTGCGCACGACGTTGCCGGCGCCGCCCGGCATTGCCACTTCGCGCGTCACCGTGAGGATCGGCACCGGCGCTTCGGGGCTTACGCGTTCCACCTCGCCATAGACGTAGCGGTCGAGCATCGCATCGCCCACGACCAGAACGCTGGCGCGGGCGAGGCGCTTCACACAGGCACCCAAATCGATTGTCGTGTCAGCCATTGTCATGAGAAACCGCTAACCCCTAGCCGCCGATCTGGCAACGGCGCAGAAACCTATCTATCTTCCGGCCGATGACAGATTTACCGGCTTTTCTCGACTCGAACCGGCCGGATGTGCCGGATCTGGCGGTCCCCCGCGGCATCACGCCTTTCTTCATCCCCAGCCAGCCGGTGCGCGGCCGTTTGATCCGGCTGGGGCCGCTGGCTCATACCTTGTTGACGCGCCACGACCACAGCCCGCCGGTGCGTGCGCTGCTGGGCCAGGCGCTGGCTTTGGCTGCTTCGCTGGCGACCGCGCTGAAATTTTCCGGCTCGTTCAGCCTGCAGGCCAAGGGCGATGGCCCGGTCTCCATGCTGATCGCCGACTGCACCGACGGCGGCGCGCTGCGCGGCTATGCGCGCGTGGACAAGGAGGCCGACATTCCGGCCGACGGCACGGCCCGGCAGATGCTGGGCAACGGCTATCTCGCCTTTACCGTCGATCAAGGCATGAGCCGGGAACCGCAGCAGGGGATCGTGGCGCTGGAGGGGGAGACCCTGGCGCAGATGGCCGAGAGCTATTTCACGGTTTCCGAGCAGTTGCCCTGCAAGGTCTATCTTGCCGCCGGTGAGACGCCCCAGGGCTGGCGCGCCGCGGCGCTGGTGATCGAGCGCATCGCCGGGGCCGGCGGCGTCGGCCCGGACAGTTCCGCCGATGAGCAGGAGGAGGTCTGGCGCACCGCCTGTATCCTCGCCGACACGGTGACGACGGATGAATTGCTCGACGATTCACTGGCGCCGGAACGGCTGCTTTACCGGCTGTTCCATGGCGAAGGCGTGGCAGTGGATCGGCCGCGCGTTCTGGCCTATGGCTGCCGTTGTTCGCGTGCCCGTCTGGGCAGCATTCTTGAGGGGTTCTCGCCGGACGATCTCGATCATATGGCGGTGGACGGTGATATCGTCATGAATTGTGAGTTCTGTAATTTCGCGTTCCGTTTTCCCCGTGAGACTGTTAATGGCCGTTCTGGAGCCTCTTAACATGAAGTTATGGCATTTTTCGTCCTTCGCCGTGCTGGCCGGGCTGGCCGGGTGCAGCAGCCCGCCGCCGCCGCAATATTTCCCGCCGCTTACTTATTCTTATCTGCCGCCGCTGGTGCTCAAGGTCGCGACCCTCAACATCGTGGACGACTATGTGCCGACACCCGACACGGTGGCGTTGCTGGCGCAGGACCCAGCACCCCCGGCCCAGACGCTGATGACAATGCTCAGGGGACGGGTGGTGGCCTCCGGCGCGCCGGGGACGGGCACGGTGACGATTCAGAACGCGTCGGTTCACCAGGTTGACGGCACGTTAACCGGGGCGATGACGGTGGATGTGACCGTGGCAAGCGCGGACGGGCACAGCACCGGTTATGCCGAGGCCACCGTGTCCGCCTCGCGCTCGGCGCCGGGGTCCGATGACGGGCCGAACGCCATGCCGGCGGCTTTGTACGGCCTGACCAAGCAGCTGATGGAAAACATGAACGTGCAGCTGCAATACCAGATGCAGCATAATCTGAGCGGCTGGCTGTCCTGGTCGCCGACCCCCGGTTCGCCGGTGCCCGGCTATGCCCCCGCCGCCGCGGGCGCTGCGGTCCAGACGACGCCGCTGACGGCGCCCCCGGCAGGGGGAGGCGGCGCGGCGGCTGCGCCGGTGGCCCCCGCCGCGCCGGGCCCCGCCTATCCGGAGCCCCAAGGGAACCTGATCCCGCCCGGCTATCCCGGTAGCCAGGTGCCGCCGGCGCAATAAAGCCGTCCGCCGGGCGCGGGGCATGGCGGCTTGGTTACTTGACGCCGTGCTCCATGCGGTCTAGACCGCGCGCTTCATTGACGGTTTTTTTATCGGCGGAACCTTATGGCCAATATCGCACAAGCGCAGAAGCGCATTCGGCAGACTCTCAAGCGCACGATGCGCAACAAGGCGCGCAAGTCGCGCGTTCATAGCGCCATCCGCAAGGTTGAGGAAGCCGTGGCTTCTGGCAACAAAGAGGCGGCGCAGGCCGCGTTCCGCGCCGCGCAGCCGGAATTGCAGCGCGCGGTCGGTAAGGGGGTGCTGAAGGCGAACGCCGTTTCGCGCAAGATCTCCCGCCTTTCGGCCCGTGTGAAGGCCGTCGCCGCCTAGCCCTTCGCGGCCAGGCTGCAGCGGTTTGTTGACTTCCTGAGCGTGAGACATGGCGCGTCCCGGGTCTATGACCGGGACGCGCCATTTTTGTTCTTAGAATCTAACCCATTGTTATCGTTCAGAGATTTGTGGATGGAAACCTTGGGTTGAGTATCTGTTGAATTTACACGTTAATTTGGAATGATCAGCGCCGTATCGGCCGTGATGAAGGAATTGAGCACTTGCCAGTCCAGGCGCTTCTAACTTAAAGTCGCCAAGCATACTTGTGCCCGCGTGGATGCCGTTAATTGGGAAACTTATAGTCTATTTCAGGCTTTTTCCCGAAAGCCTACGCCGGGCATGTCTTTTTTTGGGGCTGGAGCGGAATTGGGAATGAGCCTGGAAATCGGTTCCATGCGTGATGGAGGTGTCGCGGTTTCGTCTTCGCCCGCGCGCCGAGATGACGCCGCCCTGAACGAACAATGGGCGCGTGTGCGCGCCCGCCTGCAGGCAGAGGTTGGGGAAGTCGAATATCGCACCTGGCTGAAGCAGGTGGCCCTGGCCGGGGTCAATGGCGACGAAGTGACGGTCATCCTGCCCACGCGCTTTCTGCGCGACTGGGTCAACAAGGAATATGGCGAGCTGATCGCCGCGTTCTGGCAGGCGGAAAACCCCGACATCCGGCATGTGGACATCCGCACCCAGCCGAGCCGCGGGACCGCGCCGAATCTCGCCGAGCCCGAGCCGGCGAGTGTGCCGGCCGCGACGGCCACCGTCGCGGCTGCAACCTCCGCGCCGCCGCGCTCGGAGCTTGTGGCGCCGCTCGACCAGCGTTTCACGTTCGACACGTTCGTGGTCGGCAAGCCGAACGAATTCGCCTATGCCTGCGCCCGCCGGGTCGCGGAATCGCCGGCCACGCCGGGGTTCAATCCGCTGTTCCTGTATGGCGGGGTCGGCCTGGGCAAGACCCACCTGATGCACGCCATCGCCTGGGAATTGTCGACCCGGCGCCAGGGCGCGGGGCCGGTGTCCGTCGCTTATATGTCGGCGGAAAAATTCATGTACCGCTTCATCAACGCGCTGCGCTCGCAGTCGACGTTGGAGTTCAAGAACGAATTGCGCAGCGTCGACGTGCTGATGATCGACGATCTGCAGTTCCTCATCGGCAAGGATAACACCCAGGAAGAGTTCTTCCACACGTTCAATGCGCTGGTCGACGCCGGCAAGCAGATCGTGATTTCCGCCGACAAGTCGCCGTCGGATCTGTCCGGCCTCGAGGACCGTTTGCGGACCCGTCTCGGATGCGGAATGGTCGCGGACCTGCACGCCACCACCTTCGAACTTCGCATTTCCATTCTGGAGGCAAAGGCCTCACGGGCGGGCGTGGACGTGCCGGCCAAGGTGCTGGAATTCCTGGCACGCAAGATCACCTCCAACGTGCGCGAGCTGGAAGGCGCCCTGAACCGCCTGGTGGCGCACGCCAACCTGTTCGACCGGCAGCTGACGATGGAGACCGCGCATGAGGTGCTCCATGACGTGCTCAAGGCCTATGACCGCAAGGTCACGATTCAGGAGATCCAGAAGCGCGTCTCCGATCATTACAATATCCGCGTGGCGGAGATGTCGTCGGCGCGGCGCGCCCGCAACATCGCGCGCCCGCGCCAGGTGGCGATGTATCTGGCCAAGCAGCTGACCAGCAAGAGCCTGCCGGATATCGGCCGGCATTTCGGCGATCGGGACCATACCACGGTGATGCACGCCGTCTCGCGCGTGGGCGAACTGATGGGCCAGGATGCCGCCTTCGCCGAAGACGTGGAACTGCTGCGCCGCATGCTGGAGAGCTGAGCCGCCAGCGGGCGGCGCATTGCGGGGGTGAGGGCGCTGAGGCGCGGGCCGGATGGCGGTCGGCGGCCCTGCCCTGCGCCTCTGTGCGTGGCGCAGGGCAGAGCTTCCCTATCGGAGCGCCCCTTGCTATCCTGACGGGCACGAATCGGTCGTCGCGACGAGACTCAAGTATTGCCGTCAGGAAGGGTATCATGAAGTTCAAGGCCGATCGCGCCACGTTGATGAAGTCGCTGGCCCATGTCCAGAACGTCGTCGAGAAGCGCAATACCATTCCCATTCTGGCCAACGTGCTGCTGGCGGTGCGCGACGGAAAGCTGACCATCGCCGCCACTGATCTGGAGATCGCCCTGGTCGAGGAGGTCGCCGCGCAGACCATGCGTGACGGGGCCATCACGGTGCCGGCCACGACCTTGTATGAGATCGTTCGCCGTCAACCCGACAATGTTGAAATCGAATTGGACCATCCGGGCGGGGACGCGCCTTTGGCGTTGCGCGCCGGCCGCTATGCCACCAGCCTGGTGGGGTTGAGCGTCGATGAGTTTCCCAAGCTCGATGCCGGCAAGCTGACGCACCAGTTCGTGCTCTCCGCGCAGGAGCTGCGCGGGCTGATCGACCGCACGCGTTTCGCGATCAGCACCGAAGAAACCCGCTATTACCTGAACGGCATTTTTCTGCACGCGGCGGAGAGCGAAGCCGGCCCCGTACTGCGGGCGGTCGCCACCGACGGCCACCGTCTGGCGCGCGTCGAGGAACCGCTGCCGGCAGGGGCCAAGGGCATGCCGGGCGTGATCATTCCGCGCAAGACCGTGACCGAGCTGCGCAAGCTGCTCGATGAGGTGTCGACCGAGGCCGATGTGGCGCTCTCGGAGACCCGCATCCAGTTCACCATCGGCACGATGCGCCTGACCAGCAAGCTGATCGACGGCACCTTCCCCGATTATGAGCGGGTGATTCCGCGCGGCAACGACAAGGTGCTGCGGGTCGAGAAGAAGGATTTCAACGATGCCGTCGGCCGCGTCTCGGCGATCAGCGCCGAGCGGCACCGTCCGGTGAAATTGTCGCTGGCCAAGGATCTGCTGGTCATTTCCGCCTCCAGCCCGGAACAGGGCACGGCCTCCGAGGAACTCGGCTCCGAGCTGATCGACTACCAGTCCGGCCCGCTCGAGATCGGCTTCCAGGCGCGCTATCTGTCGGACGTGACCGACCAGATCCGCGGCAAGGTGGAATTCGTGTTCGCCGACGGCGCGGCGCCGACCCTGGTGCGTGACCAGGACGACCAGTCGGCGGTGTACGTGCTGATGCCGATGCGGGTCTGACGACGCAGCTCAGCCGGCTCACCCTTAGCGATTTCCGCTCCTACGCCTCACTGCGCTTTGCGCCCGCCGCGCGGGTCAATGTGTTTGCCGGGCCGAATGGGAGCGGCAAGACCAATCTGCTCGAAGCCATCTCCTTGCTGGTGCCGGGCCGGGGCCTGCGAGGTGCGAGGTTTTCGGAACTCGCGCGCAAAGGTGAGGGCGCGACGGGCGGTTGGGCGGTTGCCGCGCAGATCGACGACGCAGCCGGCGGGTTCGAAATCGGCACTGGTTCCGCCGAAGGGGCGCCGGAGCGCCGGGTGTTTTTGCTGGATGGGCAGAAGCCGCGCGCGCAGGCAGACATCGCTTTGAGGCTCGCCGCCGTCTGGCTGACCCCGCAAATGGACCGGCTGTTCACTGAATCCGCCTCCGGCCGCCGGCGCTTCCTCGACCGCCTTGTGGTGGCGCTGGAACCCGGCCATGCGCGGGAGATGGCGGCGTTCGAAGCCGCTTCTTCGCAGCGCAACCGCCTGCTCGGCGACCGGCCGGACCCGGCCTGGCTTTCCGGCCTCGAGGATGCCATGGCCCGCCACGCGGTGGCGGCCACCGCCGGCCGGGCCGCCTTGCTCGGTCAATTGAACGCAACCCTGGCGCGCGGCGCGGCGGCGCCCTTTCCCCTGGTGGGGCTGGACCTGGCCTGCCCGATCGACGCCAAGCTGCGCCAGCGCCCCGCCTTGGATGTGGAAGATGAATTGCGCACTTCCTACCGGAACGCCCGGGCGCAGGACGCCGTGCAGCGCGGCGCCTCGCTGGGGCCGCAGAAGAGCGACCTGCTGATCACCGACGCCGCCACCGGCCGGCCGGCGGCGCTGTCGTCCACCGGGCAGCAGAAAGCGATGCTGATCGGCATCGTGCTCGGCCACGCGGCGCTGATCGCCGCCACGCGCGGCACGCCGCCGCTGCTGCTGCTCGACGAGCCGCTGGTGCACCTGGATGCCGCGCACCGCACCGCCCTCTTCGCGGCGATCGGCACGCTGGATCTCTCCGCCTGGCTTACCGGCACGGATGTCGAGCCATTCGCCGGGCTGGCGGCCGCCTGTTACACGATCCGCGATGGCTCTATAGGTTTGATATGAAAATTGTCATCCTCGGCGACCTGCTCGGCCGCACCGGGCGGGAAGCCGCGATCAAGGCCATCCCGCATTTGCGCGATCATCTCAAACTCGATTTCCTGGTGGTGAATGGCGAGAATGCCAGCCACGGGTTCGGCCTGGCGCCGGAGATGGCGGACGCCTTGTTTGCCGCCGGGGCCGACGCCATCACGCTCGGTAACCATGCCTGGGACCGGCGCGAGATCATCCCCTATATCGCCCAGGAGAAGCGGCTGATCCGGCCGCTGAATTTCCCGCCCGGCACGCCGGGCTCCGGCGCCACAATGATCACAGCGCGGGATGGGCGGCGCGTGCTCGTGGCGCAGCTCATGGGGCGGCTGTTCATGGACCCGCTGGATTGCCCGTTCCAGGCCACCGAGGCGCTGCTCAACCGGCACCGGCTGGGCAACGGGCTGGACGCGGTGCTGCTCGATTTCCACGCCGAGGCGACCTCGGAGAAAATGGCGTTCGGCCACGCGTTCGACGGCCGCGCCTCGATGATTTTCGGCACCCATACCCATGTGCCGACGGCGGACCATCAGGTGCTGCCGAACGGCACGGGCTTCGTGACCGATCTCGGCATGTGCGGCGACTATGACAGCGTGATCGGCATGGGCAAGGACGCGGCAATGGCGCGCTTCATCCGCAAAATGCCGGGCGAACGCCTGGCCCCGGCGGAAGGGGAGGCAACCGTGTGCGGCGTGTTCGTCGAAACCGATGAAAAAGGGCTGGCACTGCGCGTGGAGCCGGTGCGTATGGGCGGAAGGCTGCGGCCTGAGATGCCGCTGGTTTAGGAGTAAGGGAAGGCTACTTTTTGTGAACAAAAAGTAGCAAAAAAACTTTGTTAATCTGGGCCATGGGCGTTGTCGTCGACAAAGCCCACGCCCTCCGGGGCTATTCCAACGGTGCTACGCACCGCCGGAACCTTCAGCCCCTCCGCCCAGCATAAACAAAAGTTTTTGCGGCGCTTTTTTCAAAAAGCGCCTGCTTTCTTCAAATGCTTACCGAAAATCGCTCGATGTCCCGCATCCCGTCTTCCCCCGCGCGCCAAGTTTGCAAGGTCCAGACCACGGAGGGGAAGGCGATCTCCGTCCAAGGGATTTCCTCCCAGGCGAAGAGCCTGGTCTCCAATGTCTCATGTCCGGCGCTGAAATCGGGCGGGCCCTCGAAGCGGGCGCGGAAGAACATCTGCACCTGGGAGATGTGGCGGACGGTGTAGATGCCGATCAGCCCTTCCAGGGTGATGCGCGCCATGGCCTCCTCGAGCGCCTCGCGGCGCGCGCCCTCCTCAGGCTGTTCATGCGCCTCGAGAAACCCAGCCGGGAGGGTCCAGAAGCCGGCGCGCGGCTCGATGGCGCGGCGGCACAGCAGCACTTTGCCTTCATGCGCCACCACCGAACCGGCGACGATCTTCGGGTTGTCATAGGCGATGTAGCCGCACTGCGCACACACATCGCGTTCATGCGTGTCGCCTTCGGGGATCTGTTTCACGAAGTCCGCCATGGCGGAGAAAGTAGCCGCTTTTTGAAAAAAGCGGCGCAAAAACTTTTTGTTTACGCTGGGCCGGCGGCGTTGAAACCAGCACGGCCCAGTTTTTTTGCTTCTTTTTTTCAAAAAAGAAGCGCTGTCTTACCTACCCCATATTGGACAAGCCGGCGCTCAGCACTTCCACCCCTGGCAGGATCTTGCCTTCCATCCATTCCAGGAAAGCGCCGCCGGCGCTGGAGAGGTAGCTCATCCGGTGGTGCACGCCGGCTAGTTTCAGGGCTGAGACCGTGTCGCCGCCGCCGCCGACCGAGACGATCTTGCCTTCGTCGGTGGCCTTGGCGATGGCTTCGGCCAGTTCGTTGGTTGCGGCGTCGAAAGGCTTGGTCTCGAACGCGCCGAGCGGGCCGTTCCAGATGATGGTCTTGATCTCCGGCAGCCGCTTGATGAAGGCGGCGACGGTGGCGGGGCCGACATCGAGCGCCATGGAATCGGCCGGGATGGCGTCCACCCCGACCACTTCGGTCGGCACGTTGGCGGCGAAGGTTTTGGCGACCACCACATCCTGGGGCAGGATGATGTCGCAGCCTTTTTCCTTGGCGGTCTTCAGGATTTGCAGCGCGGTGGCGTGCAGGTCCTTCTCCTGCAGCGACTTGCCGACGTCATGGCCTTGCGCCGCGAGGAAGGTGTTGGCCATGGCGCCGCCGATGACCAGGATGTCCACCTTGCCGACCAGGTTGGTCAGCAGTTCGAGCTTGGTGGAGACTTTCGAGCCGGCGACGATGGCGGCGACCGGGCGGGCCGGGTTGCCGAGCGCCTGTTCCAGCGCCGTGAGTTCCGCCTGCATCAGCCTTCCGGCATAGGAGGGCAGCAGCTTGGCCACGCCCTCGGTGCTGGCATGGGCGCGGTGCGAGACGGAGAAGGCGTCGTTCACATAGATGTCGGCAAGCTGTGCCAGCGCCTTGGCGAATGCCGGGTCGTTCTCTTCTTCGCCGGGGTGGAAGCGGGTGTTTTCCAGCACCGCCACGTCGCCGCCTTGCATGGCATCGACGATTCGGGCGGCTTCCGGGCCGATGCAATCCTCGGCAAAGCCGACTGGTCTGCCGAGCACCACGCCCAGCGCCTGGGCGATGGGGCGCAGCGAGAGTTCCGGCACGATCTTGCCTTTTGGCCGGTCGAAATGGCTGAGCACGATCACCCGCGCGCCCTTGTCGGAGAGCTCGCGGATGGTGGGGACGAGGCGCTCCAACCGGGTCAGGTCGGTCACCTTGCCGTCGCGGACCGGCACATTCAGGTCCGCGCGGAGCAGCACGCGCTGCCCCGCGACTTTAAGGTCGTCGAGCGTCTGGCTCACAGCGACCCGAACAACGCGGCCGTATCGGACATCCGGCTCGAGAAGCCCCATTCATTGTCATACCAGCCCATCACCCGGGCCAGCGCGCCGTCGACCACCGTGGTCTGCGGGGCGTCGAAGCTGCAGGAGAAGGCGACGTGGTTGAAGTCCGCGCTGACCAGCTTGGCGGTGGAATAATCCAGGATGCCCTTGAGCTCGCCTTCGGAGGCAAGCTTCATCGCCGCGTTGATCTCTTCGGCCGTGGGCTGCTTCTTGAGATTCACGTCGAGCGAGACCAGCGACACGTTCGGGGTCGGCACGCGGATGGCGGTGCCGTCCAGCTTGCCCTTGAGCTCAGGCATCACCAGGCCCACGGCCTTCGCGGCGCCGGTGGTGGTCGGGATCATCGACAAAGCGGCGGCGCGGGCGCGGTGCAGGTCCTTGTGCAGCGTGTCCACGGTCTTCTGGTCGCCGGTATAGGAGTGGATGGTCACCATATAGCCGCGTTCGATGCCGAAATTCTCGTGCAGCACCTTCGCCATCGGGGCGAGGCAGTTGGTGGTGCAGGAGGCATTGGAAATGATCGTCATGTCCTTGGTCAGGATCTTCTGGTTGACGCCGTAGACGATGGTGGCGTCCACCCCTTCCGCCGGCGCGGAAACCAGCACCTTGCGCGCGCCGGCGATGAGAAGCTGGGCGGCGGCTTCACGCTTGGTGAACAGACCGGTGCATTCCAGCGCCACGTCGACGCCGCCGAGCGGCACTTTCGACGGGTCGCGCTCGGCCGTGACCTTGATCGGCGCATAGGTGCGGCCGGCATGGGTAATGATCAGGGAATCGCCCCGCACCTCTACGGTGCCGGGGAAACGGCCATGCACGGAATCGTAGCGGAACAAATGCGCGTTGTCTTCGACGCTGCCCAGATCGTTGATCAGCACGGGCTCGACATCGGTACGGCCGCTCTCGATCATGGCGCGAAGCACCAGACGGCCGATGCGCCCGAAACCGTTAATCGCGATTTTCACTGCCACGTTTCAAATTCCTTTCGTTTTTACGGCGGCCATGATGGCCGCTTCGGTAATACCGAAATGCTCATATAGGGCGTCCGCCGGCGCACTGGCGCCGAACCCCGTCATGCCGATGAAAATTCCGTTAGGTCCCAGCCAGCGTTCCCAGCCGAAGCCGGCGGCGGCCTCGATGCCGATGCGCGGTGCGTCGCCGAGCACCGCGTTCTGATAGCTCTCATCCTGCTGCTGGAACAATTCAAAACTCGGGGCGGACACCACCGCGACCTGGATGCCCTCCTGCGCCAGCTTGGCGCGCGCCGCCATCGCCAGGGCGACTTCGGTTCCGGTGGCGATCAGGGTCGCGGCCCGTTTGCCCTCGGCCTCGGCCAGCACATAGGCGCCGCGCGCGCTCTTGCAGCCATTGGCCTGCAGGCGCAGCGCCGGCACCGCCTGGCGGGAGAGCACGAGCAGCGAGGGGCCGGAGCTGTTGCGCAGCGCCAGCTCCCAGCATTCCGCGGTTTCCATGGCGTCGGCCGGGCGCAGCACCAGCACGTTCGGCATGGCGCGGAAGCTGGCCAGATGCTCGACCGGCTGATGCGTCGGTCCGTCTTCGCCGAGGCCGATGGAATCGTGGGTCAGCACATGGATGACGCGCACCCGCATCAGCGCCGCGAGGCGCAAGGAGGGGCGCATATAGTCGGAGAAGACGAAGAACGTGCCGCCATAGGGGATGAGGCCGCCATGCAGCGCGATGCCGTTCATCGCCGCGGCCATGCCGTGTTCGCGCACGCCGTAATAAATGTAGCGGGCGGCGAAATTCTCGGCGCTGGCGCCGGCCATGCCCTTCACCAGGGTGAGGTTGGAACCGGTAAGATCGGCGGAGCCGCCGACCAGCTCAGGAATGGCGGGGGCCAGCACTTCCAGAGCCTTCTGGCTGGCCTGGCGCGTGGCGAGCTTGGGTTTCTGCTCCGCCAGAGCGGCCTTGTAGAGGGCCATGGCGTCGACCCAGCCTTCCGGCAACTGGCCTTCCATCACGCGCTCGAACTCGGCGCGTTGTGGGTGCTTGGCCAGTCGTTTCAGCCAGGCGCGGCGGGACACGGCGCCGCGGCTGCCGGCGGCGCGCCAGGGCGCATAAACCTCGTCCGGCACGGTGAAGGGCAATTGGTCCCAGCCCAAAGCGCGTTTCGTCGCCTCAGCCTCGGCGCCGCCCAGAGCTGCGCCATGGACACCGGCAGTGCCAGCCTTGCTCGGCGCGCCGAAGCCGATGATGGTCTTGCAGGCGATGATCACCGGCTTGCTCGACTTCATCGCGAAATTCAGCGCCGCCTGGAGCTGGTCGAAATCATGCCCGTCGATGCGCCGTGTCGCCCAGCCATAGCCGGCGAACCGCTTCAGCGGGTCTTCGGAGACGGAAAGGTCGGTGCCGCCGTCGATGGAAATGCTGTTATCGTCGAACAGCACCACCAGCTTGTTGAGCTTGAGATGGCCGGCGAGCGCGCCGGCTTCGTGGCTGACGCCCTCCATCAGGCAGCCGTCGCCGGCGATCACCCAGGTGCGGTGGTCGACCAGGCTCTTGCCGAATTTCGCCGCGAGGAGGCGCTCGGCGAGCGCCATGCCGACGGCGGTCGCCAGGCCCTGGCCAAGCGGGCCGGTGGTCATTTCGATCGCCGGGTGCTCGCGGTATTCCGGGTGGCCGGCGGTCACGGCATGCAGCTGGCGGAAGGATTTGAGGTCGTCGATGGCCATGCGCTCGTGCCCGGTGAGGTGCAGCAGCGCGTAGAGCAGCATGGAGCCGTGGCCGGCCGAGAGCACGAAGCGGTCGCGGTCCGCCCAGCTCGGGTTGGCGGCGTCGAATTTCAGATATTTGCGCCAGAGCGTCGTGGCGGCATCCGCCATGCCCATCGGCATGCCGGGATGGCCGGATTTGGCGGCTTCGACCGCATCGATGGCGAGGGCGCGGATGGCGTTGGCCATGATGCGGTCTTCGGTGAGGGGACGCGCCAATATCTCAGCCTGCCGTGCCAGAGCTGCTTCGTTGCCTGAAATGTCTGCCAAACTCGCCATCTTACGCCTGTTCCGTCGTGTCTGCGGCGTGCATAAAGCCAGTGCATTGAAGCGGCAACCCGGAGTTTTTCTTTTCCATGACAGTACGAACGAACCAGCGGATTGACGGCACCAGGCTGTGGGACAGTTTGATGGAGATCGCCAAGATCGGCGCGACGCCGAAAGGCGGCGTGAAGCGCCTGACGCTCAGCGAGGAGGATCGCCAGGGGCGGTTGTTGTTCCAGAGCTGGTGCGAGGCGCTGGGGCTGAAGGTCAGGGTCGACAGCATGGGCAATATGTTCGCAAGGCGCGAGGGGCGTGACCCGACGCGGCCGCCGGTGCTGATGGGTTCGCATCTCGACAGCCAGCCGACGGGCGGAAAGTTCGATGGCGCACTTGGTGTGATCGCCGGCCTGGAGGTGATGCGCACGCTGCACGACCTGAACATCGTGACGGAAGCGCCGATCGAGCTGGTGAACTGGACCGATGAGGAAGGTTGCCGCTTCGGCCGGGCGATGATGGGCAGCGCCGTGTGGTCGGGGCTGGAGCGGGAAGAGTCGATGAAGGCGCGGCGCGACGAAGACGGCGTCATCGTCGCCACGGCGTTGCAGGAGATCGGCTTCGCCGGGCCGGAGCCCTGCGCTTCCTTTCCGGCGGATGCGATGTTCGAGCTGCATATCGAACAGGGTCCGCTGCTGGAGGCGGGAGGGGAAAAAATCGGCATCGTCACCGGGGCGCAGGCGCAGATCTGGTACGAGGCGGAAGTGACCGGCTTCGATTCCCACGCCGGCACCACACCCCCGGTGGCGCGCCGGGATGCGTTGCTGACGGCGGCGCGCATCGTCGAGCTGGTGGACGCCATCATGCGCGAAGAGGGCGATACCAAAGTGACCGATCCCGGGCGCGGCACGGTCGGGCGGTTCACTGTTTACCCGAACTCGCCGAACGTGATCCCCGGCCGGGTGCGCTTCAACGTGGAGTTCCGCAATGTCTCGGAGGCGCGGATTGCCGAGATCGCGGCGACGTTCCCGGCGCGTGCCCAGGCGCTGGCCGAAGCCAACCGCACAAATCTCACGCTGAACACGGTGTTCCGCGTGCCGGCGCAGCCTTTCGATGCGGACTGCGTGGCGCTGGTGGAACAGGCCGCGGCGAAGCTCGGCTACCCCGCGCGCCGCATGGTCTCGGGCGCCGGGCACGATGCGGTGCACACCGCCTCATGCATCCCGACCGCGATGATCTTCACCCCGTGCAAGGACGGGCTCTCGCATAACGAGGCGGAATCGATCGCGCCCGATGAGGCCGAGGCGGGGGCGCAAGTCCTGTTCGAGGCGGTGCTGGCGCGGGCGAACCGGGCCATCAAATGAGGGAAGAAAGGCTACTTTTTGTGAACAAAAAGTAGCAAAAAAACTTTGATTACTCTGGGCCCGTGCGGTTTCATCGCCTCAGGCCCAGCGTAAACAAAAGTTTTTGCGGCGCTTTTTTCAAAAAGCGCCTGCTTTCTTCCTTTTCCCACGCCGCTTCCCATATGCGAGAAAAGCGAGGAGATTCGTCATGGCGAAAATCCATTATCGCGTTGTCCGGCATGACGGCGGCTGGGCCTATAAGCTGGGCGACGTGTTTTCCGAGGCATTCACCACCCGTGAGCGGGCGATGGCGGCGGCCCGGCGCGTGGCCGCCGAGCAACAGGTACCAGGCGAGAGCGGGTATATCGAATACCAGACCGAGGACGGAAAATGGCATATCGAACTCGCCTCCGGGAGCGACCGGCCGGAGGCGGATGTGGTCGAATAAGGGTTAAGCGCTAGGCGGCGCGGAGAGGTCGACTTCCACGGGCGGGACGGGGCGGCGGGCCTCGGCTTCGGCGGCGAGGCGGCGGTAGCTGCGCAGGCTGAAGGGCAGCATGATCATATAGGCCAGGCCGAGCAGCGCGCCGGCGGCATACGGGTCGGCGAAAATAATCGCCGCGAACACCACCACGCCGAGCAGCAGAGGCAGAATGCTTGGCGCCGGGATCTTGAAATTCTTGAAACTCCAGACCGGCAGCGTCGAGACGCAGAGCAGCGCCACGATGACCAGGACGGCGCCGGTGAAAAGCGGGAAGCCGGCGGCGTCGCTGAGCCAGAAGAGGTGCATCTGGTCCGCTTCGAGGCCAAGAAAAAGCGGGAACAAGGCCAGCCCGGCGCCGGCCGGAGCGGGTACGCCGGTGAAGAAATTATACGCGAAGGCGGCCTTGGGCGCGCTGTCGAGCGCGGCGTTGAAGCGCGCCAGGCGTAGCGCCATGGCCGAGGCATAGATCAGCGGCGGCAGGAAACCGATGGCGCCCCATGGTTGCAGCGACCAGACATAGATGACGATCGCCGGGGCGATGCCAAAGCAGAGGAAATCGGCCAGGCTGTCGAATTCGGCGCCGAAGCGCGAGGTCGCCTTGAGCAGGCGCGCCAGCCTTCCGTCCAGCCCGTCGATCACGCCGGAAACGGCGATCGCGATGACGGCATTGCCGAATTTGCCGTCCAGCGCCAGGCGGATGGACGACAGGCCGATGCACAGGCCGAGCAACGTCATCAGGTTCGGCAGCATGCGGTTGAAGCTTTGGCCGGAGAACCGGTGTCGGCGCGGCAGCCGCCGGGGCAGCCGGTTCATTAGAAGGCGGACGCCGGCACGGGGCGGAGCTCGGCAATGACCGTTTCGCCGCCGATCATGCGCTGACCGGGGGCGACCAGCGGCAGCGTGCCTTCCGGCAGATACAAATCGGTGCGGCTGCCGAAGCGGATGATGCCGATGCGCTGGCCGGTGACGATGGATTGGCCTTCATGAATGTCGCACAGAATGCGCCGCGCGATCAGCCCGGCGATTTGCACGACCACGACCTCCTGCCCGGTGGGCAGGCTGAGCAGGATGCTGTTGCGCTCATTGTCGTCGCTCGCTTTTTCGTCCGCGGCGCTGAGGAATTTGCCGGGGTGGTAGGCGATGCGGCTGACCAGGCCGGAGATCGGCGCGCGGTTGACGTGGACGTCCAGCACCGAGAGAAAAATCGCGACGCGCATGCGCGGCGTCTCGCCGAGGCCGAGCTCCGCCGGCGGCACGGCGGCTTCCACGCCGACCACGAGCCCGTCCGCCGGGGCGACGAACACGTTGGGGCGGGGCGGCAGAACGCGCTCAGGATCGCGGAAGAAATACAGGCAGAACAGGGTGAAAAGCAGGCCGAGCCAGGTTAGCGGATGCCACAGCAGCAGGCCGAGCACGGCCACGGCGATGCCGCCCGCAATGAAGGGGTAGCCAGCCTTATGCGGCGGCGCCAGCACCGATTTGACGCTCTCGACGATGTCCATGGATTCAGCCTTGCGGTTTCGGCAGGGCAAAGCCCTGGCCGGGGAAAATCAGATTGGGGTCGCGGATCTGCTTGGCGTTGGCATCGTAAATCACCGTGTACAGCGTGCCGCGACCGTAAACATGGCGGGCGATCAGCCAGAGATTTTCGCCCTTGGTGATGACGATATGGCCGGCGGCGAGCGCATTGGGAAGGGTTTCCAGCGCGAAGGGTGCGGTGACCGGCGGCAGCATCGCGCCGTTGGCGGCGGTGGCGGAAAGCGCCAAGGTGCCGTTGCCTTCCGGCACGCTGGCCGTGAAGCGCCAGGTGCCGTTCTGGCCGGCGGTGGCGCGGCCGATCTCTTTGCCATTGAGCGCGAGGTCGATGCGCGCGCCGGCGGGCGCGGTGCCGGAGAAGATCGCATGGCCGTTGGCGTCATAATCGACGGTGCCGATGCCGAGCGTGCCCGGGTGCGGCCCCTGACCGGAGACGACCGAGCTGCCATTCGGGCCGGACAGCACGGCCAAAGCTGGCCCCTGGCCCGCGGGCACGTTGACCGAGGCGGTTTCGCCCCCGGCGATCACGGTGCCGTTGGGCAGGGTCTCGGTGAGGGAGAGTTCCTGCGAACCCGCCGGGAGCGGCTTCGTGGGCAGGATCGTGAAAGACCCTTGGGCATCCGCCGTCGCCGTGCCCACCACCACATCGCCGCTTTTCGCGGTGATGGTGGCGCCGGGGGCGGCGCGGCCGGCGAGCACAACATCGCCATTGGGGGCGACACGGACGACGTCGAAGCGGGGCGGGCTGATCACAGGGGCGACGGCGGGCGGCGGCGGTGCGGGCGGCGTCGGCTGCAATTGCGGCCGCAGGCCGAGATAGCTCAGCCCGGCAATGGCGCAGAGCGCGAGCACGCCGAGCGCAGCCATTCCACTATATTTACGCGTCGTTTCAGCCATTTAGGCGCCCCTGTCGCATTGCCTGACGGTTGCTTGCTATGTGGCGCGTAGCCTGCCACGAACAGGGTTATACAGGAAGCGAAGCGAAACCGACACTATGGCACCTTTTTCAGTCACCGTCTTTTGCGGCTCCTCTCCAGGGGGCGATCCGGCCTATGCGGAGGCGGCTTCCGCTCTCGGGCATGGAATCGCGTCGGCGGGCATGGCGCTGGTCTTCGGCGGCGGCCATGTCGGGCTGATGGGGATCACGGCCGAAGCCGCTTTGGCCGGCGGCGGACATGTGACCGGGGTCATCCCGGACTTTTTGCGACACCGCGAGGTCGAGTTTCCGGGCCTGTCGGAATTGATCGTCACGGACTCGATGCACACGCGCAAGCGGCGGCTGTTCGCCCTGGCGGATGCGTTCGTGGTGATGCCGGGCGGGCTCGGCACGTTTGACGAGACGATCGAAATTCTCACCTGGAAGCAACTCGGCCAGCATAACAAGCCGATCATCCTGGTGGATATTCTCGGCTGGGCGCAGCCCTTTATCACGCTGGTCGAGCAGGCGATCGCCCGCGGCTTTGCCCATCACACGGCCCGCAACCTGTTCGAGGTTCGGCCGTCGGTCGAGGGGGCGCTGGCGCGGTTGGAAGAGCTGCGTCAGGCAGAAGGCAAGTAAAAAAGAAAGGCTACTTTTTGTGAACAAAAAGTAGCAAAAAAACTTTATGAATCTAGGCCTTGGGCGTTGTCGCCGACACAGCCCATGGCCCAGCGTAACAAAAGTTTTTGCGGCGCTTTTTTCAAAAAGCGCCTGCTTTCTTACTTAACTTTCCTCGTCGTCCTCGGATGCGGGGCGCGCAGGGACGACATAGCTTTCCGTCAGCCAGCGGCCGAGATCGATATCGGCGCAGCGTTTCGAGCAGAACGGGCGGTGCTGCGGATCGGTGGGTTTCTTGCAGATCGGGCAGACATTCATCGGGGGAGAACCTCGTGCAAGGGCGGGCGGATGCGCCGGCGCGTGAGTTCCGCGAAGCCAAGATGGGAAAAACCCAGAAGTTCGGGTTTCAGCGGGTCGGCTGCAAGGGCGGTGCGCAACGGGGCGGCCAGTTTGGCGCGGGCGGAGGATTTCATGCCGGCGAAATCGATCAGAATGCCGCCGGAGAGGTTGCGCAGCACGATCTGCCGGGCGATTTCCGGCAGGATCGTGGTGTTCAGCGCCAGTGCCGAGACCCCGCTGGCGGCTTTGGCGTCGAGGTCGATCAAGGTTGCCGCCGGCGCCGGGGTGATGTGCATGACCGCGCCCAGAGGCAGGGGGGCGGAAAGCTCGGAAAGGCCGGCCACCTCGTCTTCCAGCACCGCGTCGAACGCGGCGGCGTCGAAGCGCATGCGGCCTTCCAGGGCCGGGCGGAGTTCCGCGATCAGCGCGTAATCGTCGAGCAGGACCGGTTCGGCCGGGTGGCGGGCGCAGAGATCGAGCAGCGGGCCGGGGCCGCGGCGCAACAGGCCCGGGCGGTCGGCGGGCGTGCCCCCGGCGGCCGCGAGGCGCGGGCCTTTGTCGCCTTGCGCGGCGCGGGTGACAATGAAGGTGGCGAAGCTGCCTTCGGGGAGGGTTTTGCCGCCGGCGCTGTCGGGGAGAAAGCCGCTCACGCCGCCCAGCTCCACGAAACGCCCGGCCAGAGCCGGCATCACCGCCTCGACGCGGCCGGTATAGACATCGCCGACGCCGTCGGGACGGGCCCGGTCCCAGATCCAGAACTCACGCAGCACATCGCCGGCCAGCAAGGCGATGCGGACCTGTTCGGCGCGGCGGGAAACGGCAATCATGCTCTATGGTAGCCGAGGCCGCGCAGCAGGCGGGAGGTCTCACAAAGCGGCAGGCCGACCACCGCGGAATAGGAGCCGGAGAGGAAATCGATGAAGGCGGCGGCCCGGCCCTGGATGGCATAGCCGCCGGCCTTGCCCTGCCATTCGCCGCTGGCGAGATAGGCCTCGATCTCGGCATTATCGAGAGGGGCGAAACCGACCACGGACGCCACGACCCGGGAGGCGACACGGCCATCCGGCGCGCGGATGGCGAGGCCGGTAAAGACGCGGTGCCGGCGGCCGGACAGCAGTTTCAGGCATCGTTCCGCCTGCGCCGGCGTTTCCGCCTTGGGGAGAATGCGCCGCCCGGCGGCGACCACCGTGTCGGCGGCGATGGTGAAGCCATCGGCGGGGCGGAGTTTCGCGGCTGCCATGCGCGCCGCGTAGGGGCGGGGGAGTTCGGCGGGAAGGGGCGTTTCGTCGATGTCGGGCGCGAAAATCTGCGCGGGCTCGATGCCGATCTGGCGTAACAACGCCAGCCGCCGCGGACTTGCGGAGGCCAGGATCACATTCGCGGAATTCGTCATGTCGCCCTGTCGTGCCCGGCGCCGGCGTGAGGGCGCGTTATTTGAAGCGGAATGTGATCCGGCCCTTGGTCAGGTCATAGGGGGTCATCTCGACATTGACGCGGTCGCCGGCCAGGACGCGGATGCGGTTCTTGCGCATCTTGCCGCTGGTATGGGCCAGAATCACATGCTCATTGTCGAGCTTCACGCGGAACATTGCGTTGGGCAGCAGCTCGGTGACCATGCCGCTGAACTCGATCATATCTTCCTTGGACAAACAAACCTCATGAAAAGGGGGAATCAACGCCGCTCACATGGGCCGTGGCGCGGTTTTGGTCAAGTTTTACGCAAGCGGGCGGACACAGAGCGGGCATGCGCGGTGAGGCTTTCCGCCTCGGCCAACGCCACGGCGGCCGGCCCGATGGCGGCCAAAGCGCGCGGCTCGAGCGCGACCCAGCTGGTGCGCTTGAGAAAATCATACACCGCGAGTCCGGAGGCGAAGCGCGCCGTGCCGGAGGTGGGGAGCACATGGTTGGGGCCGGCGACATAATCGCCGATGGCCTCGGGGCAGTTATTGCCCAGGAACACCGCGCCGGCATGGCGGATCTTGGCGAAGAGCGATTTTGGCGCGGCGGTCATGATCTGCAGATGTTCCGGCGCGATGCTGTTGGCCAGCGCGGCCGCTTCGTCCCAGTCGCGGACCACGATGATGCCGCCATGGCGGCGCCAGCTCTCGCCGGCGATCGCCGCGCGGGGCAGGGTTTTGAGCGCCTCCGCCACCGCCTGGGCGACGGACTCGGCCAGAGCCGGGCTGTCGGTGATGAGCAGGGCCTGGGCATCCTCGTCATGTTCGGCCTGGGCCAGCAGGTCGAGGGCCAGATGCGCCGGGTCGTTCGGCGCGTCGGCGATGATCAGCACCTCCGAAGGGCCGGCGATGGAATCGATGCCGACCCGGCCGAACACCTGGCGCTTGGCCTCCGCGACATAGGCGTTGCCGGGGCCGACGATCTTGTCGACATTCGGGATCAAGGCGGTGCCATAGGCCAGGGCGGCCACGGCCTGGGCGCCGCCGATGCGGTAGATTTCGGTGACGCCGGCCAGCGCGGCGGCGGCCAGAACCAGCGGGTTCAGCACGCCGTCGGGGGAAGGAACGCACATGGCGATGCGTGACACGCCGGCGACCCTGGCCGGGATCGCGTTCATCAGCACCGAGGACGGGTAGGAGGCTTTGCCGCCGGGAACATAGATGCCGACCGCATCCAATGCGGTCCAGCGCAGGCCGAGCTCGGCGCCGGCGGAATCGGTGAACGCCAGGTCCTGCGGCAGTTGCGCGCGGTGAAAGGCTTCGATGCGGGCGGCGGCGAGCGCCAGCGCGTCACGCAACGCGGCCGGCGTGGCGGCGGTGGCGGCTTCGATTTCCGCCGCGCTCACGCGCAGATCGGCCAGACCGCAATTCACGCGGTCGAACCGGTTGGTGAGGTCGAGCACGGCCGCATCCCCCTCGTCCTGCACGCGGCGGAGAATGTCACGCACCGCGTCGGCCAGTTGTGGGGCCGTGACGGAACGCGAGAGCAGGCGCGAAAATTCCGCCTCGAATTGCGCGTCGGCGGTGGAGAGGCGACGGCTCATGCGGCCAGCGCCTTACGGAAACTCTCGATCCAGCCGGCGATTTCGTCCGGCCGGGTCTTCAGCGCGATGCGGTTGACGATCAGGCGCGAGGAGACATTGGCGATGATGTCGGTTTCCACCAGCCCATTGGCCTTCAGGGTGCTGCCGGTCTGCACCAGGTCGACGATCAGCCGAGAGAGGCCGAGGCCGGGCGCCAGTTCCATGGAGCCGTTAAGCGCGACGATCTCCGCCTGCACGCCGCGGGCGGCGAAATGCTTGCGCGCCACGTTGGGGTATTTGCTGGCGACGCGGATGCGCGACTGGGCGTTGAGGTCGGTCTGGCCGACCTCGTCGCGCGGTTCGGCGACGGAGATGCGGCAACGGCCGATATCGAGGTCGAGCGGCGCGTAGATTTCCGGATAGTCGAATTCCATCATCACGTCGCCGCCGCAAATGCCGATCTGCGCCGCCCCGAAGGCGACAAAGGTGGCGACGTCGAAGGAGCGGACGCGGATCACGTCGAGGCCCGGATGATTGGTGGGAAAGCGCAGGCGCCGGCTGGATTCGTCGGCATAGTCGGCGGCCGGCTCGATGCCGGCACGGCTGAGAAGAGGGCCGCATTCCTCGAGAATGCGGCCTTTGGGGAGCGCGAGAACGATCGACATGGCCGGGGCTTACCATCCGGGGGATATGGCGGCTAGAGCCATATTTGGCCGGGCTGGAAGTGCCCGAAACCGCCCCCATATGTCTGAGCCGAGGGAGATGAACCCATGTCCAGATACGTGATGTTCGCCTTCGGGATGGTTTTGCTGGGGGCCGTTCAGGCGCACGCGCAGGCCAGCCCCTATGGCGCGATGCCGCCGGCGCAAACCGGGCAGCCGGCGCAGACGCCCTATATGGCGGCGCCGGTGCCGGCGGCGCCGAGCGTCCAGGCGCCGGTGAATTTGCCCCCGCCGGTGGCGACGCCGAATGCCGTGCCCCTGAATCTACCGCAAATCCCTGGCTATACGGCGCCCGGCATGCCGGTCCAGCAAGGCGGGCTGAATGCACCGGCGGGCGGCGGGATGACCAGCCCAGGCACGGCGCGGCCATAAGGCAGGCGACTTTTTGTAAACAATCTGGGCCGTGCTGGTTTCACGGCCGCAGGCCCAGATTCGCGAAAATTTTTGCGCCGCTTTTTTTAAAAAAGCGGCTTCTTTCTAGCCTTAAGCGACCCGTTCGATCCGCGCGCCGCAGGCGGCGAGTTTCTGTTCCACCGCCTCGTAGCCGCGGTCCAGATGATACACCCGGTTGATGGTGGTTTCGCTTTCGGCGGCGAGGCCGGCGAGGACCAGCGAGACCGAGGCGCGCAGGTCGGTGGCCATGACCGGGGCGCCCGAGAGTTTCGGCACGCCGCGGATGATGGCCGAGGAGTTATGTGCGTTGATACGCGCTCCCATGCGGTTGAGTTCGGGCACATGCATAAAGCGGTTCTCGAAAATGGTCTCGGTGATCATGGAGGCGCCTTCCGCGACCGCCATGAGGGCCATGAACTGCGCCTGCATGTCGGTGGGGAAGCCCGGAAAGGGCTCAGTCATCACGTCGACGCCGTTCAGCCGGCCGGTACGGGTGACGCGGAAACCGTTGGCTTCCGGGGTGATGACCACGCCGGCCTCCTGGAGTGAGGCGAGCACGGCGCCGAGATCTTCGGCGCGCGCGTTCTCAAGCAGCACGTCGCCGCCGGTGATGGCGGCGGCGCAGGCATAGGTGCCGGTTTCGATGCGGTCGGGGAGAATCGCGTGGTTGGCGCCGTGCAGCGCTTTGACGCCTTCGATGACCAGCGTGTCGGTGCCGATGCCCTCGATTTTCGCGCCCATCGAAGTGAGGCAGCGGGCGAGATCGGAGATTTCCGGCTCACGCGCGGCATTTTTGAGGGTGGTAACGCCGTCCGCGAGGGTGGCGGCCATCAGCAGGTTCTCCGTGGCGCCGACCGAGACGAAGGGAAACACGATGGACGCGCCGCGCAGCCCTTGCGGCGCGGCGGCGTCGACATAGCCGCCATCGAGCTTGATGGCGGCGCCCATGGCTTCCAGCCCCTTGAGGTGCAGGTCGACCGGGCGGGTGCCGATGGCGCAGCCGCCGGGCAGGGACACCCGGGCTTCGCGGCACCGGGCCAGCAGCGGGCCGAGCACGAGAATCGAGGCGCGCATCTTGCGGACGATGTCGTAGGGCGCCTCGGTGTTGGTGATGCGGCCGCCGAGGGACAGGCTGCGGCCGTCCGGCTCCACGGCCAGGCCGTGTTGTGCCAGCAGTTCGGCCATGGTGGCGAGGTCGGCCAGTTTCGCGACATTGGAGAGCACCAGACGCTCGTCGGTGAGCAGGCCACAGGTCATCAGCGGCAGGGCGGCGTTCTTGGCGCCGGAAATGCGGATGGTACCGGAGAGCGGCACGCCGCCGACGATGCGAATCGAATCCATGGCTACATCCTCGGCAGGGCGACGCCGCGCTGGCCCATATATTTGCCGGCTTTGTCGGCGTAGGAGATCTCGCACGGCGTATCGCCACGCAGGAACAGGAACTGGCAAATGCCCTCGCCGGCGTAGATTTTGGCCGGCAGCGGCGTGGTGTTGGAAATCTCGATGGTCACCTGGCCTTCCCATTCCGGCTCCAGCGGCGTCACGTTCACGATGATGCCGCAGCGCGCGTAGGTGGACTTGCCGAGGCAGATCACCAGCACGTCGCGCGGGATGCGGAAATATTCGACCGTGTGGGTGAGGGCGAAGCTGTTCGGCGGGATGATGCAGACCGGACCGGTGCGGTCGACAAAGCTCGCCGGGTTGAATGATTTCGGGTCGACAATGGCGCTGTCGACATTGGTGAAGACCTTGAAATGATCGGCGCAGCGGGCGTCATAGCCGTAAGATGACAGGCCGTAAGAAATCACGCCGTCACGCTTCTGCGTTTCGACGAAGGGCTCGATCATCCCCGCTTCGGTGGCCTGCTGGCGGATCCAGTGGTCGGGCATCACTGGCATGAGTCGGGGGTCTCCTGTTTCTCGGCCGGGCGTTCGGCGGCGGCGCGGGCTTGCTGTTTACGGCGCAGCAGATTGGCGCGCAAAGCCGCGGCCTCGCGGGCGGCGCGTTGCGCCTGACGGGCAGCGGCCGCGAGTTGGGCCTTGGTGGGGATCTGCTGGTCTTTCATGGGAAACCACTTGAAGCCGGGGCAAGGGCGCGGCGTCAAGGCCTGTAATGTCAAGGGCGCGAATTATGCGGGGGGAGGCACGTTACCTGTTGCACATGTCGCGCAGCGGCGATATAGGGCCGACAGCCACGCGGCGCTGTCATAGCTCAGGGGTAGAGCACTTCATTGGTAATGAAGAGGTCCTGGGTTCAATTCCCAGTGACAGCACCAGCGGGGTTGAAACGGAAGGCCGCTTGGTTTAGGCGTTCCCCGGCGTGCCCAGGTAGCTCAGTTGGTAGAGCATGCGACTGAAAATCGCAGTGTCGATGGTTCGATTCCGTCCCTGGGCACCATTTATTCCCCTCCATTCATTTTTTTGCATGTTCCACTATGCCAGCCTCTGGTGTTTTTCCGAGGTGAGGGCTAGATGTTTGCTCGCGCTCGGGCATTCCGTTGGCGGAGCCTGAAGCGTTTATTATAAGATGGCTTGGCGAAAAGCCTGGTCAGGATTTGCAACAGGAAAAGAGGCTAAGACATGTCGAAAGCATTCATTGCTGAGGTTATTCAGAATTCCGCAGAGATTACCGGCGTGTCCGCGAATCGCGCTGCAACCGATCTGATCGAGGCGATCGTCAAGGAAATGAAGAAGAACGGCAAGTTCACGCTGCCGAGCTTCGGCACCTTCACCGTGCGCAAGACCAAGGCCCGCAAAGGCGTGAATCCGCGCACCGGCGAAGAGATCAAGGTGAAGGCCGGCAAGACCGTGCGCTTCAAGGCCTCGCCGTCGCTGAAGAAGATGGTCTAAACGCAGCAGGTTTTTTTGCGCTAAAAAAAACAGCCCGGTCGCCCCGGGCTGTTTTTTTATGAGCGAGGCGCCGGGAACGGGCCGGCGTCAGATATCCAGTTCGGTCACGTTGCCGGCGTTTTCCTGGATGAACTGGAAGCGCAGTTCCGGCCGCTTGCCCATCAGGTTTTCCACGATCGTCGAGGTTTCCGCGCGGTCTTCGGGCGGTGCGACGATTCGCAGCAGCACCCGCTTGGCCGGGTCCATGGTGGTATCCTTGAGGATCGCAGGCGGCATCTCGCCCAGCCCCTTGAAGCGGCTGACCTCGATCTTGGCGCCGGGCTTGAAGGTTTTGACGAGTCGCTCGCGCTCGGCATCGTCCATCGCATAGACGCTCTTGGCGCCCTGGACGATGCGGTAGAGCGGCGGCTGCGCCAGGTAGACATGGCCGTGGCGGATCAGCTCCGGCAGTTCGCGGTAGAAGAACGTCATCAGCAGCGAGGCGATGTGCGCGCCGTCGACATCCGCGTCGGTCATGATGATGACGCGCTCATAGCGCAGATTGGCACGGTTGAATTGCGGGCCGACGCCGCAGCCCAGCGCCTCGATGAGGTCCTTCAATTCCTGGTTCTGGCGCAGCTTTTCCACCGAGGCGGAAGCGACGTTGAGGATTTTGCCGCGCAGCGGCAGAATCGCCTGGCTGTTGCGGTTGCGGGCCTGCTTGGCGGAGCCGCCGGCGGAGTCGCCCTCGACCAGGAAAATCTCCGTGCCGTCGGCGCTTTCGGCGCTGCAATCGGCGAGCTTGCCGGGCAGGCGCAGCCGGCGCGTCGCCGATTTGCGCGGCGTGTCCTTGAGCTCCTTGCGGCGCAGCCGCTCCTCGGCGCGGTCGATGACGAAGGCGAGCAGATTGTCGGCGTTGTTCGGGTCGCCGGCGAGGAAATGGTCGAAGCGGTCGCGCAGCGACGCCTCGGTCAGCTTCGCGGCTTCCGGGCTGGTGAGCTTTTCCTTGGTCTGGCCCTGGAATTGCGGTTCGCGGATGAACAGCGACAATTTGGCGGCGAGGCCGCCGGCGACGTCCTCGCCGATAATGGCGGCGCCGCGCTTGTTGCCGCGGGACTCGGCCCAGGCGCGCAGCCCTTTGAGCAGGGCGGCGCGGAAGCCGCTTTCGTGCGTGCCGCCCTGCGGGGTGGGGATGGTATTGCAGTAAGTGTCGAGCTTGGAGTCGCCGCGCTCGAGCCAGGCGCAGGCCCATTCCAGCTTGCCCTGGCTGGTGCCGTCCGGCAGGTCGGGGAGCTTGGCTTCGCCGGCCCAGATCTCCTGCAGCACGCGGGGCGCGTCGCCGAGTTCGGCTTCCAGCGAATCGCGCAGGCCGCCGGGAAAATGCAGCTCGGCGGTGGCGGGTGTTTCCGAATCGGCCTTCAGCAGGCTGGGGTCGGCCGCCCATTTGATGCGCATGCCGCGGAACAGATAGGCTTTCGAGCGGCACAGCCGGTAGAGCCGGGCCGGCGAGAAGAGCTTATCGCCGAAAATTTCGCTGTCCGGCACGAAGCGGATGCTGGTGCCACGGCGGTTCTGGATCGGCCCGAGGTCCTGCAGCCCGCCTTGGGGAACGCCGCGGGCGAAGTCCTGGCGGTAGAGTCGCTTCTCGCGCGCCACTTCGGCGGTGAGGCTGGAGGAGAGGGCGTTGACCACGGAGGAGCCGACGCCATGCAGGCCGCCGGAGGTGGCGTAAGCCTTGCCCGAGAACTTTCCGCCCGAATGCAAGGTGGTGAGAATGACCTCGAGCGCGGATTTGTCCTTGAATTTCGGGTGCGGGTCGACCGGGATGCCGCGGCCATTGTCGCGGATGGTCAGCCGGTTGCCGGCTTCCAGCGTCATTTCGATGAAGGTGGCGTGGCCGGCGACGGCCTCGTCCATGGCATTGTCGAGGATTTCCGCGGCGAGATGGTGCAAGGCGGTCTCGTCGGTGCCGCCGATATACATGCCTGGCCGGCGCCGAACGGGCTCCAGCCCTTCGAGAACCTCAATATCCTTGGCCGAGTATTTCGGCTCGGCGCCGCTCGTCTCGAATAGATCGCTCAAATCGTCCGACTCCGGGTTGGTCCGCCATTGAGTAGCCAGTTTTGCCTGGTGAGGCCAAGAGCCGGGTGAGCGATCCGCGCGGGCTGATAAGAATAAGGAAAGAAAGCGCTACTTTTTGTGAACAAAAAGTAGCAAAAAAACTTTGTTATGCTGGGCCGTGGGCGTTGTCGCTGACACAGCCCATGCCCTCCGGGGCTATTCCAACGGTGCTGCGCACCGCCGGAACCTTCAGCCCCTCCGCCCGGCGTAACAAAAGTTTTTGCGCCGCTTTTTTCAAAAAGCGGCCGCTTTCTTTATTCGCCGTGGCGGTGGATGTCATGGGTGGTAATGGCGCTGTCGCTGTCTTTCACGGTGAGCCAGTCCTTGTGCGCAAGCGTGTTGCGCGTGTCGTAATAGCCGGTGCGCCAATGTTCCTTCATCGAGATGCGGCTGAACTCGTAATCCTTGGCGTCGCCCTCATAGGCCTTCTGGTGGTAGATCAGCTGCATGATGTTGATTTCCGGCAGGCGCTCGAGTTCGGCCTTGGCGTGACGCTGCTCTTCGGAAAGCTCCTCGTCCGGGATCATGTTCAGGGCGTCGCGCAGATCTTGTTTAAGCTGATGGGTCTCCTGGAAATAGTCGGTGACGATACGGGTGCGGGACGAATATTGGATGTCTTTCTGGCGGGAGAGGACATCGGCCATGTCGCGCGGTATGCTGCCCTGGGCGGAGAAGAGATCGACCTGAAAGACCAGCACATTCTCCCCGCTTGTATTGCGGAGCAGGTGATATAGCGGCGTGTTGGAGACCAGCCCGCCATCCCAGAAATAATCGCGGCCAATGCGGACCATGGGCAAAGCCGGGGGGAGAGCGCCGCTGGCCATGATGTGCTCGGGCGCGATCTCTACATTCTTGTTGTCGAAATAGATGAAATTGGCCGAGGCGACGTTGACGGCGCCGACCGCGAAGCGGATCTCGCCATTGTTGATCCGGTTGAAATCGACCAGCTTGCCGAGGGTCGCGTATAAAGGCGACGTGTCATAGAGCGAGGTGGCCGCGTGCGAGCCGCGCGGGGCGAGCCAGCCATGGCTTAATGTCGGCCGGAAGAAGCCAGGCTGGCCGAAGAGCGTGGCATTGACGGCGGAGAGCATGTTGCGGAGGCGCCGTGGCGTGTCGCCTGCCGGCCAGGCCGTGAACGGATCCCGGGCGGTGATGTCGAGCCAGAAGCGTTCGAGCTTCCGCAAGCGCTCTTCCGGTGGGTTGCCGGCGATGATCGCGGAATTAATGGCGCCGATGGAGACGCCGACCACCCAGTCCGGCTCCAGCCCGGCCTCGTGCAGCGCCTGATACACGCCGGCCTGATAGGCGCCGAGCGCGCCGCCGCCTTGCAGGACGAGGCCGATCCGGTCGACGCCTTCGGGGCGGGGGAGCGGCTCGATGGGCAATAGGGGTTTGCGATGCGGGGCGTGGGGGTCGGTTAGCACATCCATGAAGATCGATCTCCGGAAAGCTATGCAGATTCAACTAGCGCCTTTTGTACGCATATGGAAATATAGTGTGGGGAAAAATGGGCGGAAGGCAAACACGGGCGCAACAGCGTTTTGCCGCCGGCTGATCGTGATGTGTGGAAAATGGTGACATAAACGTCACATGAATTTTCCGTTCCCTCTGCCTAAATTATCGCAACGCACAAGGGAGTTCGCAAATGACCCGTGAAGAAATCCTGAACGCGGCATCGATGCCGCTTGCCTCCCCCAGCTATCCGAAAGGCCCTTACCGCTTCATTCACCGTGAATATTTGCTCATTCATTACGAAACGGATCCGGAGGCGTTGCGCGCATTTTTGCCCGAACCGCTCGTGCCTGACGGCAACGATGTTTACTTTGAGTGGATGAAAATGCCGGATTCTTCGGGATTTGGCGATTACGAGGAAAGCGGGTGCGGGATCGCGGCGTTGTTTAATGGTACGAAATGTAACTACAGCGTCATGATGTATCTCGACGACGAGCCGCCGACCACCGGCGGGCGCGAGATCTGGGGATTTCCAAAGAAATATGGCGTGCCGCGTTTGCGGACGATTCACGACACGTTGACGGGCACGCTGCATTACGACGAGGAGCGCGTGGCGCTCGGCACCATGGTGTACAAGCAGAAGCCGATGGATCACGCCAAGCTGGTCGAGGGCATGAAGAAGCTTAACGTGAATCTCAAATTCATTCCCGATATCGATGGTTCGCCGAAAGTGGCGCAGCTTGTCGGGTATCATCTGGAAAACATCGATTTGAAATTCGGGTTTACAGGCGAGGCTCGGTTGCATCTGATCCCACACGCCAATTGCCGCTTGGCGGATTTGCCGGTACGGAAAATTCTTTATGGGCAGCATTTTTGTGCCGACCTGACATTGCCGTATGGCGAGGTTCTGCACGACTATCTGACCGAAACAAAATAAAGGAGAACGCGACATGGCGTTAACACTAAAAGGGAAGGTTGCGTTGGTAACCGGTTCGACCAGCGGGATCGGGTACGGCATTGCGCGGGCTCTGGCCGCGGAAGGTGCGGCGATCATGCTGAACGGGTTCGGCGACGCCGCCGAGATCGAGAAGATCCGCAGCGGCCTGGCGCAGGAGTTCTCCGTGAAGGTGGACTATGACGGCGCGGACCTGAGCAAGCCGGATCAGGTGGCGGCGATCGTGCAGAAGACGCATGACCGGCTGGGCAGCCTGGATATTCTGGTGAACAATGCCGGGATCCAATTCGTCGCCCCTGTGGAGGAGTTTCCCGAGGCGAAATGGGAGGCGATTCTGGCGATCAATTTGTCGGCCGTGTTTTACGGCATGAAGGCGGCGATCCCGGGCATGAAGGCCAAGAAATGGGGGCGGATCATCAACATCGCGTCCGCGCACGGGTTGGTCGCGAGCCCGCACAAGGTGGCTTATGTCGCGGCCAAGCATGGCGTGGTCGGGGCGACCAAGGTGGCGGGGGTGGAGCTGGCGAATGACGGTATCACGGTGAACGCGATCTGCCCGGGCTGGGTGCTGACGCCGCTGGTGGAAAAGCAGCTGGAGGACCGCGCCAAGGAGGCCGGCACCGACGTTGAGGCCGAAAAGAAAAAGATGCTGCAGGAATCGCAGCCGATGTTGAAATTCACGACCCCGGCGGAAATCGGCGCGTTGGCGGTGTTCCTGTGCTCGGACGGGGCGGCGACGATCACCGGCGCGCCGATCTCGATCGATGGCGGCTGGGTGGCGCATTAAGGAGGAAAGAAAGCGCTTCTTTTTTGAAAAAAAGAAGCAAAAAACTTTTTTAAACTGGGCGGAGGGGTTGAAGGTTCCGGCGGTGCGTAGCACCGTTGGAATAGCCCCGGAGGGCGTGCTGGTTTCGCTGCCGCCGACCCAGCGTAACAAAAAGTTTTTACGCCGCTTTTTTCAAAAAGCGGCCCTTTCTTTCTAAGCCGCTTGGGCCGGCGCGTGAAAAGCGTGTAAAGCGGGGCGCATCTGAGCCAAACGCGGAGCAAAGCGATTCTGAATCATGAGACCGAGGCGGGGCGGTTTGCGGCGATGCTGCAGCGCTCCGCGGCGCTGAAACTGGCCCTGGCAGAAAATCCGGAACCGGTGCTGGCGGTGGTGGGGGCCTGTGAGCGGGCCATTCGTGCGGGCAATAAGATTATTTTTTGCGGCAATGGCGGTTCGGCGGCGGATGCGCAGCATCTGGCGACCGAATTGCTGATCCGGTTGCGCGGGGCGGTGGCGCGGGAGAGTTGGCCGGCTCTGGCGCTGACGCTCGATACCGTGGCGATGAGTGCGGCGGTGAACGATTTCGGGATCGACCAGATGTTTGCGCGCCCGTTGCGCGGGCTTGGCAAGCCGGGTGACGTGCTGGTCGGCCTCACCACCTCCGGCCGGTCTTCCAACGTGCTGCATGCGCTGCAGGCGGCACGGGAGATGGGGATTGTCACGGTCGGGTTCCTGGGGGGCGATGGCGGGCCGGCTTTGCCGCTGTGCGACTTCGTGTTGCTGGTGCCGGATGCCGAGACGGCGCGCATCCAGGAATGCCACATCACCCTAGGCCATGTGGTGCTGACCCTCCTCGAAGACAGGCTCACCCCCTGATGCGCGTGATGGTCACCGGTGCCGCCGGGTTTATCGGCTACCATGTGGCCGCGGCGCTGCTGGGGCGCGGCATCGAGGTCGTGGGGGTCGACGATCTCAATGCCTATTACGATGTGCGGCTGAAGCAGGCGCGGCTGGCGCGGCTGGGCCCGGGGTTTGTGTTCCACCGCCTTGATCTGGCTGACCATGAGGCCCTGGCCCGCCTGGGTGACGGGGTCGAGGTGGTTGTGCATCTCGCCGCCCAGGCCGGGGTGCGCTATTCGCTGGAGCAGCCGTTCGCCTATGCGGCGGCGAATCTCACGGGGCATCTCTCGGTCCTGGAGATGGTGCGGCACCGCAAGCACGTGAAACATCTGATCTATGCCAGCTCATCTTCGGTGTACGGGATCGGATCGCCGCTGCCTTACGCGGAGGACGCGCGCGCGGACCAGCCTTCCTCTCTCTATGCCGCGACCAAGCGGGCGGACGAGCTGATGAGCCGGTCTTATACGCATTTGTTTGGCCTGAAGCAGACCGGGCTGCGCTTCTTTACCGTCTATGGGCCTTGGGGGCGGCCGGATATGGCCTATTTCGGCTTCGCCGAGGCGATCATGGCCGGGGCGCCGGTGACGCTTTACGATGACGGCCGGCTGAAGCGGGATTTCACCTATATCGACGACATCGTCGCGGGGGTCCTGGGCGTGTTCGATCATCCGCCCGGCGATGCGGCGCCGCACCGGCTGTTCAATATCGGCAACAACCGGGCGGAATATGTGACCGACCTGGTGCGCCTGCTGGAAGAAAGGCTGGGGCGCAAGGCAATGATCGTGAACCGGGCGAAACCGGAGGCCGATCCGGTTGAGACCTGGGCGGATGTTTCCGCGCTGGGCGCCCTGTGCGGTTATGCGCCGACCACGCGGTTAGAGGCCGGCATCACCCGTTTCGTCGAGTGGTACAAGGATTGGCGGCAAATGCGGGAGCGCGGCTGAGCCTCGTTGCCGCCGCGGCGATTCGGCGCATGCCTTAAGAGAAATCCGCTGGGGGGAGGCCGGGACGCATGGCGCCCGGGCGTTACGCCCGTAGCCGCGCATGGCCGGAAATTTCTGGTGCCGCAGAGGTGGCCGGGTGCTTCCAGAGGCCTTCCAAAAAATTTTTATATGAAATTTCAATGTGTTATTAGAAAAGCGGGTGTTGGGGCGCGTTTCCGGTCTTTGTCCGGGTTGACGAGTTTCGTCGGGAGGAATAGATCGTCGCTCCACCGAGCGCGGTTTTGGACTTGAGTTTGATCCGCTGCTTGGCTAATCTGCTGGGCTTCGCGACGGGCGATTCGACCCGTCGTTTTGCTCTTCGGGTTTTGATGTTTGACAATTGAATAGGCTGGGAAGGGATACGTTGGTGGCGTTATCTGGTTTGGCTGGGTGACTGGCTGGGCTGGTCCTGTTTTGGGGTTTTGGCTCTGGGATGGGATCGTGATGATG